>Ga0163154_10005338_pt1 | contig 16350 bp, 11 predicted proteins | sample OliLakLV19MP9P1_FD_148649 | JGI IMG/M metagenome (GOLD analysis project Ga0163154, IMG submission 148649) | Freshwater microbial mat bacterial communities from Lake Vanda, McMurdo Dry Valleys, Antarctica - Oligotrophic Lake LV.19.MP9.P1 | ecosystem: Environmental > Aquatic > Freshwater > Lake >... | reverse complement strand
AGGTCGCCGCGTGGGAGTCTTGCCGCAATGCCCAACGCGCTGCCATCCGCTGGATGTTTGACCTTTCTCAGGCACGTACCAAACTATCTCGTTTATACCCTCAGTTATTTTCTAGTTGAGGTACTAGTATTTGGAAGATATAGTCCATGATTTTATCTTATCTCCGACTATGGACAGGGTTTAGTAGATAGGCCTACATATTCTCTAACACTATTCCACATCATAATTCCTGCCTCTTCAGTCCCTATAGTTGGACCTAGATATATGCTAACGCCTTTATACACTCCGGCTCCCGTGCTTGGAAGGTTATTGAATGAGAAAGTTTTTCCTGTCATTAGCATAAAATCACTACCACTCATAGTTAAATCAGCTGAAGAAGAAACTCCGACGATACCTAAAGGATCCGTTGGTATTGATCCCGCAAAAACCCATACATCAGCCCTCTGTCCAATTGTATGAGGCCATGTAGTACCCCCGACACCCCCCATAAATGATGCACTAGGCTCTAGTATATCTGTAGAAACCACATTTACTCCTGCGGTTAAAGTCATAAACCAGCCACATACATCTTTGGTACGATCAAAAAGTAGATGATGTGGTGCACAATGATACTCCAAATTCACATCCAGTACCCCACTCTTATACGGGAAGTTCATACTACCACGAACAGCTATATCCAAAACTTTAAAGTCATTAGCCGTTGCTTCCCGTAAAATAGCACTATTAGCTTCCAATTCATTAGGTGTTAATGCTGGATCCGAGGATGAAACATAATCATAAGGCGAAGGTGGAGTTCCAACAACAGGTAGTTGTGTTGCTGGATTTGACCATCGGGTCATAAACTCATCATAAGAGAGTTGTCCCCAAATATTTTCTTGTTCTACAAACTCATTATATACACCTTTTGTCGTGTCGAATTGGTTACGGTAAGCCGTAAAATGAGCGCTGCATTCAGATTGTTGATTTAAGGTGGAATTAGGATTATTAAAGCAATGACCCGTCGGATCATTTCGATTGATCGGATTTCCACCGACATAATTGTAAATGTTGAACTCAGGGCTATTGATATTTCCTTCATAGGTATCTTGAGAGCTAAAAATCCCCAATTTCGGATTCAGATACCGCGCCCGCAGATAAACCAAATCGTTGGTCGGATCAGTTTGTTCGCCGGTGAAGCCGAACTCGGTGGGCATGTCGGTGAACAGCGGCTCACCGTAGGGTGAGTAGGCTTGCGCCGAGAGCATGTCGTTTCCGTCGGACATCCCGCGCAGGCTGTGCAGGCCGTCTTGGAGAGTCCAATGGAAGACTCCGGCGGGGTTTCGCTGGGCGAGCAGGCCGGTCAGACCGTGGACATAATGGGTGAAATTATTGAGGTTTTGTTCGTTTAAGACCACCGTCAGCGGGGCTTGTTTGTCCAGCATGTAGAGCGTCGCTTGTCCGCTGGCGACGCGCCACGTCCGATCACCGTCCCCGTCGTAGGCATAGCTCACCCCGCCCATGCTCTTGAGTCGGTTGGCGTGATCCCAAACGTGAGTGTTCGTCCCGTCGGAAAGCAGATTGCCGTTCAGGTCGTAGGTCAAGGTCGTGCTACCCTGTGTGACCAACTGATTAGCTGAATTATATCCGAAAGTGCGAGTTGCGCCGTTGAGCGTCTCGGTCAGACGGTTGCCGGAGCGGTCATAGGTGTAACCATAGGTGTGTAGCGCTGGCGGAGTCCCTGTCAGGTTGGGAGTGTAGGTCGCTCCGGTCAGGCGTGAGGCGGAATCGTAGGCATAATTAATCGTCCGCTGCACCACTGGATTGATGGCATTTGGACGCCATTGTTCAACGGCTTGGGTGCGGTTGCCGAGCGCGTTCACGCTGTAGTCAAATCTCATCAGCGTGAGCGGATTGCCCGGATAAGCGCACCAGTGATGGAGTTGGGTCAGGCGGCTGGCTGCGTCGTATTTGTGGGTCGATTTGACCAGATTACGGGTGATTTCTTTCAGCCGATGGGCGGAGTCATAGGTCGCGGTGATGCCGATCGCCACACCTGATTGTGTGTTGACGATGGCGGTGTTGCGCCCGAGCGCGTCGTAGCCGTAATCAATGGTGCGGTTGCCATCGCTGACGGCCTTGACCTGCGTCCGCAGACCTGCCGCGTCGTAGGCGTATTGGACAATATGGTCATACGATCCGTCGCCATTGACATCGTAATTGATTTGGGTTGGGCGGTTGGCAGCGTCATAGGCGTATAGGGTGGTGCGAATCTGGGCAGTGCTATTGTATTCAATCATCACCGCCCGACGACCAGCCAGCGTATAGCCGATGCCGATATTGGGCGTCACCTGCGTGTCATTATAGATAATGAAGTTGACTCGCCCTGCGAGGTCGTAATCTCGGTGAATAATATACGGGGTGGTACTGCCGTTCAGACCCGGATAAATTTGTACGACGCGGGTTTTTCCATCGCTGAGATAACTATATTGGGTCTCCCATGTCGTCCCCAACGGATTGACCAACGTCCGGCGACGGTCTAACTTGAAACCGTCAGGGATTGCACCCTCTGGAATCTCCGGGAAGTACGAGCCGTTTCAATCATGGTCACATCGCGGAAAAAGCGGTCTACATCCTGCGCGGCCACCAAGCCTAATTGACCCGATTCAATCAGGTCATAAAGTAGCGACATGCCCTTGCGCTCACGGATTTTCTTGCTACCGCTCACGCCCGCGTCCATGTCGATCATGTCGATGGTGTTGACGATACACCGCTACAAGGTCGATGCCGTTTTCTTGGATTGGGGCTGGTGGTTCTTGGATGATAGGTGGCACGGGTAAACCCCTCTATTTTACGCTTTGATATAAACAGCGTAGCATAGGTGTCTGATGGGGTTTGGGGAATTTTTGGACATTAGACATGGCAAAGTTGGACGTTGGCATGTCAATTTTTCTCACCACGGCGACAAAAACGAACTATTCCGCCCCGCCCGACCATGTGGCGGCCAAGTTCCTTATCGCCTATAACTTCCACGGAGGATTTGCTCTCGGCAAGGGCATCATAAAATGCTGTCTCGATTTCGCTCAATCTTAAATCGATGCCTCGCTGTGAGTCGTCGCGGATGTCCTCGGCTAACCCAATGAGTCCAGAAATGACCTGCGCGCCCGTTGAGCAATTTTCGCAACATCAATTGGTTGTAAGTTCAAATCCCACGGGGGCATTCATCCAATACATAAAACCACCCAAGTCGAGTGACTTGGGTGGTTTGCTTACATTCGACTGAGTTTTATCGCCTTATTGCGCGACGTAAACCTTCGGCGGTAAGGGAGGCAACAGCGCGGGGTCATGGATGATGGTCGCGCTTGAGCCGCTCATCTTGACGCGCCAGCCAATCACCGCGCCGATATAGGTCACATTGGGGAAACTGGAATCGACCACGCCGTTCGGACCATAGACCACGCCAGTGGTATTGATGTCGCCAGTATAGGAAATGGCATTATTGGATGCGTTGCCGGTGCAGCCCTTGTTACCCGCCGTGCTGAAGAAGATGAAGCCCGCCACGGGGAGGTCGGTATAACCCAGTGAGAGAAGTTCAGTGTAGTAAACGGGTGGGACACCCTTATCGACATGGATGTCCATGACACCACGACTGACGATGGTCGCGCCTAATGGTCCCCATCTCACATTGTCACTTTTGCTGATTTTGACATCGCCCTCCGCGAAGTACAGGCCGGAGAGTACCGAGTCTCTGGCTGGGCTGAAATCGCCGCTGTAGTAATGCACCATATCATCGGGTAGCGCCTCGTAAATCCCGCCGCCCGGGGCATAGTCGGCAATATCGACAATCGATAACGGGTTATCGATGTGCGGTACGCCGCCAGTGGCCGTGCCGTTCACAGTAACTTTACTGGTGTCGATTTCTACGTCGCCGACTGCGTTGAGGTCACCAGTGATGACCACAGGTTGGCCGCCGCCGGTGAAATCAATGTCGCTATTGCTGGTGACGCCCCCCGTGATAGTTTGTCCTGCGCCGGAGATGTCTACCGAATTATCGCAGGTATCGCTGATGCCGAAAATCGCGCCGACGGTGGCTGGGTTGAATTTCTGGCGACAGTAACCCACCGAATTGGTGTTTACTACCAGTGGTTCTTGGCGCACCACTTGGATGAAGTAAGCCGGCTTCTCAGCCCATATCTCTACCTGTACATAGTCGCGGTTGCCAATTTGCTCACCACTGTGCGGCGGATACGTGACTGTCACCCGATTACTCGTGCCGTTGTTGTCGAAACCGTTTTTCTTGGCGGCGTCTAACCCCGCTTCGACAGGATTGCCGTTATCGCTGACGCAGATGGCATAGCTGGCTGCCAAGACCGACGCATCGGTGGCGTTCACTGCGTCGCGGTAAAGGGCAATCAGGCCGCCGCCGTCGATGGCAAGGCCGGTGAAAGCCAACAGCGCAATCATAGCGAAGGCGATGATGACGATGGCTTGGCCGCGCTCTTTGGGTTGGTGATGTGATTGGGGCGGGTGCGAACTAAAACTACGGATCATGATTTTCCAGTCCTTGTCTGAGGGTTTTATGCCGAAGTGTTGAGGAGGATGCGCCCCGCCCATCACAGACGGGGCGCGTTTACGGTCTAGCTGTCTTGGTCATCAATGATGACGAACCCACGGGATGTCCCAAGCGCAGCATTGGTCAAGCGCTTAGTGGTTGTCGTCCCGAAGCTGTCGCCGGGATACAGGATGTCGATGTAGAAATACTCATTCTTGTTGTTATCGGCAGAGTTGTTGTCGCCCAGAGTATAGACCGTCAGAGTGAAACTAGCGGTATTGGCCGGGATGGTGATGGGGTTGATGCCCGTCGCGACTGTCCCTGTTACAGCCCTGAAGTCTGTGCCACTGACCGCAATTCCGTAGGGACTGATCAATGCGCTCCCCTGTGTCGTCTTCCAATAGAGTGTGATGGCCTCGACACTGCCAGAAGTCGTGTTCGCTGAGGCACCATTATTGTTGGTGACGGTAACGGTGATGGTCTGCGGCAGTGGATCGCTGCTGCTTTTTTCAGCTTCGATTACGGTGGTGGTGGCGGTGATATTCACCGTGATTTTATTGTTCGGTTTGGTGCCGTTGGTCATTTCCTGACCATCGTTTACGCCATCGCCATCTGTGTCGGCGACCATCGGGTCAGTGATATAGAACAGCTCGATTGATTCTTTACGCTCATCCCCGTCTTTACGTCCATCGCCATCGGTATCGGGGACAATCGGGCTGGTGTCCCAAGCCGGGTCATCGACCGCCGTGCAGACCGCTTTGGGGTTGGCGTAACCGCTCGGCACATCCGTACCGGCCTTACGGTCACAGTATTCGTCGTAATCGGTGAAGTTATCATCATCGCTGTCGGAATCGGTGGCGCTGAGGGTCGGATAGACCGTCTTCAAAGCGATTTCCAACCCATCGGGCAACCCATCAAGGTCTGTGTCATTGTGGCACGGGTTCGTACCGGCTGTGATTTCGGCAGAGTCGCTCAATCCATCAGAGTCGGTATCCGTCCGGTTTGGGTGCGTCTTACAAGACGGGTAGGCCGGATTCGTATAAAGCATCTCGCCCAGACCGGTTCCCGTATTGATGCCGTCATACAGGTTGTCGCCGTCAGTATCTGGCGCACACGGGTTCAACACAAACGTCTCGGATTGAGGCGCGGATTGAGGGGGAGTATTGACGATAGAACTCCAAGTGGTCGTCAGTTCGCTGCTGTCGCTGATGTTGTCGCCGTCAGAGTCTTGCACTGTCGGGTTGGTAGTACAGGCCGCATAGGGCGCCGGGATCCTGTTCTCGCCGATGTTGGTAAAGGTGTTGTAACCATCGTAGAGACCATCCAAATCCGTATCCGCCGCGTTGGGGTCGAGGTTGTTGGTTGGGTTTAAGTCAAAGACCGTCGTATATTCCACATTATCTTGGAGGTTATCGCTGTCGGTATCTTTCACCATCGGGTTGGTGCCGGGATAGTTCACCGTGCCTGTGTTGATAGGATGTTCTTGCGTATTGGTCAAGCCGTCGCCATCAGGATCATTGCTACCGTTATACAGGGTGATATTGCCGAAATAGATGATTTCCCATGAGTCTTTCAATCCATCTTGGTCGCTGTCGATGTTTGTGCCAGTGTGTTGGTCGCCATCAGACAGACCATTGCCGTCCGTGTCATAAATGCACGGGTTCAGGACAGTGTAGTCGTCATAGTCATACTCGAAGAAGTCGCTCGCCCCATCGTTGTCGGTATCTTGATCTAGGTCAGCCAGCAACAAACACCGTTTCATAACGCCAAGCGCATCTGGGTAGAGCGTGGTGGCTTCAATCCAGTCGGTCAAGCCATCAGAGTCGGTATCAGCAAGCTTTGGATCGCCTTGGAATCCGGCTTCTTCACCGTCGAGCAACAGATCGTTATCCCAGTCCGGGTCGCACGGATTCAGCAGCATGAGATAGAGTTCGACATCATCGGTGATGGTGTCATTGTCGGTGTCCGAATCGTTAGGGTCGGTTTGGCAAGTGGGTGTGTCGGTTGTCAGTGGATATGGCCAGTCAGTGAGGACTTCTGCACCGTCCGTTAAAGTGTCGGAGTCGGAGTCGGGGTCTAGCGGGTTGGTGAGATAAATCTCGATTTCATCTCGGTCTTCGAGGCCATCACCATCGCTGTCTTTACTTGTGCCGTCGGTATCACGAATATACTCATCGTAGTCTTGTAGCCCGTCATTGTCGGTATCCAAGTCACATGGATTGAGCGGTTTTGCTTCGCCATTGAAGATGTAGGTCAGTTCTTCACCATCCGTGAGACCGTCGCCATCCGTGTCTGGCAGAATGGGCGAGGTATAACATATGCTGACATCTGGGCTGTCGGCGGGTTGGTCAGAGAAATCACGAAGGGTGTTGATCTCGATGTAATCGTTGAGATCAAACACGGTTGGGGTGGTCAGGCTGTCATCATCGGTGTCGATGTCGTTGCCATCGGTTTCGTAATAGTAGGCTTCCTCGTGGTCTTGCAACCCATCCCCATCCGTATCGGGATTGTAGGGATCCAGCAGGCGACTTTCTTCGCAACCGAGGTTGCACTGGTCGCTGTCGAGGTTTTCCGTAGCGATATGGCTGAGGTCGCCAAACCACAATAGTTCCCATGAATCCAACAGCCCGTCGAAGTCGCTGTCAACGTCATAGCTCAAGCCGAGCGTGATGTCTTTGATGATGGTGCGCTGACCCCGGAAGTTCATCTGGACGGAGGGCAGCATGGTCGTAATCAACGGCGTGAAAAAATCGACGCGGGCGGTGCTGGTAATCCGCAGCATATCGCCATTTTCCAACAGGTCAGCCGATACCGTGTCACAGGTATAAGTGGTCACGTTGTCTTTTTTGATGTAGATGATGGAGATAACTTGGTCATCGACCAAAATCACCTTACGCGCCGCTGCTTCCATCCCAGCACAGTCGAGGTAGCTTGGCAGACCACCACCATCCGCGATATAGCCGACCACTTCAGCATAGCGGGTGGCCTCTCGCAGTGCGCCCACGCCTTGCACATACGTGAGGATGACGTGCGAGAAGTCCATAATCGCCATCAATGCTATCAAGAGGATCGGTGAAATCAGGGCGAATTCAACCAGCGCCTGCCCTTTTTGACGTTCGGGGCGGTTGGGTGTAGGGAGTCGATTCGACATCAGTACGCCTCCTTATTCCGAGATGATAATGTGAGTGGCTGACGCCCCAAGAATCAGGCTGTCTCTGCTCAACAGTTGACTGATGATGGGGGTAATCAGCGGGAAACGATAACGCACCGAGACGGTTACAGGGTCGCCAGTGCCGTAGGTAGCAGAGCGGGTCACGGTGATTTCGGTGCGACTCCAGTCGATTTCGCCGCCGCCAGCATTACGCGCACGGTACTCGGCGTTGTTGGGGTCATTACAATCTAATGATCCACCGTCTAGGACATACCGGCAGGCAGGCTCAATCGAAAGATAGATAGCACCTTCGTTCACTGCGTCTTGCAGGGCGACGCTGGCGATATAAGCGCGCCCCAAGTCAACAATCCCGCTGAACAGGGTCAGCAGTAGCATTAGGCTTAGTGAAACTTCGACCAGGCTTTGGCCGCGTTCGCGCAAAGTTGGGTTGTGTCGGGGTTGGGTCGGTTGGATGATCATGAAAGCTATCTCCTGTATTAGACCACCCCAGCGACTGTACTTTAGACCTAGTGGTAGTCCGTCTATGCACCTATAACCGAAGGGAAGCGGCCAATGTCGCAGGTTGTTTTGTCAGGGTTTTGTAAATTTTTTGTGCGAATTTGCGACGGTGCGATGTTTCGGGCGGTTTTACGGCTATCGGGGACACTCCCACCTATGATGACGTAATTCTGAAAGGTAAAACCCTATGCAGCGTGTGACACTTTTTTCGGTAAGGAATAGTTGGCTGATGTTGGTGCTGACCCTTGTTTGGGTTGGGATGTCGGTGGTGTTACCAACTTCCGCCCAGTCGGCGCGTGACCGGCGTGACCCCGTGCGGGTGAAATCTTATCCGCCTGCCGCCCTTGCGTTCCCCGGCGTTGTCGGCTCGCGCAACGCCCCGGCCAATGATAATTTCGCCAATGCGCTCAGCCTCGGCTCGACGTTGCCCGTCACACAAACGGTCTCCTCGTTTGAAGACGCCAGCATTGAGGTGGGAGAACCCGTCCCGACTTGTCAAGACAGCGACCTCTCCAGCATCTGGTTCAGTTTCACACCGGCTGCCGATGGGCTGGTCACGTTGGATGGTTTTGGCAGTCAGCCAGATGACCTCGACATCATCGGAGCGGTCTATACCGGGGCGAGTCTGGGCGGTCTGACCTCGGTGGCCTGTAATGACGACTTTGACCTTGAGATTGCGGTTTACCCGTTCATCAAGGCCATCCCGATGACCGCGGGGGTGACTTACTACATCCAAATCATCGAATTCATCAATTTTGAATCACCCGTTGGCTCGTCTGTCACCGTCACCTTGCGTCAGACACCTTCGGCTTTTACTGTGACCGTCGATACCACGGCAGATACAGTAGACCTACTAGCCGATGATGGCCTATGCGCTGATGTCGGCGGGTTCTGTTCATTGCGTGCCGCGATTATGGAGTCCAATCGCGCCTTGCCGGGGTCTGTCATCACCGTCCCGGCGGGAAATTATGTCCGAACTCTATTCGAGGATGCCGATGAGGGCGTCGCCCGTGAAGGCGACCTCGATATCACAGAGAGTATGACGTTGACCGGGGCGGGGGCGGGGCAGACCATCGTGGACGCCAACACGTTTGACGGCGTGTTTGAGATTTTTGACAACAGTGTGGTCAGCTTGACAGGGATGACTATTCGCGGCGGCAATCGGGGCTATGAGGGCGGTGGCATCCGCATGGTTAACGCCGTCGTCACATTGGATGACCTGAACATCCTTGATAACATCGCCCGCGATGGTTCTGGGGTCTATGTGCGCGGCGGGACGGTGGTCATCACCGACAGCTCAATCGTCAATAACACGACCAATTTCAATGACCCGGGTTTTGGCGGCGGCCTCGGCGTGTTCTATAATTTTGAAAATGATACGCCGACCGGCGGCCAAGCCATATTGACTAATGTGACTCTCAGCGGGAATCTTGCCCAGCGCGGCGGCGGTATCGCTGTCGGCGACCTCTCAAGCATCACACTAGAATTCGTCACGGTGGCGGATAATCGCGCAATGGATCGCGGCGGCGGTTTTTATCTGTCAAATAATGATGACGGATTTGGCGATGGGACAGCCGCTTTGGGGCGCAGCCTAATTGCCGATAACAACTCCGATACAGATGCTGCACCCGATTGCCGGGGCGGATATTTCCGCAACGCCAAAAACCTCATCGGGTCAGCCGTCGGATGCACGATAGACGTCAGCGATATCGGCGGCCTGAATCCGCAACTGCGCCCGCTGGAATTGAGAGGCCCCGGCTACACTTATACGCACGGCCTGAAAAATGGCAGCTCAGCCATTGATGCGCTACCGAACTGCGGCGTCGCGACCACCGACCAGCGCGGCGTGGCGCGTCCGTTGAACGATAACTGTGACATCGGGGCATTGGAGCGCAATTCTATCTCGCCGCTGCCCATCAGCTTGACGGCTCCGCTAGATGATGCTTATGTCGGCAGTCTCGCGTCGCTAGGGACATTCACATGGACTCAATCCAACCTAGATGTATATGGCTACGCCTTCACCATCACCAATATAGGGGTATCGCCCGCCGTAGAGGTACTCAACATTTTGGTGCGTGGGGAAACGGCTTGTGCATCTAACGTGTGTAGCTATACGCCGACCACCAGCCTGCCTGAAAACTACTACGAGTGGACGGTCAACGCCAGCTATGACGGGGATAGCGCCACGCCTGCGCCGCGCAGTTTCCAGATTGATGCATACGCCGCCCTCCCGAATCTGGTCAAGAATCCCAGCTTCGAGAGCAAAAATACCGATTGGAAGCGCGTGAATATCACCGGGGATACTGCCAAATGCACGACGCTGACCGTCACCATCCCCACCAGTGAGGGGACGTGCGCCTTCTTATTCAAGGGCAGTAGCGCAGAGAATATGACCCTCCAACAAACGATCCCATTCGCGGCGTTGGGGTTGACTACAAATGATGTGCTGCGTCTGACCTACGCCTATCAAGCCGTCGCTAGTACCAATTTGGTTGTCAAACTGCAAGTCACCTACATCCCGACCAATCTCACCCCGTCCATCAGCAGTTTCAAAGTGTCCAACACCAGCGGGCTGTATCAATCCCACCAGAGTGAGGTGATACTCAAGAGTCAGAAGGTAAAATCGGTCAAGGTCATCGTCAAGCACAAGAGTAAATCCGGCAAAAGCTACCTTGACCGGATGAGGCTGATTCACATCTCCGTGCCGTAAGACCTGCTGTGGCACATGAGGGGATAGGCTAATCGTCTTGTCATGTGCCACATTCAGGCTGTTTGGTCGGTTATAGGTGTGTAAGCCATGTCAACAAACAAAAAGGAAAATCTAAATGAAACGTCTAGCGCTTTTGATGATATTAGCCGTGCTGTGGGTAGCCCCCACGTTGGCTGATGACAGTAGCCCGCTGACCGTTGAAAAATTTATCGGCTATGAAGGGGCTTGGTTCACCGCTGACAGCGCCCCCGGCCTGAGCGCCCCAGTTGGGCAAGCCGTCACGTATCGGTTGGTGGTCTCCAATACATCGGAAACCGATGTTTTGACCGGCCTCACTTTGACGGACAGCTTGTATCCGTTGGATGACTGTCTAATCCCAGCAGAATTGGTAGCCGGACAAACGTTTGAGTGTGTGGTCGGCCCGATTATGGTTGACGCGGCTGGGGCGACGGTGAATGTGGCGATGGCTACCGCAGTCGGCGTGGACGGCGAGGTATTGACCGCCACCGACTCGGCAGTTTTAACCAGCACCGAATCTGAAGGCGTGATTGTGGTGATTGAGGGCGTGATTGAGTCGATTGACGGCAATGTGATCGTCGTTAACGGCGTCTCCTATATCATCCCGGACGGCAACCTCGTCCTCTCACTGCTTGAAGTAGGCGACTCTGTCGTAATCGTTGCGGTACAAGCCGAGGATGGCGCCCTGACCGTGTTCCTGATTACCCTGTCAGATGAAGACATCTACATCGACACAGATGATAACGACGATAACGACGACGATGACGATTTCCGTGATGACGCCCCGTGCCAAGCCCGCCCACCCGATTGGGCTCCTGCCTATGGCTGGCGCATGAAGTGCGACCCTGACAGCCTCGAAAACTTCGTATTGCCGCCGGGTCAGGCCAAGAAGTTGGGTCGTGACAATGATGATGACGGCAACCTCGATACCAACGCTGACGCTAATCCGGGTCATGGCAATGGCCGCGATAAAAAGGATAAGAAGAATAACGGCAATGGTCATGGCAACGGCAACAGCAACGGCAATGGGAATGGCAACGGCAAAAACAAGCATAAGTAAGGCCGCCTAAACCCTCGTTTTAACCCAATAATCAATAGAGGGTGCAGCGTTTTTCTGCGCCCTCTATTGTTGCATCACACAGACGGTCAAGTTTTCTTCAGTCGCAGCCGCGCAAGTTCGCTTAACCCCTTTGGGATCTGTCACCGTAAAATCTGAGCGCCAAAAAACGCTGTCTAATACAGCATCAGCGACGACCAAACCGCACGGTTCGGGCGCGGGGCTGTCTGGGGAGTCAGGCACACGGAAAAGGATACACTCCTGTGGGGCAAGCGGTGTCAGGCTTTCGCCATCTAGGCTGATTGCGACCATTTCTGTGTTGGTATAGTTGAACAAGGCTGCCAAGCTCATCACAGTTCCGTCGGCATGAGTTAGAGGGGCAGATAGCGGCATCCAAGCATCATCCGTCGGGTTAAGGGCAGAGAACGCCTCATAGGTGTATGCCAGATACAGAAACCCGACCTGTTCGGGTGGCGGGGTGCTTGGCAGATAGGCGTCGCAAACAGTGGGGGAGTCTTGACTGGCTGGAGGTGCTGCCTGACAGGTGGTGAGGGCGATACCCGCTTGCATCAGTGTGAATGAGTCGACCTGTGCGGCCTGTGTCCAAACATAAGTGCTGACGTCACTGCTAGAGAACCAAGCGCTGATTTCAGGACAGCCCGCGACAGCTTTGGGCGCGGCGCGGCCAATCGACCAGATTTGTATGCACCCATCTGGCGGGATATGTCTGATGCCCCAGCGTTCGCCCGCCAATATCAGCGTGGCTGCTCCAGCTTCTCCGACTAGGCTCAACGACGCAAGCGCGATGGCCTCTCCAGTTTGGTTGATGAGGGTCAGGTCGTTATCATCATAAATAAAACGGATATTAGGCGCACGTACTACGGTGATATTCACGGGTGCGCCGGGGGTGAGCGTTTCATTAGCGTCAACGGATTGAGCGCTAATTGTGCCAAGTTGATCGGTTTCCACCGAGGTACTCAGGTCTAGGGTCTGTACGCCAAGCCTCAAACCCACTAGATGCAGAGCAGCATCAGCCTGTGGGACGTTTAGGCCAATTAAATTCGGGACAACGGATTGCCTCGGCTGTGCAAGCGAGAAAGTCGTAAGCAAAAACAAGGCAAGCATTAAGATAGTTAACTTTTTGTTTGAATTCATAGATACTCCCGTGTGTTATAACTGTTGTAAAGATGAATGTATTCTAACCTTGACCATTTAGTATGCGACGTTCGAGCCTTTCTAACGGTCTTATAGTTACACCGGCGAAAGGCGCTCCCCCAACCATAAGGCGGCAGTGCCAACGATGAACATCGATAGTATCATTGAACAGGCTAGACGGGGCAACCGTGATGCCATTGCTCAACTCTACGAGATGTTCGTTGATCGTATCTACCGGTATATCGTTTATCGGGTAGACGGCGACGCCGATGCAGAGGATTTGACCGCCGAAGTATTCGTGAAGATGGTCGAGGGTTTGCCGCAGTATACGCCTACCGGCGTCCCGTTTGAAGCATGGCTCTACCGGATTGCCTTCGCCCGCGTAATTGATTACCGTCGGCGCGCAACCCGCCGCCCCGTTAATGAACTGACGGATAACCTCTCGGACGATGACGCCATAAGCCCCGAAGACCGCGTGCAGAATCAGGAAGAAGTGGAAGAGATGCGACATGCCTTCTCGTTTCTGAATGATGAGCAGCAGCAAGTGCTAATCCTTCGCATCGTCGAACGAAAAAGCCATCAAGAGGTGGCCGATGTGATAGGAAAAAGCGTCACCGCTGTAAAATCTGTACAATACCGTGCGCTACAAATCCTCGCTGGACAGCTCGGCGAGACAAAAGTCCGCCATTACTTGCGCGGGGTACCAGATGATGAGTGATATTACCCCCGAAGAACTTTCGGGTAAGCTAGATAAGCTACTACCACCGGGGACACACGCCCGCCCCGATGGTATCGTGTCTGATTCCAACCCCTTAATCCGGACTGCGATGGGCTTGGCAAGTTCGCCGCGCCCCGCGCCATCGAAAGCAGCCAAAGCGCGGATGGCCGCTAAGATGTTTGCGGCGTTGGATGCCATGCCCGCTCCGCAACCACACAAACAGTCGATACGTCGGTTAAACCCGTTCCTGACGGGAATCGCGGCCTCCGCCGCTGCGATGATTTTGATCGTTTTTGGGATGCTGGCGATTTTGAATCGACCCGCTACCACAGAACTTACCCCAACAGCGCCCATAGTAGCAATTATTACCAATTCGCCATCGGCTACCAATTCGCCATCGGCTACGAATATCCCGCCGACGGTGACGGATGTCCCGGCAACCGAAATTATCCCATCGGCTACGAATATCCCGCCGACGGTGACGCATATCCCGCCGACGGTGACGGATGTCCCTGCAACCGAAATTATCCCGACGGTGACGCATATCCCGCCGACGGTGACGGATGTCCCTGCAACCGAAATTATCCCGACGGCGACGCATACCTCCGCCCAGTCTCCCACAGCGCAACCGACAGAATCAGTGAACTTATCCGCCCCACGAGATGTCATCTTTATAATAGAGGGGCAGGTTGAAGAAGTCCTTGAAGATGCTGTAATCATCGCCGGGTTTAGGGTTGAGTTGGCTGAAAAAGCCCCTTTGCTCAAGGTATTGCGCCCCGGTGATATGATTCGAATTGAAGGCACATTCAGCGCCGAGGGCAATCATAACCGTGGCCTGACCTTTGTTTTAGACCAATCGCAAATCGTGTTGGATAATACCGACTCTGACCAGAATCTGGTTGAGGTCAGCCCCGATGGCGAGGTCTGGCGCGATGAGGGGACATGCAAAAACCCGCCGCCGGATTGGGCGAATGGGGATGGTTGGCATAAGCGTTGTGATGCCGCGACTGGCGGCACTAACGGGAATGGCAACGGGAATGGCAACGGCAACGGGAATGACAACGGCAACGGGAATGACAACGGCAACGGGAATGACAACGGCAACGGGAATGGCAATAACAACGGTAATGGGAACGGCAACGGTAATGGGAATGGCAACGGCAAACCCTAAATCGTAGGTCGGATGCCAAGCGGGTGTCTTTCCCATAAATCACAAACCGCCCAAGTCGTTCGATTTGGGCGGTTTTGTTTTTTTGTTCTCTAAGGACTGCTATGCGTTTGAGGCGTCGTATCTCCTGCTCATGAGGGGTTGGACGAGACCGACTCGTATACCGTCACCGACACCATCTCCCACATCGACCCAACCGTCGTCTACCTGACCATCTCCGGTGAGACGCTGACCACGACGATGGAACACCCCTTCTACACCGCCGACGGCGAATGGATCAACGCGGGCGACCTCGCTATTGGTGAGGAAATCCTCGCGCTAGACGGCTCAATCGGCGGATATCACGTTGATTTGGCCGTGGGATAGCGAACCGTATGCGAGTCTGGGCGTTGGAGAGTGGCGCTACGCCATCCAATTTTGACGTTTGACTCGCCCGAAAAACCGTTCAAACCGTTCAAACCCTACATACCGTTCATAGTTGAGGGAAGATGGTGTGTAGGGTTAATGTAGGGGATATCTGGGAGTAGCGGTTTACCATACGGAGAATACACTTGTATGAAGATTGTATCTGTCCCATCAGATACTATACAGACACTGTCCTCAGGGCTATAGGGCATTAGATATCATACAAGCCTGAAATTATTAAAAATTAAGAACTATTTAATTAGTTCCCTCAATCATCTGTTCCCAATATTTTTGTGTTTCCGCACCCCTATGAGTTTTCTGAATGTCGATATTTTCCTGTAAAAAATGTTTTATAAACCTAAGTATAACCTTACGTTGCGATAAGGTAAATAATTTCATCCGTTGATCAAAAAAGATTTTCTTTTCAGACTCCACAGGGGGTATTAGTTGATAGTATATCGAAGGTTGTATACCAGCATTCTTGGTATTTATATCTAATAAGAACGCTGGTAAAAAATATACAAACGCCTCATCAGTAAACATATGTAATTCATCAGCATAGGCTAAAATATCATCTTGTTCTAAATCTTTCCAGTGTTTGCCAGAAAAAGCTTTCGAAACGAGATCCCCATAATGCCCAATAAATGCATGAACTAAACGTGCATTTTGTGGATATTGATTATTTGTGAAAGCTTTTTCGACTTCCGAGCTAAAACTGTTTTTCTTATTCGTCATGATAGTTATTACCTCCAATACTTCATTTTGGTTGGATCGTTGCGACTCTCTATAATTTTAAATGCCTTATCACAAGTTCTCATACCATTAACAGCATTATCAAATGCAGGATCATGCCCTTTTGTCGTGCCAGCATTATCAGTAAAGGTATCATTTTTCTGGTAGCATTTTTGAACCTCGTTCCTT
>Ga0163154_10005336_pt1 | contig 16356 bp, 10 predicted proteins | sample OliLakLV19MP9P1_FD_148649 | JGI IMG/M metagenome (GOLD analysis project Ga0163154, IMG submission 148649) | Freshwater microbial mat bacterial communities from Lake Vanda, McMurdo Dry Valleys, Antarctica - Oligotrophic Lake LV.19.MP9.P1 | ecosystem: Environmental > Aquatic > Freshwater > Lake >... | reverse complement strand
GTCGGTTGCGGGATTTTCGGCGATCCGCGACGAAATCAATCCTGCGCCGTTGCTGCTAGGGCTGCACGCGAATGGCCACCCGCTCGCGCTGCCGACCATTCAGGGCCGCGCCCGACCGCTGGTGTTTCAATCGTGGTCGCCGGGCGATGCCATGGCGCCGGCAGTGTGGGGCATTGCCGAGCCGCTTCCCACGCGGCCAATCGTGCACCCCGACATCGTCCTGGTGCCGTTGCTGGCCTTCGACAGCGAAGGTTATCGCTTGGGATATGGTGGCGGTTTTTATGATCGCTCGCTTGCCGAACTGCGCCAGATCAAGCCAATCGTCGCGGTCGGGTTGGCCTATGACGAGCAGCGTCTGGACGCCGTCCCCCGGCTCGATTACGACGAGCCGCTCGACTGGGTGCTTACCCCATCGGGACCATTTCGCTGCGTGCTTTGACACCCGTGTTCATCGTTCCAGCAGCCGTCGGACTGCGGGCCGGTCGGGGTCAGGAAAACCTGATCGGTCTGGCGTTGTGCCAAACAAACTAGGAAGCCCGAATGCGCCTGATGTTTCTTGGAGACGTGGTTGGACGGGCGGGGCGGGAAGCTGCACTGCGCGCAATCCCCGAACTGCGCGCCCGCTACGCGCTAGATTTCTTGATCATCAACGGTGAGAATGCGGCTGGCGGCTTTGGCATTACGGAGACGATTCTGAACGATCTGCTCGACGCTGGGGCCGATGTCGTAACGCTCGGCAACCACGCCTTCGACCAGAAAGAAACGCTCGTCTATATTTCCCGGCAACCGCGCCTTCTGCGGCCGATCAACTATCCGCCCGGGACACCGGGGGCAGGCGCTGGGCTGTTCAAGGCGCGCAATGGTGCCGACGTTCTGGTCATCAACGCCATGGGCCGGACTTACATGAGCGAGATCGACTGCCCGTTCCGTGCGGTCGACCAAGCCGTCGACGCCTGCGGCCTGAAACGCGGTGCGGACGCCATCTTCCTCGACATGCATGCCGAAGCGACGAGCGAGAAACAGGCAATCGCCTATTTCCTCGATGGACGCGTCAGCGGGGTCGTCGGCACCCATACCCACGTGCCAACTGGCGACGACCGCGTTTTGCCGAAAGGCACGGCTTACTTGTCCGATGCTGGCATGTGCGGATGCTACGATAGCATTCTCGGCATGACGGTAGAAGAACCGGTCAATCGATTCATTACCAAGCTGCCGCGGGCCCGCTTCGAGCCGGCCGACGGGCCCGGAGCGGTTGCCGGATTCGCCGTCGAGATCGACGATGCCACGGGGCTTGCAACGCGTTGCGCCGCCTACCGCAATGGCCCGCATGTGTCTCTCGCCGAGGTCGCGTTCTGGGCGTAGCGTCGCACGGCTCTAGAACCTTCGCGTGAAGCGGACACGGGCCGTCGACGCAGCTGCAGTCAGCGCGGGGGAGCACCTGCTGATTTGATCTCAGTTGCGGTTTACTAGGGCGTGTCGTCAGTTATGGTTTGGAGCTGGATGAGGTCCCCAATGGCCGAGTGCCAGAAGCTTTGGTGCCAGGAGCTTTGCGAAGCCAATACGGCCAGTATCGGCAAGCAAAACGACGCCGCAAACGGCCGGTGGCGACCTCACTGCTTCGCGGCGCGCTGAATTTGACCGGTGAGTACATTGCTTTTCCTAGCAAGCCGATCAGGCTTGCATCGTCAAGCGCCTGCCCCTCGATCAAATTCCCGCGGCGCTTCAGTGTCCGCGGCGTTTGGCTAGCCACGCATCGCGCTCGCGCTCGAGGTCGATCGTCACGGGTTTTGCGACCGGGGCTAATTTGGCAGCTGCCCGCAGCTCGTTTTGTTGGCGGATCAGCAAACGAATCGCGTTCTGCACCTGTTCCTGCAACTCGGTCAATTCGCGAACCGATAGCGTATCAAGGCTTATGTTCTGGGCTTGTTCCATGCGCCGCTGTGGGTCTCCTGACGTGCCCCAAGGAAGATACTAGACCTTTGGCATTTCGATTTCACTAGAGTTCAACACGTCGCATCCTGAATTATCCCAGGGTTTTTAACGCTACGGTTTACGCTGAGATCTGTTCATCATCGTCCGAATCCCTCGTCGATCAAGTTGCGTTCAGGTTGTGGCGCTGCTTCGGGCCGGGACCGGCTGCTTCGAGCTGCCTGAGGCTGGGCCGCCCCTGGTGCGGTCTGTACCGGCACGACCAGTGACTGTTCCTCCTGGGGCTGGGACGCATTTGCTTGCGGCTTTGCCGATGTTGTTTGCGGCTTTGCCGGGGTCTCTGGCGGCTTCGCCGATGTTGCTTGCGGCTTTGCCGGGGTCTCTGGCGGCTTTGCCGGGGTCTCTGGCGGCTTCGCCGATATTGCTTGCGGCTTTGCCGGGGTCTCTGGCGGCTTTGCCGATACTGCTTGCGGCTTTGCCGGGGTCTCTGGCGGCTTTGCCGATGTTGCTTGTGGCTTCGCCGGGGTCTCTTGCGGCTTCGCCGATATTGCTTGCGGCTTTGCCGGGGTCTCTTGCGGCTTTGCCGATATTGCTTGCGGCTTTGCCGGGGTCTCTTGCGGCTTTGCCGATATTGCTTGCGGCTTTGCCGGTGTTGCTTGCGGCTGCGCCGGTGTTACTTGCTGCTGCGCCGGTGGTGCTTGAGGTTTTGACGTTGCACCCTGGGCAACTACCCCCTGGGGTTGTATTGATACAATCTGCGGCTGTGCGGCATCGGTGGGCGGAACCGAAGGTGTCGCCACGACCGAGTTTGCAGATTTCGCGTCGGCCGAACCCGTCGTAAAATTTAACGTTTCAAGGCTCGACAGCGATGGCAGCACGGTCATCGCGTGGCGCTTAGTGAGCCAAGCGACATCCCCTGCTTGAGAGAGCGACCGCGAGAGCGGCTGTTCTGTGACCAGTCGGTCGAACGGCAATAACGTCAGCGCGCCCGACGCCACGATGAGCAGATCCTTGCCCGCAATCGCGGCGCGGGCTGGATCGAGCAGTACTTTGTAGAGCGTATGGGCCAACTCCGGATCGAAGGGTAGGGGATCGCCCGGCGCGGGTGCCTCTTTGGGATCGATGCCAAGCCCCGCGGCGCATCGTTTTAGCCCGCTGCCCTGCCATTCGTTATGATCCAAGCCGCAGCGCAGCGTGCCGATCATGGTGCGAAGGTCCTCGCCATTAATCGGTGCGCGGTGCCAATAGATCCGGTTTTCTGCGACCACAAAGACATGCGTCGCGCGATCCATAACGATAAGCTGTATGGCCGCCTCGTTTGGCTTTAATAAGTTGGAAAGCCGGTTTGCGGTCAGAGCCGAGGGATGCGCCATGTCGCGGTAGCGGGGAAAGCGCGCCTGCAGGTCGGCATCGATCTCTCCGATGCGGACTTCGGTTGCCGCTAGGCGCGCTCGCAGGGCCATCTCCCGCTTTTCATCGCGCATTTTTGGGGCGCCAAGAATGCCGGTCAATTCAACGTCGGTCTGGTGCCAGTCGCTCGCCAGCTCTTGCCGCTCACGTGTCAGCGCACCAAGGGCCGCGTCGCCCGCCCCTCCGCCGGCACCTAGTGCCGCCAGTACAACGTCTGCTGGCGCCATCGCATCCCACTGGGCAGCTTCGAGAGCATCTGACGCTGCGCTTTGCCGATAGTCGGGCCCACTCTGCCATATCGCCTCTATCAGGCCACGGAAAGCGTCCTGGCCGGATACGCCTGGGCTGCCGCGGCCGTCATTACGTGTATTGCCGGTGCGTTTGCGTTGCGCCAGCTCGATTGCGAACGCCCGCTCGAACAACGTCCGCGCTGCCTGTGGCCGCTTGTCGGACAGTTCGAAGTCGCCGACCTTAACCAGCGTCCGGTAAAGGCGCGCATGGTTCGCGCCAAACGTCCGTTCCATCACCGCGATGGCCCGCTGAAACAGCGCCCGTGCCTCGTCCGGTCGGCCGAGGGCTGCCACGGCTTCGGCGAGATTGGAGGCTGGCAGGGCGGTCTCGTAGCTGTCAGCCGAGTAGATCTTTTCGGACATGGCGAGCGCGTGTTTCAATTCACCCTCGGCTTCGGCGTAAGCGCGGATATCGATGAGGAACCGTCCGAAGTTGTTGCGCGTGATGGCGATCCGTGGGTGAGTTGCAGGCAAGGCACTTTCAAACCGTGCCAAGGCCCGCGCGTAACTTTGACGTGCTTCGCCGGTTCGTCCTGAAAGGCGCAAAAGCCCGCCCAGGTTATCCTCGATGATGCCGATCGCGACCGAGTCCTGTTGCGATTGGGCCAAGGCTATGGTCAGCGCGCGGCGCAATAGCGGCTCGGCTTCGGTTGGGCGGCCGACATCGTTGAAGAGTGCACCGAGGTTGGCGGCGACTTGGCCCACGCTTTTATGGTCGCGCACCAACGCTGTTTCCAGCATGGCAAGTGCGCGCTTATGATAACGCTCCGCCTCGTCGAAACGGTTTTGGATTGAGAACAGGACGGCGAGGTCGTCGATCAGGATGCCTGCGTTGGCGGTATCGCCCCCGTCTTCCAAAAGCTTTATCGCCTTGCCGTAGGCTTGTTCGGCGTTTTTGTAGTCAGCCAGCCCACGGTAGGCGCGGGCCATATTGCTGAGAGCGTTGGCGCGGGGATTGATCGCATCGGCTGTAACCTTACGGCCGCCAGCGAGTGCTTGTTCGACGGCAGACAGCCCGGCTTTGGCATGTGACAACGCCAGACGATCCGCGCCAGCTTCGGTCGCAGCCGTAAACAAGCGACTGCGTAAGCCACCGATCAGCCATTGTGCGTCCGCAGTTTTGGGACCCTGCGCCTTTGACAGCTGCTCGATCGCGGCCTCCGCTTTGAGGTTGGCCTCGTCGCGGCGGCGGGTCGTTTCAAAGCGGTCGAGAATCGCGTTCAGCGTCTGCTCATAGGCTCGCCCGGTTATCTCGCCGTTGGCCTCGTAGATACTGGCGGCTTTAACGAAGGCTGCTTCGCTGGCATCCAGCTGTCTCAATCCCCGCAGCGTAATGCCCTGTCGGACGAGGAGATCGGCGTGACCGGTGTTGTTGGAGAACTCTCCGGCTGCAGCGAGGTCTACCAATCGCTGCAATGTCCTTGCGAGCAACGTCGAGCGACCGGTCGCGACGTAGATCTCGCCAAGTTCGCCGACAGCGTTGCGGATGTCCTCATGCACCGGCGGCAATTGCCGCTCATAGATGGCAAGGGCCCTGGCAAACCGGGGTTCGGCCTCCGCGTCGCGCTTCAGCCGCCGCAGGACGAACCCGTCATTGTGGAGCGCGACCGCCGTCTCGACGCTGTCTGGCCCATAGAGCTTTTCGGCGAGGCCAGCGGCGGCTGCGCTCCACGGTGCCGCATCGCCATAGCCGCCGGTCACGACAAATTCGGACGATTTGCGCATCGCATCTGCGAAGGCTGCGTGGTCGTCGGCGGCGGGTTGACGTATTCGTGACGCGTTAGCTCCCACCTTTACCGGTGGATCGTTTGCGAGCGCTGATGTCCCGACGACCAGCGGCAACGCCAGTACAGCGGCGCATACCGTCGGTCCGATTGACCATTTCGACGCCATGACTAGGCTCCCCCATACGCTTACACTCTCCCGTACCGTACCGCACAATTTTGGCATAATTGAACGCACTTCGGCAAACACCGACTAAATAGCCACCGCGTGGCACCGAAGCGAGATCGCGAACTGGAAGGCCGCGCATTACACGACGACCATGCGCGACGAACGTTGCGCCATGCCTTGCATCCGGCGAGGGCATCCCCTATCCGACCTGCTCGGCTGCGGTTGGCTGCGCGATCCATGTTAAGGTCGCGCGATATTCGCCACCACCACGGGCCATATAACCGGCCAACGGTTTTTGGCCGTAGCCCGAACCGGCTCCACCACTTAAGATTGCGCTGACCAGCGCCAAAAGGCCCTCCCGATGCCTGCTTCAGCACTAATGAACGTCATGGTCGGTGCTGCGCGCAAAGCCGGCCGGTCCTTGTCGCGGGATTTTGGCGAGGTTCAGCATCTGCAGGTTTCGGTCAAAGGCCCGGCAAACTTCGTCTCGCTCGCCGATACGCGTGCCGAGGACATCATCTACACCGAGTTGTCGAAAGCCCGCCCGGGCTATTCGTTCCTGATGGAGGAGCGGGGTCTCGTCAAAGGCGACGATCAGACCCACCGCTGGATCGTCGATCCGCTCGATGGCACCACCAACTTTCTCCATTCGATCCCGTTGTTTTGCACCTCCATCGGGCTGGAGCGCGACGGCCAACTCGTTGCCGGCGTGATCTATAATCCGGTGTCCGACGAACTCTACACCGCCGAGAAGGGCAAAGGCGCGTTCGTCAATGATCGCCGCCTGCGCGTTGCAGCCCGCCGTACGCTCGATGATTGCGTCGTCGCAACCGGTATCCCGCACCGCGGGCGCACCGGGCATGCGCGGTTCTTGAACGAGATCGAGGTCGTCATGAAACAGGTCGCTGGTATCCGGCGCACGGGCTCGGCGGCTCTCGACTTGGCGTGGACTGCGGCTGGCCGTTTTGACGCCTATTGGGAGCGCAACATCAAGCCGTGGGACATGGCAGCTGGCATCTTGATGATCCGCGAGGCCGGTGGGTTCGTGACCGACCTCGACGGGGCTGAGGACATGCTCGGCACGGGCGACATCATCGCCGGTAACAAAGAAATTCAGCGCGCCATGCTGTCCTTGGTCGGCAACACTGCGGCCGCTGGATAAGTGGTATGCAAAGTAACTCTCACGAAGCGCTCGCCGCGGTGGACAGCGCGCAATTGACATCCCTTCGCACTGTTTGTGCTGACCGCACGGTTGGCGGCGGCTCTGCCAAGGGATAAACCGCCCTGACGCCGACCATTTCCAACAGGACACGTCAACAGGACACGTCAACAGGACACATCACATGGCCGAGGCCAGCCTGCCCTACCATCAGTCGATAGACGGCTGTCTCGACGACATTGGCACTTATGGTCTGACACCGGCCGAACTCGACCGCTGGCTAGCCCGCGTCGAACCTGGTTTGACCCGGTTGCGCGCGGATCATGCTGGGTCGAGACTCGAGCTGCTGCGTATCGTTGATGAAACCGCCGATATCGATGCCGCGAAAGACGCGCTCGCTACGCTGAACGATGGCGCCCGGTTGATCGTGTTCTATGGCACGGGCGGCTCGGGCCTTGGGGGGCAGACGATAGCGCAATTGGCCGGCTGGAATATCCCCGGTGCGGTTCCGATCGATACGATCAAACGTCCGCGTACCCGGTTTTACGACAATCTCGACGGCGATACGCTGTCTGGCTCGCTGGCCGAGTTCGACTTCGCCACGACGCGCTTCGTCGTCACAAGCAAATCTGGCGGCACGGCAGAGACGCTGGCCCAGGCCATTGCTGCGCTATCGGCGGTCAAAGCCGCCGGCTTGGAAGCGCGCATCCCGTCACTGTTTCTCGGCATCACCGAACCGGCACGCCCTGGTATCAAAAACGGCCTGCGCGACTTGTTTTCAGCCCACGGCATCCCGATGCTCGACCACCCGTCCGGCACCGGCGGGCGGTTTTCGTGTCTCACGACCGTTGGTCTGTTGCCTGGCATCGCGCGCGGCGTCGATCCCATGGCGGTTCGGCGCGGAGCCAAGCGCGTCGTGACAGAATTGCTGACTGCGGCCCGCGTCCAGGACTGCGCTCCAGCGCTCGGCGCTGCAATTGCCGTCGGTCTGGCCAAAGAGCGCGGCGTCAAAGCGAGCGTGCTGATGCCGTATTCTGACCGCATGCAAAAATTGTCCGAATGGTACGTCCAGCTGTGGGCCGAAAGTCTCGGCAAGGGCGGCGAAGGAACCATCCCGATCCCGGCTACGGGTCCGCTCGATCAGCACAGCCAACTGCAGATGTTCATGGATGGCCCGCGCGAGATGATGACGACGATTTTGCGCGTCCCGACCGCAGGCTCGGGTCCGCGGCTCGATCCGTCGTTGGCTGAACTCGCCGGGGCTCAATATCTTGGCGGGCGCACCGTTGGCGACATTGTCGATGCGCAGTCGCATGCCTTGCCCGAGGCGCTGGTTCGCGCTGGGCGTCCGGTTCGCACGATCGACATCCCCGTGCTCGACGCCGAAGCCCTCGGTGCGATCCTGATGCACTTCATGCTGGAGACGATCCTTGCGGGCCGTGCGCTCGGGCTCGACCCGTTCGACCAGCCTGGCGTCGAACTCGCCAAGGTCTTGACCCGCGAGCGACTGGAGCGCTGACATCATCCGCCGGCGCGGAAGATTCCGTTCTTGAAGAAAATGCGGAACGGGGTCGTGCCGCTTGCTCCGCCCTCGAAGGCGCGCCATTTGCCGTTGGTGCAAAGGATGCCACCCTGTTCCGTGACGGCGTCGAACTCGACGAGGTTCGCATAGACCGGCGGATTGTCGCCCGGCGGGACGGCCATGAACGTCGTGATGCACTTGCCGCCAGAGATCACCGGGTCGTAGCCCTTGATCATCATGCCGCCGCCGCTCGTCGACGGAAACGTGCTGGAGAGCACCGGCCAAGCCTCGTAGTCCACCGGCTGGGCCGTTGCGGGAAGCCAGGTTGCGACCGTCGCTACGGCTGCGAAGCAGATTGCAAACGCATGGTTAGGTCGTTGGCAATGGACCAAGCCATCGGCCAGGGGGAAATCGGCGCGGTTGGGTCGCTTGGTCATCGTGCTCTCTCGATCGGTTGGCGCGGTTGTGATTGACAGAGATACGCGCGTCAGCCCCGTGTGGCTTCACCCTCACCCCGTGTGGCCCCGTGTGGCTTCACTCGAGCGTCCCTGCGGGTCCGACGGGATGATCATGGCACGAAAGACTTGGAAACACAGGCGGGACGCTGAGGCCCCGCCTGTGTGTGATCGCCGTATGAACGCTGTGCGCCGGTCCGTGGGTTGCAGTCCCTTTCAACCGGCCATCGTCGCCTCACCCAAACGTTCGCTCGTACTCGGCGATGTAGCCGAGCACGCGCTCGGAGAACCCGTCGAGGTGCAGCCACTTGCCGTAACCCACGCCGTTGCGGAACGACGCGACGTTGATCATGTAGGCCCGCGCTACCTTCGGATCGGGCACCTTGTCGGCCGTCTGTTCGTCGGTGATGACGATCAGCCGGTCATGAGGCTCACGGTTGACCCGCTCGACCGCCTTGCCGAGATACGTGCCACCGCGCGGCTGTGACCGCAGGATGGCGTCGATCCCGGCGAGACCCGGACGTGCTGGCACCTCGACGACCGTGTCCGTGAACGTGAACACGCGCACGTCGCCGTTGATGCACGACGCCAACGCGGCGGCGGCATCGATGCGCTTCAGGTCCGACCGCTTCGACAACTGCCAGTCCATCGAGCCCGAGACGTCAACAAGCACGATCGTCCGGCCTTCGAGGCGCGGCTGGCCAGCGACAGCAGCCCGCAGTGCCTTGTCGATCGCGTTGTCGAAGCGCGGGGCCGCGCGGGCTGCCGCAACGAAGCGGAACGGCAGCACGCGCTTGGCGCCCTTACGGTCGGCAAGTGCGGTGTTGACCAGCGCCTCGCTGACCCCGGCTTCCGCCATGTTGCGCAGGTTGCGCAGCAAGGCGAGGTAGCCGAGCTTGCCATCGCGCAGCAGCCGCTCGAAGGTCTCGCGCTTATCGGCACCGCTCGACAGCGCAACCTCCCAGGTGTCGGGAGATTCAAGCTGCTTCTCAGCCACCTTCTTCCACAGATCGGCCTGTTCGGCCGCCTTGGGTTTGGCGTGAACGAGGAACAGCACGTCGCGCAACCGGACCGGACCGGGCCGATCGTACTTCGACAGCTGGTAGGCGTCGAACTTGGCAAACGCCCGTGCAAGGCCCTTCTTGAACTGGGCCGGCAATGGACGCTTGCCGTTGCGCCAGTAGACCGCGACCAACTCCGCCAGCTCGTCGGCGCGCTGAACCACGGCCTCGACCGTGTCAGCGACCAGCTTCTCGCGGCCAGCACCCGTCTTGGCGAGCACCGTCAGCAACAGCAGCGGCGCATGACGCAAGTTCATGTCCGACCGCGCTTCGATGGCGATGCGGGCCGCGATCTCTGGCTCAACCTTGGCCGCGAGCGTGGTGATGCGGGCAGCGATCGTCTCGCCGTCCTCGTAGAACTCGTTCTCCCAGAGAAGGCACGACATCACCGCGCGGCGCAGACGGGCCGCGTCGTCGAGGGTCTTGGCAGCCTTCGGGAGACGCGCTCCTTCGTGCGTCCGCTCGGCCTTAGCTGGCTTGTGCTTGTTTAATCGCATCGCATCACACTCTTGCTCGGGAGCAGGTCCTCTCGTTCAGGTTGGTCGTTGGTCGTAGTCGTGGTCGCGGCTAGTCGTATCGAGTTGATCGTCGTCGGCGGCCGAGGAACGAGCGAGACAGTCACTATTCCAGCGCGTCTTCATTTCCGCCACCCTGCGTCATGCTGGTCGCAGGGGCGGGACTTTCACCCGCACGCCTATCGCTATGGCTCGCGCCACGCTTCCAGACACTGGACCCTCGAAGGAACCGGTCTCTTCACCATCGGCCGCCATTTTTGTCTTTATTCCAACGGCTTGGGCCAAGTCTCCGTCCGCCCACCCGGTCGCAGCCAAGCGAGCGGCGAGAACTTATGCCCAAGCCGAACTCAAGGTGGTCAATTGCGCGAGCGTGAACCCGCGACGTCTGACCGGCCAAAACTCCGACGGTTCGCGGCGGCTGGCCGAAGGGCCTCGTCCGCTGCGCGCCGATAAATTAGACGTCAAAAGAGACGGCTTTCGGCATTTTGCTCCAAATACGCGCGGCTCTGCCCTTTCCATATCATCACACGGCACCTCCTATTCGGTTTCAGCCGCCCGAGGAACGCAATGACGGCGGTACGGTCGATGCAAACGAAGTAACCGCTGTCGACACCATCGGGCGTATAAGAAGTCATTATTCGTGTATTCCCCCGCAATTCACACGCGGTGGACGTCCAGGGAAACGGCCGAGACGGTAAGGTGCTCTCCCACTGAGCTACCCTGGAATTGCTTCCAGGAGTGGGATTCGAACCCACGACCACCTGCGTGACAAGCGAAGTAACCGTTCTCATCACCACTGGACGTCCGCCGCGCGCGTTCCGCGCGGGTCTTGTGTCGTGTCACCATCTACCCGTGATGCGAGTGTCCAGGGAACAGGCCGAGACGGTACATACGCGCTCTATCCACTGAGCTACCCCGGCATTGGTTCCGGGAGTGGGATTCGAACCCACGACCTCGCGATTATGAGTCGAAGTAACCGTTCTCTTCACCACTGGACGACCCGCATCGGACGAGTTCCGCACGCATTGGCGCACGGAACCGCGTCTCACGACCATCCGAAGATAGCTGATTTTATTGGGCTATCGGGCTTGTTGGCGGGTTGGTTCGTCCTTCGAGGCTGACGAGCTGATCGCCCGCCCCGATCACCCGACTGGACTGATCGCCCGACCCCAAAACGACGAAGCCCTCCCGCGGCAGTTGCCGGAGGAGGGCTTCACGTCTCACAACGTGATGGGACGGGCGATTAGCCTGCGTCCCTGCCTCTCCCGGCGGAGCTATTGTCGTCTGGCCTGCACACGCCAACGTCATCACGGCTGCTACCGAGCACGTACAAGGCATATGCCTCGAAGGCATACGCATCGTATGCTTGGCTATCCGTATTTTTCAACACGACCGGTGACATCGGAAGCTCTCGTTTTTGAGCCAGGCTCTGGCTCGATTACCATTCAGATTTCTAACAACGGCAGCGGCCGATCTTCTCGACGAACGATCACAAATTTGGATAGAACGTCGATTGGTCCGAGCACGCTTCCGTCTACCCGCCCTTATTTGCAGACCTCCCCGCGATTGTCAACATCGTCTCGCCAATTATTTTCAGGTCGCATTTCAAATCACGCGTTTTGGCATCGGCGGTCAATTTCCGATCTTTGCCCCGATCGGGTTGGCTTTGTGTGATGGCGACGTACAATGTGGCGTCTAAATGGCTGCATATTGGCAACTGACTGGCGCGCCAAGAACGACTTTGAGAACGACCTGCTAAACGAGCCGGATACGGCCTGGGGCCGGGCCGCATGCGCGTCACCGGCCGCCCACAGGTGCGACGGCGCGGACAGCAGCGGCCGTTGCTTGATGCCTTATGGCCAGCTATCTCGCTTCCATGACCGCAAACATTCCATCGTCCGCCGCCAGTCCTAGCGACCGCGTGCAAGCGCCCGCAGCGACCGGCAGCGTTCTGATCGTCGACTTTGGCAGCCAGGTGACGCAGCTGATCGCGCGGCGGGTCCGAGAGGCGCACGTCTATTGCGAAATTCACCCGTTCCAACACGCCCAAGTCGCGGTCGATCGGCTGAAACCGTCGGCCATCATCCTGTCTGGCGGGCCTGCATCGGTCACGGTGACCGGGTCACCCCGGGCGCCACAGTGCGTCTTTGATCTTGGCGTACCTGTGCTTGCCATATGTTACGGGCAGCAGACGACGGCGGTGCAGCTCGGCGGCGTCGTCGAGGGCGGTCACGCGGCAGAGTTTGGCCGGGCCGATATCGAAATCGTCGCGCCGTCGGCGTTGTTTGATGGCCTATGGCACGTCGGCGGCCGTTATCCCGTGTGGATGAGCCACGGTGATCGCGTCACCAAGCTGCCCGACGGTTTTACCGTCAAGGCCGCCAGCCCGAATGCGCCGTTTGCCATCGCCAGCGACGAGGCCCGCCGCATTTATACGACGATGTTCCACCCCGAAGTCGTCCACACCCCCGATGGGGCTCAGCTCATCACCCGCTTCGTGCGCGACATCGCGGGCATTTCGCCGTCTTGGACGATGGACAAGGTCCGCCAGCAGGCGATTGACAAAATCCGAGCGCAGGTCGGAAACGGCCGGGTCATCTGCGGCCTATCCGGTGGTGTCGATAGCGCGGTTGCGGCCGTCTTGATCCACGAGGCGATCGGTGCGCAGCAGACCTGCATCTTTGTCGACCATGGCCTGCTCCGGATGAACGAGGCGGCCGAAGTCGTTGGGCTGTTCCGCGACCATTACAACATTCCGCTGGTCCATGTCGAAGCCCAGGACCTGTTTCTGTCCAAGCTCGCCGGCGTGTCCGACCCTGAACAAAAGCGCAAAATCATCGGCGGGCTGTTCATCGATGTTTTCGAGGCCGAGGCCCGCAAATTGGGCGGCGCGCAGTTCTTGGCCCAGGGCACGCTCTATCCCGACGTAATCGAAAGCGTATCGTTTTCCGGCGGGCCATCGGTCACGATCAAGTCGCACCACAACGTTGGCGGCTTACCCGAGCGTATGAACCTCAAGCTGGTCGAGCCGTTGCGCGAACTGTTCAAAGATGAGGTGCGTGATCTCGGCCGTGAGCTTGGATTGCCCGACGCGTTCGTCGGTCGCCATCCGTTTCCAGGGCCCGGTCTCGCGATCCGTATCCCCGGGGAGATCACGCCTGAGAAACTGGATATTCTGCGCAAGGCGGACGCCATCTATCTCGACGAAATCAGGAAAGCTGGATTGTACGATACGATCTGGCAGGCGTTTGCCGTGCTGCTGCCGGTCAAGACCGTCGGCGTGATGGGAGACGGGCGGACCTACGATCACGTCTGCGCGCTGCGCGCGGTTACGTCTGTGGACGGCATGACGGCTGATTATTTCCCGTTCGCTCACGACTTCCTCGGCCGCGCTGCGACGCGCATCATCAACGAGGTCAAGGGCATCAACCGCGTCGTCTACGACATCACCAGCAAACCGCCCGGCACCATCGAGTGGGAATGACCAGCAATTTCAGGCAAGAAATTATCTCATAAAAACAAATACTTATGAAACTCCATTTATAATGCACTTTACATCATCAGCGTGCGCGATATCTATGTAAGATACTGACGCAAAACCAGCATTTACGCCTTCACCGACAAAAGCCAGCTTTTCAATCCCCGCACACTTGACGGTATCTTTGACGGTATTTTCAGCCTCGGATCCAGCCTTCTCAATACGCCGAAGCCGTCCTAATTTTTGCCTGACGGTATTTTTGCAGCTTGCTATCGCTTTGATAGATCAACGCGTTTCGTCACTGTTGCGCCACAGCTGCTGAAACTCAGCTCAACGCGGTGATGACGGCTGTAATCCCGGGTTGTCTGATTGGATCAACACCGTCAACAAAGTACTGACAGTCATGCCCCTGACAATAACCCAGCCGATCTGCTGACGGCTTTCGGCAACCGCGCATCACAACGCGAGCGCGCGCTTGAGATCGTCGTGCTCGAAGGCGCTCGCCATGCGCGTGATTTCGGCCGGTCGAGCACCGGCTGCCTTGGCGGCCTTGCGCCATGTCGCCGTCACCGTTGCGACCTGTTTGATAATGGCACGGGCCTGCGGCAGCGTAAGACCATAAAAGCCCGATGCAGCCTCCAACAGGTCGAGCGAACAGGTACCTTCGTCGAGATCGATGTTCGTCGTCAGCACACGCGCTTTGACATCGACCGGCACGGGATTGAGGTCATAGGCCGGCGAGAGGGACCAGCCTGCTTTGCCCATCCATAGGAAGCCGTGGTTGCGCAGGTGATCGTCGACGTTTGAGATCAACACGTTGAAAACAACGCGCCGATAGAGGGCGTGGGCGTCTGTCTTCCCGTGTGCGCCATACTGCGCCAGGGCGTCAACGATTTCTGGGTAACTGCCACGCTCGCCGTCTTTAGCGCCCATCATCGCCATGGCCGAAAGAAAGGGAATGCGATTGCCATCCGCGCGATCGAAGCGCCGCGACAGCAAGACCGGCTTTCCCGCAACGGCGATCAATTCATGGCGCGGGGTCGCGATGCCGGCCTGGTCGGCCAATCGCAAAGCGATCTCTTCCCAGGTCTCCATGCTGTAGTCATCGGTCTCTTTGGGGAATTTTGCGATTGCCAGATGCCCGTGCAGGTCGATAACCGACGCCTTGGGACGTGCGCCGCCGAGCGAGGAGCCGGGCGCAAAGATGAGTTGGAGATCCTCGTCTGTTTCCTCATCCCGCAAAATCCGCTCGGTGATCTGGAGCAGTCGGCCCAGTTCGATAAGCGCGGGAACACCAGCGCGGACCGGTGCCTGGAACGCCTCTTCGCCCACCCAGCGGAATCGGAGTGCCTCAAGCCGGGTCTCGTCTGCAACGCCGAGCAGGTAATCGCTTTCCGCTAGGGTGCGAACAGCTCGGCTTTCGCGTTCGGCGAGACGGCGTTCGGCGCGCTGCATCAAGCGGCGGCCCCAGGTATCAGGAGCGCTATCGCCAATAGAGCCGAACGTCGCCCGTCCGGCAGGAGGTGCGAATGCGCCCCGGGTCAAGGCAAGAGCGGGTTCCAGCGAAAAGCGCGTGGTGTCGCCGAGCCATTCCCCGTCATATTCGAACAGGATGGTCTCGTTGCCTCGGACGCGATTGCATCTCGCCAACCCGACAGGGCGTGTGCGACCGTCCAGATCAATGTGCACCTCGAAGTCAGCCATAACGCGATCATCCAGCCGTTCGCTTGAGGTGGATGCGCTTTGGCAGTTCGGCGCTGGCCAGCGCTTGGCCAACGCGATCGTTGCCGATGTCGGCGATCTGGCTCAAGCCATCAAGGAGACCGAGCGCTTGCAGAACGCTGGCATATATACCCATGCTCACGCTGGTGTCGCCCGCTTCGACCTTCTGCAGGGTCGAGCGTGAGGTGAAGGCACGCTCAGCCACGACCGCCATCGGCAGCCGCCGCCGCCGCCGGGCATCGTGGATGTCCGCGCCAAGCTTACGCAGCGCACGCTGCACAGCAGCGGGCGGGTTGTGAGGAGTAGGCATTTGATACCTTCGTGCAGCAGACTAGACTATAATGTAGCACGAAGAGTACAATTCTGGAAGACAAAGCAGGTTGCGCGCAGGCTCCGCTGCACGAGTGGTCGGCCTCGCCGAGACGGCATTGGGAGCGCTGCGGCAGTTGGGTCCGCCGATAAATGACGAAACCATAAATTTCGCGATCCTGCGAACAATCTAATGATTTCAACAGCGCCGACGTCTGACGGTTGATCTGACGCGACAGTTTCCAAGCTGACGCGTCCTATAATTCAAGTTTTGGCCGTTTGATCCTGCTCCAACCAGCCCTTTCTGGCATTGATGATTCTGACCAGTGACAGCATCACGGGCACCTCGATCAAAACGCCAACAACCGTTGCCAAAGCTGCTGCAGCTGTTCTAGAAATTTGACCGCAGACTCCAATCATGCCTCTCCCCTTAGTTCCGGCGCAGTCAGCGGGTATGTGATCTCCAACAAGGAGATAGCCCATGACGCAGTTGCTGCCGGACGATCTGTGGCGTGATTTTCCCAAGACGGCGCCGGCATTCGAGGCGCGGTTCGCGAGCGAAGAAGCTTGCCGCGCCTATTGGATCGCGGCGCGTTGGGGCGGCGAGCCCGCT
>Ga0163154_10005334_pt1 | contig 16359 bp, 22 predicted proteins | sample OliLakLV19MP9P1_FD_148649 | JGI IMG/M metagenome (GOLD analysis project Ga0163154, IMG submission 148649) | Freshwater microbial mat bacterial communities from Lake Vanda, McMurdo Dry Valleys, Antarctica - Oligotrophic Lake LV.19.MP9.P1 | ecosystem: Environmental > Aquatic > Freshwater > Lake >... | reverse complement strand
TAGTTGTAGTCTAGGTTTCCACCATTCCATATTGCGTTCGAAAGTACTATTTTATAAGTAGCTTTCTTTCTTCGTCTTCCGAACGCACAAATAACTCACCTCTGTACCTTACTAGCTCAATGATAAGAACAGCAGTCAAATAAAAGTCTTGATCTACTTCTTCTATTCTGTTCAAGTGAGAAGAGTTGCCATGCTTGTTGCACAGCATCTTGGATAAAATCTTTCACCGATTATTTCCAGCAGTAGTTTGTAGATTTGATTGACTCATACATATGTTTATTTGGGATTAACCAAAATAAATTTGATAGTGGCTTCAATTAGCGCATCTGTAAAATCGCCCACTTCCAATTTTGAGATAATCTTTTTTTTAATATCACCAGCAAAATATTAAATTCATCACCAGTCTTAATCATTTCAATTAGTTGCTCTTTATTTGCCATTCGTTTTTCAAAATATAATAAGTCGCTGGCCTTTACTTCATTTAGCTTATCAAAGCAGCTTGCTCTTCGCCTCCTGGAAAGAGACTTTGATTATCTCTTTGAGAACCTCTATATTTACGTCGCTTAGTCTTTTAATATATAAACAACCTTTGCTGGTCGTATTTTTGCCTAATTTTTTGAGCAACTCATCTAAATTTTCCCAACCTGGCATCACATAGAGAGTTAGGGTTTGTTTTCTGGGAGAAAAACCTACAAGCAGCCAATCCCCATGCTGGCTGCTTATTTCTGACTTATAATGATACTGCCCGAAACCTACAATGCTGGTTCCCCACATCTTTGCTTCTTCTTTAGTGATTTCTGTAAATATATCTAATAATTCAAAGGAATCTTTTCTCTTCTGTGCATCTTCAACACTATTTATGAAATCTTTTACACTGGCAGCATTTACTTTTGTTTTTAACTCAGACATCTAAATAAATGTAATATTATTGTTTGATTTTATAACAAAGCCAAGAGAATATAAACTTTCTATTATGATCTGAAGAAAAATCATCCCTTGATTCTTTGAGGTACAGCCCATAGGTCTGTGACTGAAAGGAGCAAAAGAGCTACTCACAGAGCCACTTTGCCAGGTCCTGTTTGACGGGAGTTCTTTGCAGGTATAGTATGTAAGTACAGGTCTAGGAAGTGAAGAACACGGACGGTCAAAGTTTATATATTATCCAGCAGCGATTAATTTAATTTATTATTAAAATTAATATGTACAGGAAAAAAGAAATTATCGACAAACTAATCCAGGAAGACAGCGACCAAAGGCGATCCAAATTTATAACTTTTGCAGAAGCAAATAGTGCCCAAAATGAAATTCAAATAAATAATTTGCAAAAGGAATTTGATTTAACTGACGAGCAATTGGCACTGCTTCAAGAATTCTCCACAAATCCTAGGAAACATAAGACTATTGGAATCCATGCCCATGAGGGCAAGGTCGAGCACATAACCTCCCTGCCGTTTGAGTATGAGGCTGATTTTGACTACCGTAGATATTTTGTACTTCCTTACTTCGACTATAGGGTTGAATTCTTTAAAAACTTGTACTTGCTGGTATTCGCTAAGAATTCGGTCAAATTGTTTGAAGTAGATTATGGTCAGTTGCAGGAAGTGGATAACGAAGTTGAAAAGATAGCTTTCATGACAATTGAGAATCAAACTAACCTAGCGCATGGTGGAGACAATACATTAGTCCATGCGCAAACAGCTCAAGGTGAAACAAATCTTGCTGCATTTTTGAGAGAGCATAATGCGAGGATATTAATTGCCTCAACTGCAGAAAATATGGCTTTGCTAAGTGCTGATCTGGGCGCAGAACTGCTTGCGGACTTTCATTTGGCAGGTAACTTTGAAGATAGTACAGATAGTGAAATATTGGAGTTACTACATGCAGAGCTCGAGAGCCATATTGCGAAAATTCTAAAGAGTAGTTATGACAAGATCGATTTATCAATAAGTAATGAGACGCAGGCAAAACCTTTTATAGAGATAGTCGCAATTGCGAACGAGGGCAGAGTCGCAGATATGTACGTGGGCAAACTAGGGATGCACGATGCGAACTATGAGAATCCAATTGCGCCATTAGGAGTTAACTACATCGCTTCAATAGTTTTGAAACTTGGAGGGAATGTCCACTATTTCCCAGAACTAGATTTTGAGTTAAATGATAATAATATTGCTTTTAGACTAAGGTACTAATAACACAATGCAATTGCAAACCTAGCCGGTACGCTCAACTCCATTCTCAAGATATTGTAGTATCTAGGAAGGGAATTATAGGCCACATAAAACCTGGAGTGCATCAGAGAAGTTAGCGCTCTTGCCAAACGAATAATTTCTAGTGGCTAGTCATTTTGGCAATGTAGTGAAAGTGACTCTGATACAACTCCGATTTAACTAGTAACATAACCACTACTATAATTCTGGTTGTGCTAGTCGCTTCAATTGCTGTCGTAATGTTATTTCCCAAGATGAAACTGGAGTACCCAATCAACTGAACAGTTCCAAACCAACTGAAATCAGTACTAATACTAATACTATAAATGTATTCATTGGGAAACGCGGATTCTTTAGAACGTCCGTAGTAGATAGTTCAAATACCAATCGAATCTTACTAGGAGCATTTGGAGATTTTAACAAGTGAGGTAAATGCTTATGTACATGATATTGCAATTGACCCTACAAACCCAGCTGTTATTTGTTATTGGTTATGGAAAAAGGTGGACGGTATTAGTTAATCCAAAGATAGTTTGACATAATTATGTATTAGTGTAATAATACACTAATGAACCAACCTTGGAGAAACTCCAAAACTAAACAACTTTCTAAAGCATTCTTGCTACCAAAGATTACTAAAGAGGCAGCTGCTTTTTGCCGAGACTTAATGACCGAAGCTGAAATTAATGAATTCTCAGGGAGGTTCGCTGTTGCCGTAGAATTAAACGCGGGAAAGCGTCAAAGACAAGTCTCACAGGAAACTGAAGTTAGCATTGCTACTGTATCTAAAGCAAACCATCAGGGCCCTCATCAACGAGGGTAATATTCAACATTTAGTTAGATAATCCCTCCATCTGGAGGGACTTTTTTTTATTTTTTACAAAATTACAATGGCAAACTTGATACACGAAATTCTTACAAAGCCTGGGTTGGAACAAGAAGCTGAACGACGACTCGGTAACTTACCGGAAAATATTATTGCTGCAGAGAGAATTTATCTTGGACCAGAAACAAATGTATTTATTAATGACGAGCCAGGAATAGACTCATTCGGTTTTTTGATGAGATTGCTTCCAAAAAATATGCCATACGTTCCTTTGTTAGGTGAGCCTCGACGTGGCCTGGAAATCTGGGACGCTGCCTATCTTACTGAGAGATTGGTAGATGTGCTCCTTACCCTTGAGGATATTGGGGATAGAGTAATAGTACCTATGAGTGGGTGCGGTGTGACCACGGCGATAAATCTGGCTAGGGAATTAAATAAGCGTGGAGTCAATTTGCAAATAAAACCTTTGGAGGAAGTGGGCTCTCAGCCAGTCGTGGTTGTGGATGATATAGCTAAAACTACCAATACTATGTCCAGATTTCTCCCCAAGGGTATATTAGAAAATGAAGGTACTGTATATGCTGTGTCGGCTATGGCAGGTTTAACAGAGGAAGATTATCGCCTAGATCCTATCTATGACTCTCTAAGATACCTAACAAAGAGAGGCCAAAGGATTTTTACTGGGGTTGCATATGCTGGTTCAGGAACAAGTAACCTGGGATTGCCTGTAAATAGTATTAGTACTTTGTTAGGGAACGATAATAAAGCAGCTGTAGTTCTTGCAGCATTGGCTAAAAGATATTTTGGTGTGAGGATATATAATGCTTTAAATTTAGAGCCTTAAATCACCATGATTAATTAGTTAATTTAATTACTTAGTAAATATGAAAAACAAGAAATACCAGATAGCAATAATCGGTTATGCAGGTCTAGAAGAGTATCCTGTGGGCACAAAGATAAAGCCTGAAGTTTTCGATTACGCCTACGAGCTGGGTAAATTAGTTGCACAGCAAGGTTGGTCAGTGATAACCGGAGGTAAATCTGGAGTGATGGAAGCTGCCAACAGGGGCTGTAAAGAAGCAGGTGGAATATCGATTGGTGTCGTTACTGGTGACAAAAGGTTCACTGCCAACGATTATGTAGATGTTGAAGTGCTGCCAGGAATGTTTAATTGTGGTGAGGAAATGGCACTTATCACCATGTGCGACGCGGTTATTATGTTAGGTGGAGGCATGGGGACGCTGCAGGAGCTTACAATTGTGTATCGGCAAGCAAAACCTATATTTTCAATTAGAAATCTGGGCGGTTGGAGTGAAAGACTGGAACAATTTTCTGAATTAGATGAGAGAGATAAAGCTCGAATTGATTATTCTGAGTCAACTGCGGAATTACTGCAAAAACTAATCTCGGCAATTGGCTAATATGGAACAACACTTAAACATAATGTTGGAGTTTACCTTATTAATAGGCAAACCAGTTCAACAATCTACTTGGTGAAGAGATTTATCGAGATAGATGGCACTTATGATAATCCTATGGGGCTTAATCAGGTATTGGATATTCCAGCAGTAATCTTTGGCTGAGAATATCCCGCCAACACCAACGATCGATAATCTACTATTATACTTCTCGTAGTGATTGATAAGCAATGACTAAGTTTGTTGTCAGCAAGAATTGTAATTATTGTAACATCTGTTACAATCAATTAGTGAAAGAAATAATTATCAGCAAATCAATAGAATTAATCAATCATATTGGAGTTTCCAATCTTACTGTTAGGAAGCTAGCCAAGTATTCCCAAATTTCAACACGTCCGATTTATTATTACTTTAAAAATCTCGACAGCCTATTTGCAGAAATCTCAGCAGAGGTTCTCCGAAAACTAGGTGAATATGCTTCAAAAGATTACACAGCCCACAAGTTTCTAGACTCTGGAGTAGGGTTCGTGCTCTTTGCCAAAAAACTTCCGCACTATTATGCAATTCTTTCAATTAGAGAATTCTGGCCGAAGCAAACATTTGAGGAGAGCAAAGCTGATACTTTGATGAGATCGAAAGCAGCAAAAGCCGATCTAAAGATTTATGAAACAATGAAAACATTTTCACTGGGAATGGCACTGGTGGCAAGTAATTACCCTAAGAAATACAGCTTAAAGAAGATTGTTAACCTACAACTTGAACTTTATAACAAACTTATTGCTTAAATTTAAATTATGAAAGAAAAGATACAAAAGGCATTTAATTCCGTACTTAATTCCGAGAATTCTTCTGGCGCCAGTCCAGGTTCAAGAAAAGCTCTGCCTTTGTATTTCAAAGATAAAGAGCCAAATATACCGCTTGCTATGAGCTCTTTCGGCCCTGACGGAGGGGTTGTATCCACAACTGAGGAATTGATTACATTTCTCAAAGCATTTTTCCAGCGGAATACATCGATACCATGCGATCGGAATACAACAGTATATTCTTTCCACTTAAATATGGGGTTGGCATAATGAAGTTCCAACTGCCAAGAATATTTACACTTTTTAGAGTTTTTCCGCCTTTATTGGGGCATTCAGACCTATATATGACTGGCACAGTCAATCAAATCTCAGCTAGAGGCCGCTCTTATCAGCTAATGCTGAAGGTCCTGCAGTTAGTTGGATAATAATTATGAATAAAAAAACAGTAATTGTAATCGGTGCTGGAATTGGAGGGCTTTCTGCAGCTGCCTTGCTGGCCAAAGAAGGTTATAAAGTTACGGTTATCGAGAAAAATGAGACTTATGGGGGCAGGGCAATGGTATTTCAAGAGAAGGGTTATACATTCGATATGGGGCCGTCATGGTATTTAATGCCCGAGATTTTCGAGCAATTCTTTGAATTGTTTGGGAAGAAGACATCCGAATATTATAAATTGGTAAAGCTTGATCCAGGGTATAGAATATTTTTCTCTCAAAAAGAATATATAGATATCACGCCAGACTTGGAGAAAAACATTCAAACCTTCGAGAAGATTGAGAAAGGTTCAGGGACTAAGTTACGACAATACCTGAAAGCTTCAGAATACAAATACAAAATATCGATTAAAGAATTCATATTCAAGGAATACCGCAGCATTTTGGACTTCGTAAAACTAAAGTACATCAAAGAACTCAATAGACTTGGGCTCACAAGTAGTATTAGCAGCTATGTGAACAAATTCTTCAAAAGTGATAAATTACGTCGAATCATGCAATACAGTATTGTCTTCCTTGGGGGCTCCCCTCAAAACACTTCTGCAATCTACTCATTAATCTCACATTTGGATTTCAATCAAGGAGTTTACTATCCAATTGGCGGAATCGGGCAACTAACAAAAGCTATGTACGAACTTTGCTTGGAACTAGCTGTAGAGTTTAAATTCTCGACAAGCGCCAGCTCCATAAGAGTTGACAATAAGATTGCCAAATCAGTTTTAACAAATAATAAAGAATATTTTGCCGACCAGATTATAGTAAATGCAGACTACCAATTCGCTGAAACAAAATTGTTAGAAGAAAAATACCAAACCTTTGCTAAAGATTATTGGAGCAAAAAAGTCCTTGCACCTTCGGCATTTATTATTTATCTAGGACTAAAGAGAAAGATACCAAATATTTCGCACCACAATCTAATCTTCGAGAATGACTGGATTGAGCATTTCAAAGACATATTTGTGAATATGAAGTTCCCCGAAAAGCCATCGTACTATATTTGTGCTCCCTCAACGAGCGATGATACAGTGGCACCGAAAGGCTCAGAAAATCTGTTTATTCTAGTTCCTATACCGTCTGGAATCAGCGATACTGAAGAATTGAGGAAAATCCATAGAGGAAAAATATTTGCCGATTTACGCAAATATCTTGGTGACAATTTCGAAGATGATATAGAGGTTGAGAAAATCATATCGTTAAATGATTACTCTCATTTGTATAATGCATACAAGGGCAGCGCACTTGGGCTTTCTCACACAATGTTTCAATCGACTCTGTGGAGGCCAAGTCACAGAAGTAAGAAGGTGACAAATCTCTACTATACTGGGCAATATACCAACCCAGGTATCGGCATGGCTATGTGTACTATATCTTCGCAAATTGCAGTTAATGAAATGAAAAAACATGTTTAAAAACAATTTTTTGAAAATAATCAAGATTTCACGCTTGAGGTTCTGGGTGTATTTATGGGGTAGCTACCTTTTGGGTTTTACACTGGGGATTAAGTCGCCAGCTGATTTTATTCAGATTGAACTTATCTTATCTTTACTATACTTTTCACTTCCAGCAAATTTGCTTATATACGCTGTGAACGACTATGCCGATGAAGATACAGATCAGTTCAACAAAAACAAAAAAGGAGTGTATGAGTTTATGCTTAAGGGTAGTGACAAGAAGTTTATACTTGTAGTTATAAAATTGTGTCTGCTAGTTTCATTAATTTATGCATTTTTACTAAGCTCGCCAGCAGAATTATTAGTATTCAGCATATTTTTAGCGCTAAGTATTGCCTATAGCCTAAAACCGTTTAGATTTAAAGCTAGGCCATTTATTGACTCGGCCTCAAACATTCTATACATATTACCCGGTGTTATAGGTTATTATCAATCTACGAATTCGCTACCACCTCTAGAATCTATTTTAATAATAGGATTATGGACAAGTGCAATGCATCTTTTCTCTGCTATACCTGATATTGAGTCTGATTTGAAAGCCAATCTTAAAACTAGTGCTGTAGTCTTGGGATACAAAGGATCTTTCCTAGCGACCATGATATTGTGGGGAATATTCTCTATTTTACTATTTATAGCCCAAGTTAATACAATCTTAGTTTTGGCAGCATTGGTTTATCCTTTAATCTGCCTAATTATCCTTCTTAGGCCATCGCTTGATATTAACCGGATTTATAGGATATTCCCATATATAAATTTGATATTTGGCGCCCTAAGCTTCGTGGTAATTACCTCGGGGAAGCTAGTATTTTGAACATCGGTATCATTAGACATAATCCAATAAGACTGGCAATGAACAGCCCGCTGAATAAAGTAATAGATGTCCAATATATACATATAAAGTAGGTACTTACAATCATTAGCTTGGAAATATGCAGGGAGATTTGGTTGAGCTTTTTACCTCGTATACACAGCAGCAGAAGTGTAGAGCCAATTACGCCAGATATAAACCAACCGATAAAGTTGCTTAATGGTACTTTATAAAAGAAATCCTGCAGCTCCCAAACCCAAAAGTTTAGTGCAACTGCGCCCGGATCTAGCACCATATCTACAAGCATCAGCAAAAATCCGCTGAGGATAATTTGGTGTATCCGTTTTACACCTAATTTTGAACTCAAAGCAAGACAGCCAATTACCAGTGGAGTCCATGCAAATGCAATGCTAAAAGGGACAATATTAAAAAGCTTGGGGCCAATCAGATCTGTATAATTAAAATTGCCATAGGGAAATCCAGTTTTAATTGCGAATGTTTCGAATACTATGGCAAAAATTGAGAGTAGAATTATTGTGAAAATTCCCCTGCGCATTCCTAAGAAGAGAATTAGTCCATAGAATGCCGGCAAGGCCAATAACACTATAAAGAATACGGAAACAATCCATAAATTGCCTAGAGGAAATGGAGAATTTATTGTCATAAAACCGGCCAAGAAAAACATAACTGAAAGAAGTATTATATTTCGAGGAGCAATAATATGTTTAGAAATTTGAATCATTACTACTTTACTCCAGCTTTCCAAAATTTAAAGAAGCTGGAATAATATCCGTCTAACTAAGGAAAGATATATTCCAGATCCTCTTGTACAGCAGTATCCCAGTGGTCTACCTTCACACTTCTCTTTGAAATTAAATTCTCTTTTGAGATTTCACTGATTGTAGTAGGGAACTCACCGTTGTTTCTTATTATCAGACAAAAACGCTTAGTAGTTCTGCAGTATAGTCTGTAAACATTTTCCAAGTTAACTCTGTAAGAATTCTTCCATTTTAGGTACCCCCTTGATTTAGCTTTATTGAATTCAGTCGATTCAGCTAGAGTCAACCTGTGAGGTATGTCTCTACTGCCTATTTTAGCGTAGGTACCTTTGCCCTTACTTAATTTTTCAATATCGTCCTTGGGATCTCTCAATTAATCTTATTTATTAATCAAGGTCTTAGAGTGCCAGAAAATATCTGCCAAGCAAGCAGTGATTTGGCAACTAAACTCAAAATGATATACATTCTTTCGCCAAAGATATAGCTTTTCCAAGGCCCGACTTTCTTGTATTGCAAAAACATATTTAGAGCAAAAACATTGAATGAGATAAATACTGTAAACAGTATTGCATAAACAAAACTAGGGATATTGGTGCTCACAGAAGAAATCGCCCCGATGAAGTACATAATTATCACAATCCAAGGGACAATCCCCGCTATACAGCCAAATATGTAGGAAGTCCAATTGGTCTTTTTTGTCGTTTGGTTATGTAATTCCATCAGCAACCCAAACAGGTTCATCATTGCGTTCAAGGTAAAGATCAAGATCAAGCTTGGGAAGTCGTACATTCCAGTTAGGATTGAAATCGCCACAATCATTACTGATGAGCTTAGAGCGTATTCATACCACCGTAGATAATTTATTTTCTTCTTTAAATTTTCTACATACCATTTATTTATCCCAGGCAAAACTGTCAAGAAATGGAATAAAGCGGACAGGAAAAGAAAAAAGGCAATAAAGTGTCCAAGATTTAGCTTTAAGACCTCATTGGTCAGTGGAACTACTGTTCTGGCGGTAACATCAAACTTTAGAAAGGTTGTTGTCAGCGGCACTAGAACGTCCTTGCTAATGGCAAACATTATTATTGCCTGGATTAGATGCAGAACTACCATCACTCCGTTAAAAACCCTAAGATTTTTGAAGACTTTTTCTTGATTTTCCATTGAAGACATTTGATTAATTAATGTATTAATATCTGATCCCGGTTAGTTCTTCTGAGATCTGCCACAATTTCGCAGCGATATCTAGATTCTGCGCATTCTTCGTAGGTGAAACCTTTACTGGGTAGCCTTTGATCCCACGTGGTCCTTTCGGTCCATAATATTCACCGGTCCTAACCTCAGGGTCAATTGCCGCTCTGAGTGTTGGTAACGCGCCCATTTCTGGTTTCTGTGCAAGTATGGGATTGAGCATTTTGAAAAAGGCTGAATTTACTTGTAGGTTAGTCATTGTCCATCCAGGATGAGCTGCCACTACTCTGATATCTGTATTTGCCAATTTTCTACTCAATTCGAAAGTGAAGTACAGGTTCGCAATCTTTGAATCTGCGTAGGCTTGTCTGGCACTATACTTCCGCTTTTCCCAATTAAGGTCAGTGAAGTCAATATTGCCACTTAAATGTGCAATGCTTGATATTGAAACGATTCTAGCGCCTTTGGTATTTTTAAGAATTGGTAACAGCAATCCAGTTAGGGCAAAATGTCCAAAATGATTTGTACCCATTTGCAGTTCAAATCCGTCTTCTGTGTGTGCAAATGGGGGAGCCATTACGCCAGCGTTATTGATCAGCAGATTTAGTTGCTGGTAGTTGGCTTTGAAAGCTTCTGCAAAATCCTTTATAGACTTTAGGCTAGAAAGATCGAGCTGCATGAGCTTTACGGAAGCAGTTGGGAATTCCTCCAAAATATCCTGGACAGCACTCTTGCCTTTGTCCAGATCTCTAACTGCCAAAATAACTATTGCCTTTTTGCCAGCCAAAACCTTGGCTGTCTCTTTGCCTATGCCAGAATTTGCCCCAGTCACAACTGCAATCTTATTGATTAAAGTATCTGCTAATTCATCTATCTGAGCGCTAGTCCAGTTTGTATTTTCCATAGGTTTAATTCAAAATATGATTTATTTCATTCTATTCTAGCATTCCGGCTTGACCTTTAAATCCTATAATACGTCTTCACTTTAAGGTTATAATGTTTCTATGAAATTTGTAGCTTGCTTTATAGTATTCGGAAATAAGATATTGACCCTAAAGCGCTCTGCCAATGAGGTTGAGGGCGGAAGATATGGTCTAGTTGGTGGGGGAGTGGATCAAGTGGAACAGCCTTTGGACGCTATGGTAAGGGAAATATTCGAAGAAACGAAACTTGTGATAAATACGACTGAATTATTCGACCTAGGAAATCACAAATTAGCTTTTAATGGCGTCGAGGTAGAATTTAATTGCTACAAGATTAGACTGGATAATCCTTTCGAGCCAGAGCTGGACTCAAACGAAGCGGAGTTTTGTGAATGGCTAACAATTGAAGAACTCCTGGCAAAGAAAAATCTTGTATCTGGGTTGCCTGAGCTGATTGAAATTCTAGGCAAAGATCAAATAACAGGCTAGACTTGTTTATTATCCGCTGATTTAGCAACTGCAAGCTCTGTTTGCACTTATATAGGTGAGAATATATCAAGCTACAAAGAATTATACCTTAGCACTAGTAAAGTATACTTTACTAGTGCTAAGGAAATATTGTAGAATCATTTGATGAAAACAAGAGAACAAGTAAAAAACATAATATTCGAGCTTAGGAAGGCCAAGGGGATCACGCAAGAGGAATTATCAGAACATACCAACGTAACCAGGCAAACAATAATATCTATTGAAAAGGGAGTTTACACACCGTCACTATTGCTGGCTTTAAAAATTGCAGAATATTTTAATCTTAAAGTTGAGAATGTATTCACCTATGAAAAAGATTAAGGAAAATTTAAAAGACCTTGTTTCGATAATATTACTCATTGGCTCGTTCTTCCTACTAATCAACCCTTTCGGGCTCATTATGACAGATCAGTTTCAGATGCTTATACTCGCACTGACCAGTATCATTGTCATTACAATTTTAATCTTTCTCTGGAAGGAAAACCCCAAGGATGAAAGGGAGGAAGCTTATTTAATTGTAAGTAGTAGAATCTCATTTTTCTCAGTGGCTATAATTTTGTTAGTGGCATTAGTTGTCCAAGCTTTGCAGCATATGATTGATTTATGGATTGCGCTCTCTCTGATTACTCTAGTAATGTCAAAAATACTGGCACTTGCTTACTTGAAAAGCAGAAAGTAAAGTGAGCTTGACATTAGATTTTTCTTCGTATAAACTTTAATCAATTAAGTTATTATTTTCATTACTTTGAAGAAGAACCAAGCATTAGTTTTAGGAGTTATTTCATTTGTAGTAGTGTTGATATTGATCACTGGTACCAATGGTTTACTGAGCTTACAATCCAGATCTTCTAATAGTCAAACTTTGCAAACTGAAGATGCTATGAAAAAAGAAGATGCCATGAAAAAAGAAGATGCTATGACGAAGGAAGATGCCATGAAAAAGGAAGATGCCATGAAAAAGGAAGATGCCATGAAAAAGGAAGATGCCATGAAAAAAGAAGATGCTATGACGAAGGAAGATGCCATGGCAAAAAAATCAGGCCAATATGTTTCTTATAATAAAGACTCATTAACTGGCAATAGTAACGTCATTTTCTTCGCTGCGAGTTGGTGTCCAACTTGTAGAGGATTGGATAACGCAATCAATTCCCAGGCAAATACAATCCCCTCAGACTTAACAATTCTGAAAGCAGATTATGATACTGAGACATCACTAAAACAGAAGTACGGTGTTACATTCCAACATACCTTAGTGCAAGTTGATGACAAGGGCAATATGCTAAAGAAATGGAATGGAAGTCAAAATATCGCTGCTATTGTAGGCGAATTAGTATAGTTTATGGAATACATTCCACTATCATTTATAGCAGGGGTTTTGACAGTGCTTGCACCTTGCGTATTTACTCTTTTGCCCGTAATACTGGGCGGGTCATTAGTAGGTAACAACTGGAAGAAGACTGCTACCATTATTGGCTCCTTAGCAGTATCTGTATTCTTTTTCACACTAATACTCAAAGCTTCCACTTTATTAATATACGTCGATCCCAATTTCTGGAAATACGTATCAGGTGGAATCTTAATCGGGTTCGGAATAGTAACTTTGTTTCCCAAGCTATGGGGTAAGTTAGCATTTAAGTTAAATCTTTCCTCCAAACCAGATAAATTATTGAGTAAGGGTTCCCAAAAAAGAAGTTTTATTGGAGATGTTCTGGTGGGGGCTGCCCTAGGACCAGTCTTCTCAAGCTGTAGCCCGACATATGCGATAATTATTGCAACAATACTACCGCAGGATCCTATCTCAGGGGTAATTAATCTTATTGTATATATCATAGGTTTAACTCTGGTTCTTGCACTTATCTCAATATTCGGGCAAAAAATCATCAAAAATCTGAAGTGGGCCGTGAACCCAAACGGAGCCTTCAAGAAATTATTAGGCATCATTTTTATCGTTATCGGCATTTCGATTTTCACAGGATTTGATAAAAAATTTGAGATATTTCTGCTTGATAATGGGCTATTTAATCCTACTCAGATAGAAACGAAGCTTCTAGAGAGAGAAGATGAATCAGATAAAGTTGGTGCTCTCGATCTGAATGTAAAAAAACCATTTAAGGCTCCAGAGTTAGCTGGTATTGTTGATTGGATTAATTCCAGCCCCCTTAAGTTAGCTGAGCTAAAAGGTAAAGTTGTACTTGTGGATTTCTGGACATACAGCTGCATCAACTGTATCAGGACCTTGCCGTATTTAACATCTTGGTATGATAAATACAAAGACGATGGCCTAGTCATTATTGGCGTACATTCTCCAGAGTTTGCCTTTGAGAAGGTTAAATCTAACGTTGAAAATGCAGTCACAGAAAACAAAGTGAAATATCCTGTTGCACTTGATAATAACTTTTCCACTTGGAAGGCTTATGAGAATCAATACTGGCCAGCAAGCTATTTTATAGATAGAAATGGAAATATTGTACATACGCATTTTGGTGAAGGTGCTTATGTAGAGAATGAAATGATTATTCAACAGTTATTAAGTGTTGAGGGAAAAGGAACACTTCCTGATAAGAAATCAACATTCAACCGAAGTCAAACTCCTGAGACGTATCTGGGATACTCTAGGATAGAAAATTTCTTAAATCTGGGGGAATTGGAAATTAACAAAGCAAAATCATACACAAAGCAAAGAAGTGTAGGGAACTATTGGTCACTGGAAGGAGACTGGTCGCTTTCACTGGAGTACGCTATCGCTCAGAATGATCTAGGCAAGCTTAGTATGAAATTTAATGCGAGGGAAGTCTATCTTGTAATGGGCTCAGACGTTGGGAAATCAATCAATATCAAAGTTTTTCAAGAAGATAAGGAAATTAGCTCTACAGATATAGCTATTTTGAATTATGGCCTATATACGGTTGTAAAATCACCTGAGTTCTTGACAGACTATAGGTTAGAAATCACTAATGCGAAAGGCGTACAGATGCATGCGTTTACTTTTGGGGGATAGACCACGGAGAACCTAACCACAACAATCATTGATAAGGGGAGCTTGGGGCGACGGCTTCGACTATAGCAACCGTAAATATCGCTGCAGAGCGTCAGCCAGAGCTGTATTTGTGGAGCAAAGAAACCAGGTTGCACTAATTTAATGTTCTGAAACACAGTTATTACACTTTGCCTGCGTGCCAAAACTTTTCTTGTCTTGGCCGGTAGTCCCTGATCCTCCTAACACTAAATGCAATTGTGGTATCTCCAGCTTTACTAACTGCCTTGATCATATAACTCACAGTCGCCTCGGTTAATTGCAACTATGCTTGGAGTTCTAAGTATAGTCAAATTCTTGAAAATATCTGAATTTGATAAAGACCTCTAAAATAGGTGTTGCCTTAATATATAAGCTGATATATAATATGCACAGATGTATTTGTCGATTCACTGAATATATATAAACCACATAATTTCAATAAATATTAATAATGGCAGACAATTCTACAGATAACAGCTTGCAGGAACAGCTTAAACAAGTTCACTATATTCTAGGTGAGCAGGCTACTGATGTGGCCAATAAAGTTATGTCGACCACGACTGAAATGGCTCCGCAGCTGAATGATCTGATCAAAGATCTCTCTAGCTTGGCCTCTAAGATTTCTCAGATGGTAGTGGAGTCAAAGGCAATAAATACTATCCCGGTAGGTAAAGCAGAGGATTATGAATCAGTCAGCAATTTCGCCAAAAAGTTGGGCAACACTCAATACCAGCTGCTTGGGTTGACTCATGACTTGGTGGATTTGCAAAAAGGTGCGGAGGCAATATTGAACAAAGGATTTTTATTAGGGGATGAAATTATGGATTTGCAAGAAGAACTTATGGAAGTCAGATCACATTTAGATAGCTTGGGAGTTTTTTCTAATAATCCTAAGTTGCGGGAATTCTTTGCTAGAAATAATTAAATTATTAATATGCAAAACATGTCTGACACAGCAAAATCAATTTTAATAATAGAAGATGAAGTTAGTATTGCAGAAGTTTTTAAAAAACAACTTGAGCTTATTGGTGGGTTTGCAATCGAAATTGCCAATGGTGGTAAAGAGGGTTTGCAAAAATTGCAATCGAGCAAATATAGTTTGGTGTTATTGGATCTTGTGATGCCAGAAATGGACGGGCTGGAAGTGCTCAAAGCTATCAATGAGGATGAGAATCTGAAGAATATTCCAGTGATAGTCCTGACGAATGTCACCTCTGATGATGCTTGGCAGAAAGTCAGAGCTTTGGGTGCAAAGAATATCCTAGTCAAAACTGATGTAGATCCTGATGGTCTAATTGCCCAAATAAATGCGGTAATTTAATTTATTGGCAGTAAGTTTGAAAATAAGTATCGGTCTCATTGTGAAAAAAATCTTAGGATTAGGCAATGAGTTTATCTACGGGGGACATTTATTATCACTGGGGTTCTCAGCGATTATCTATACTGTTGTTATCTTTCTTAAATTGCCGGTAAGTTTAACTTTCCTGGCGATTCCTTACCTGATTTCTCAGTTTATATACTCATACAATCATTTGAAAGAGATTCACTTTGATGCTGACTCTAACCCTGAAAGAGCCAGTCATATAAAACAAAGAGAGCAGTTCACCAGATTCCTTCTAGCTGCATATCTTATACTACTAGCAGTATGTTTACTAACCACAAATCTATTGACAACTATGCTAGCTTTGACGATATTGATAGGAGGAATCTTATACACAGATGTATTCAAAGAACTTGGTATAAAATATATTGTGGGGTTTAAAAATCTATATACATCCTTTTTCGTAGCAGTAGGAGTTTTTTTAATTCCTACATTTTATCAACTAGAAGTTTCGCTATTTTTTATCGGGATTGTATTGTTTGTTTTTATAAGGTTAATAGTAAACACTGTTTTCTTCGATATTAAGGATTTGGA
>Ga0163154_10005331_pt1 | contig 16365 bp, 11 predicted proteins | sample OliLakLV19MP9P1_FD_148649 | JGI IMG/M metagenome (GOLD analysis project Ga0163154, IMG submission 148649) | Freshwater microbial mat bacterial communities from Lake Vanda, McMurdo Dry Valleys, Antarctica - Oligotrophic Lake LV.19.MP9.P1 | ecosystem: Environmental > Aquatic > Freshwater > Lake >... | reverse complement strand
GTCCATGCTGCGCGTCTTCCGCCTGGGGCCGAAATTGGGGCAGTGTTCCCGGTCGGCGGCGGCCGCGTCCTTGTGGCAGGCTCTGCCCCGGCAAAGGCGGGAGAGGCCAGCGACGCCTTCCTGCTCAGCCTCGGCGGCGCGGGCCTCGCTCCGGGGGCGGGCGCGCCTGCCTCCACGGCGCCGCCGCTGCCCGGGCCAGCGCCACCCGGCGACTCCGGCGCGGGCGTGTTGCCAGATTCTCGGCCAGCTACTCGGCCAACGCCAGCCCCAGAACCCGGCCCAGAACCCGGCATAGAACAAGGTCCTGAGGCCGCCCCCGGCGGAAGGGGGGGGGCGCCCTGCACCTTTGCCTGCCTGGGGCAGGACGGACCGTTTCGCGTTCAGCAGACGGTGTCCCTGGCAGAGGCCGGCGGCGCGGCCGGCCTGCGCGACATCCAGTCGATTGTCTGCCGAGCGGGCGGCGGGACGCCTTACCCTGCCGAGCGTCCGGCCTGCGCGGCGCCGTAACAGGAACTGCATGACTTGGGCCGGGCCTGGCCAGACTTGGGCCAGACTTGAGCCAGAAATGGCCTGGCCGGCGCGGCCTGAATTTGCGACAGGCCAGCGAAGTTTTGAGCCGGCCCAGCGCGCGTACTTGACGCACCGAAGGCGCCGCGCCTAGGTGGTCGTCAGAGGCCCTGGCGTCGGCGTTTTTAACGCCTACCGGCCTTTGACACTTTCGGGGGAGGGGGCGAGGCGCTTCACCCGGGAGTGCGGTAGCCATTACGACGTGGGTGCGCCGTGCGCACGCCGGAGCGAACCACAAGGCAAACGAAACCCACTCAGCGGACCCGATATCAGCGCCGGGCAAGACAGGCCTCAGCCTTGCTCAGCAATGCCCGCTACAGGAAGCCCCACGGGCAAAGCGAGAGGCGAGAGGCGCCGAGCAAAACAGCCCTGAGCCCGCTACCGCGACGCCCCTTACAAGAAACATCACTAGAAGAGCAAAGGAGAGAGGTGCGTGAGGACTTCCGCTCGTTGGCGGGCTCGCAAACAGTTTGTAGCTTCGATAAAATAAAAAGAGATCTGGCTCAAAAGGCGAAACGTCGGGCGTCGTAGGCGCCCCCCATCCAAAAGCATCAAAGGTCCTAAAATATGGAGATCCCGGCGTGAAAGTTCTGTCTGTCTTTGGAACCCGCCCTGAGGCGATCAAGATGGCGCCGGTGATCCGGCGGCTTTCAAAGGCTCCCGGCATCGATGCTCGGGTTGCAGTTACCGCACAGCACCGTGAAATGCTCGATCAGGTTCTGCGCCTGTTTGAAATCAATCCAGATTACGATCTTGATCTTATGAAGCCCGGTCAGGGACTGACAGAGATAACGATCGGTGTACTGAACGGGCTCAAACCTGTGCTGGAAGACTTTAGGCCCGACTTGGTACTTGTCCACGGCGATACCACCACGACTTTCGCCACTTCGCTTGCAGCCTACTATCAGCGGATTGCAGTCGGTCACGTCGAAGCAGGTCTCCGGACGGGAAATATTTATTCTCCGTGGCCGGAAGAGATCAATCGGAAATTGGCCGGAGCGATCGCCAGCCTTCATTTTGCTCCAACGGAACAATCGTACAGGAATCTTGTTTCCGAGGGAGTGAACCGCACGCGCATCCATGTGACCGGCAATACGGTTGTTGATGCGCTTCTGGAAGTCGCTGCAATGTTGGAGGCGGATTCCAGCCTTGCGTCGGGTTATGAAGCCGCGCTTGAAGTAGACCGGTCCAAGCGCATGATCCTTGTCACCGGTCACCGGAGGGAAAGCTTCGGCGGCGGTTTCGAGCGTATTTGCGCGGCGCTTTCCCGGCTCGCGGCACGCGATGATATCCAGATCATCTATCCCGTCCACCTTAATCCCAATGTCAAAGGTCCTGTTCATGATCTTCTTGGCGGACTGCGCAACGTGAAGCTCATCGAGCCGCAGGATTACTTGCCCTTCGTTTGGCTCATGACTCGGGCAGAACTCATACTGACAGATTCTGGCGGTGTGCAGGAAGAAGCCCCGTCGCTTGGAAAGCCAGTACTCGTCATGCGAGATACGACTGAACGCCCGGAGGCAGTCCAAGCGGGGACGGTCAAGCTGGTTGGGACAGATGATGAACTCATCTTCCGCGAATCTGTCCGCTTGCTAGACGACAGTTCGGCATACGAAACAATGTCCCGCGCACACAATCCCTATGGGGATGGCAGAGCTGCCGAACGAATTCTCGCGGCAGTTCGGGAATATGAATCCGAAATGACATCATAGGAAAAATTCAATGAGCGGTCTTCCATTTCGGCGTATCTGCGTCATCGGACTTGGCTATATCGGTTTACCGACTGCGGCCATGTTTGCCTCGCGCAAGCTTGAGGTGATTGGCGTTGATGTCAATCCGAAGGCCGTTGACACCATCAATCGCGGCGAAGTCCATATAGTGGAACCCGATCTCGACATCGTTGTGAGTTCGGTCGTGAACCAGGGTTATCTAAGGGCAACGCTGACACCTGAACCTGCAGAGGCATTCCTGATTGCGGTTCCTACCCCGTTCAAAGGTGACAATCACGAACCCGATCTGAGCTATATTCATGCGGCAGCCCGAGCCATTGCGCCCGTTCTCGCAAAGGGAAATCTGGTGATCCTCGAAAGCACCTCACCTGTTGGAGCGACCGAAGCGATGTCCGGGTGGTTGGCCGAAGCGCGGCCTGACCTGACCTTTCCTCAGAATGAGGGAGAGTCATCGGATATAAGGGTTGCCCATTGTCCGGAGCGCGTACTGCCGGGCAGGGTGATGCATGAATTGATCACAAATGACCGCGTAATTGGCGGGATCACACGGCGATGCTCGCTTGAAGCTGCCCTGCTTTATAAGACATTCGTAACCGGCGACTGCATCCTTGCGAGTGGCCCCAGGGTGGCAGAACTTTCAAAGCTGACAGAGAACAGCTTTCGGGATGTGAACATCGCATTTGCAAATGAGCTGTCGATGATTTGCGACAGGCTGGGAATGGATGTTTGGGAATTGATCCGACTCGCCAACCGTCATCCGAGGGTCAATATTCTTCAGCCGGGACCAGGGGTTGGCGGGCACTGCATTGCGGTCGACCCTTGGTTCATCGTCTCTTCGGCTCCTGAAGAAGCTCGGCTGATCCGTACAGCGCGTGAGGTGAATGACGCCAAGCCGGAATGGGTACTTGAGAAAGTCCAAGCCGCGATCAGGGCTCATTTGAAAGATTGTCCATCGAAGACCGCAGCTGATGTGACTGTTGCCTGCTATGGCCTTGCGTTTAAACCTGACATCGATGACCTGCGTGAAAGCCCGGCTCTGGAAATTGTGCGCCTAATTGAGCTAGAACACGCTGGATCGGTATTGGTAGTAGAGCCAAATATCAGGGTCCTTCCCAGTAGCTTAGCGCGAGCTCAGCTGGTGGAGCTTTCTTCGGCCAGAGACTCAGATGTTCACGTAATGCTAGTGGATCACAGCCATTTTAGAGGCACGCAACAGCCCGCTGGACAAACTCTAGATACTCGTGGTGTTTGGCTATAGTCGTCAAATGAACAGTCGGCGATAATCATGTCAGATTATCGTCTGGCGTGCTCCACCGGGCCCATGAATGCTTAAAAATGATAAGCATACATGCCGTTAACACCAGTATAGAATTCGCACTTTATTTTCTATCTTCTTGGATTTCGGTGCGGATTTAGTTATCCACAACGTAGTGATAACTATTAAAAATTTTAAGAATTGGGGAAATTTGTGATACTGATAACAGGAGGGGCGGGCTACATTGGTGGTTGCTTCGTTTGGGCCTGCAAAGACGCCGGAATGCCGGTCGTTGTATTGGACAACTTGTCTACTGGTTGGCGAGAGGCGCTACCTCCGGAAACACCATTAATTGTTGGCGATGTTGATGATCGTCCGCTGGTTCAAGAAATATGCCGAAGCTATGGGGTAACTCAGGCCGTGCATTTTGCGGGCTCTGTTATTGTAGAAGAATCTATTCGCAATCCGGCTCACTACTACCAAAACAACACGGTCTCCAGCCTTGCTCTTCTGGAAGCTCTGCAGGGTGCGGGTATCAAGCAAATCGTCTTCTCTTCAACGGCTGCTGTCTATGGGGAAACATCAAATAATTTGGTGGGAGAGTGCGCCGTCACACGACCGGTGAGTCCTTACGGTTGGTCAAAGCTCTTCGTCGAGCAGATGCTCGCAGATATAGCGCGGTCCACTGCATTGCGGTTTGTTGCTTTGCGCTACTTCAATGTTGCGGGTGCTGACGCTCATTTGCGGACAGGTTCGAGGGCTCCTTCTGCCACACATTTAATCAAAGCCTGCTGTGAAGTCGCTCTTGGAAAGCGCGATGCTGTCACTATTTTTGGGACTGACTATCCCACAATCGACGGCACGGGCGTGAGAGACTATATTCATGTTGCCGATTTGGCCGATGCACACATTCATGCTCTACGCTATTTATCGGAGGGCGGCGCTTCCCTAACGCTGAATTGTGGGTACGGTCGTGGCATAAGTGTGCGGCAGGTTATAGATGCGTTTGCCGAGTTACTTGGACATCCCTTGCCTTTGGTTCTCGCGCCGCGTCGCGCAGGTGATGCGGCTCGAGTTGTTGCTGACACAAGTGAGATACTCAATCGCTTAACCTGGCGACCTCGTTATGGCGACATTCACACCATTATTAAGTCTGCGCTGGATTGGGAAGAAATCCTTCGTCGTTCTGAAACCAAAGAAACGTGAAAACACCTTGCTGCTGCGACCATTGGTTTCAACCGCTGACCATTTGTCCGACGGTGCGGCGCACATCCCCATGAAACTTTCACGATCGAGCGTCCCCAATGGTTAGGCACTTGTCATTAGCCCGCAGACCGAGCCAGTCATTAGCGACCAATGTTGTCGAGTGGATTAAAATTGACGATCTTTTTGCCCGGTTGTTGACAGTTATTTGCGTCATGAACCTCAATGGCGTTGTAAACTTGCTTACAGGCCGAGGGCAGACATTCTCGATTTTGATGCTTGCTTGTTGTGCCTATTTACTCTTGCGCTTTTTTAAAAGGATTTGGAGCCCGTCAGCGCTTCTTGTTTCGTTATCAATTTTTTCTTACTTAGCTCTCGCGTGGGTTTACTACTCTCCGATAACTTCTACGGTTGATCCACTTCGTCTGACCAACTCATATTTTAATTCAGTCATCGTTTTGATGGCGTTGATCGTTTACTGTAGCGGACTTCGTGGAAAGCGCCGCCTAAACTTCTCCCGTTTCCTGCGAGATGTGTGTATCATAAGTGCCGTCGCGACGATGGCGTCACCGTTCCTCTATCGCTTCTATGTCAATCTGCCGCCCTCCTTTGAACAACGAATGGGTGGACTATTTGCAAACCCAAACGAAGCAGCCACTATGGGAGTTTTGGCATTAGCGCTTTTGCAGGTTTTCCCTCACAAGCGTAGAAGTATCCAGTTGTGTTTGATTTTGTTAATTGGTGCGTCGATCATCGTCACGCTGTCGAAGACCGGCATGGCGGCGGCGGTGATTGTGCTTACGTTGACAACCTTTGCAATTGTAAAAGGGGTCGGGAAGGTCGCTTTGTTAAGCGCAGTGGCTGCAGCTGTGTTCGTAATTCAGGATTTGGACAAACTAATCGTGCGGGCTGTTGACATGCTCGGGGCTGATTTGAGTGCAAGTCAGATGGACAGGTTGTTTGCCGTCGTAGACATCCTTTCGGGACGAATTGACACTTATACGAGCACGAACCGTAGCGATATTTGGGCACTGATCTTGTCGGATGCCTGGGATAGATTTCCAGCTGGGGGCGGCCTAGGCAGTGCCCATTTTTATGTTGGCGGGTATATGGATAACGGTGTTTGGCAAGGTGCACACAACACCTTTTTGATGGTCCTTGCGGAGGCGGGGCCAATCCCATTTGCGCTTCTTGTTATGACAATTGGGTTTACCGCTTGGCGGGTAGTTAGGTTCGGCCGTGCCGGCTTTCCTTATCTCGTTGTTCTAATAGTGATCTGCATCGAGATGCTCGCTTCCCACAACTCGTTAGTGCTTCGCCAAAGCAACATTGCTTTAGCGTTTGTAGTTGGGATGGCAGCCTCGAAGATTCAGGAGCGCACTCAGACATCGCATAGTTCGTCTACTGGGCACCTGAGGGCGAACCGGCCTGGGCCGATGGAGGCTCGGTTGATCGAAAAGGCAGAACCGTGAGGAACAGTCTGTTTCCGCGGTGTTTATCAAAGGTTCCAGAATGAGCTGCTCTTACGTTGATTTCCACAGCGCACGTTTAACCTTTGCATTGAGGCGATCAATTCCAAAATGTTTGTCGCTCAAAAAAATGACAACGGAAAACTTGAGTTAAGACGTGAAGCAAACGCGACTACTAATTATTGCGCCTGTTCCGCCGCCTCGAGGTGGCGTGTCTATTCATATAGAGCGTTTTAGCCATCAACTCGAACTACTCGGGATTGTTCACGAGATTCTCAATGAAAGCCGAATCGAAACGTCCGGCTTCAAGCACATGCGAACGATCAGTCCGCTAGGTTATCTAAAAACGGTTTTGCAAGCTTCGCACATTCATATTCATAGCTCAAACTGCTGGGTACGACTAGCGCACACAACCGCCGGATGGATTTTGAGACGACGAATTATTCAGACGTTTCATTCAAGTCGGGGAGCAATCGAAGCGCTCGTGAGCCGAGCTTGTGCAGCGCTTAGCGATCAGGTGATTGCGGTTAGCGCCGATGTCGCTGCGCAGGTATGGAACCGCGCGATTGTTGCGCCTGCATTTCTTGCGCCCCTCGCAACTGAGTTCGAAATTGAGCCTGCTGTTGACGACTGGATCCAGCGGACAAAAGCAAAGGGCAAGAAGCTTATCTCTGTGAGTGCGTTCAATACCGCTCAATTCGGAGAGGTTGATCTTTATGGCATAGATCTGATTCTGGAGGCATTTGCCGACGCTGCATTTCGCAGTGAATTCGGCGCCTTAATTTGCATTTCAGTTCCGGCGCCGAGGCCAGAGCGGCTAGAATGCTACAGGGACGCGATCAAAGAATCCGGTTTGTCGGAGGATGTCCTAATTCTTGTCGGTCAACGCCCATTTCTAGGAGTTATGTCGAAATCCGATGTTTTCGTTCGGCCCACGAATACAGACGGTGATGCACTATCAGTGCGCGAAGCTCTTTGGCTCGGTGTAGCGTGCGCGGCTTCTGATGCTGCATCGAGACCCCGAGAGGCGCTCTTATTTCGATCAAGAGACCTTGAAGATATGAAAGCCACCATACGCAAAGGGGCTGTTACTTCCCCGCCCAGAATGCGTTCAGAGTTTTTAGGGATTGTTTTAGAAGCCTATAAAAGTTCGGGAATAGTTACGGCGGTGGCGCCCTCCGCGATTGTTCGTCGTGAAAACGAGAGATGAAGCTCAAACGGGCAAAAAGTGTCGGCCATGGGGCAGGACTAATCGTCAACGGGTTCGTGTTTGCCGGGCTATGCAAATGCTGACGAGATTGCGCTTCTGCGTGGGTTTCGGCACCGGTTGGCGAGTGATACCGAGATCGATCGGCGATATGTCGACCAATTCGACAAAACACATTCAGGCAAGCTCGATTTCTTCGTCAATTCACCGAAAGCTTAATTCTAATGGTGACGTGGTATTCGGCAAATTGATATATGATTGTTCCTGATGCACCCCCGCCGCCACATTTCGGCTCGCTGCTGCGCGAGGTGGCCTCGCATACGGCAGTCACTTTCTTTTCGACGTTCGCCATCCAAGCAACGACCTTCGCTATTCTGGCGCTTGCGGCGCTTCTGCTGCCAGTCACCGACTTCGCTCGGCTCAGCCTCATTGTTGCGGTGGTCATGCTTTCGAGTGGGCTGTTTGAGTGGGGGCTTAACATCACCGCGACCAAAATGTACGGCGACACGCACGACGAAGGCTATCTTCGCCTCGCTTTCGTTTTTCGTCTTGCGCTGGTGCCTGTCGGAACGGCAGTGGGCGCAGCGGTGGCACTGACCGGTGAGCCGGACATCGGCGTCGGCATCGGGCTCGGCACGCTGCTAAATGTCTGGAACGGCATCCGCGCCACCGACCAGGCGCGGCAGGATTATGCCAGCTTCACCCGATCGAGCGTCGTTTTCGCGGGGCTGCGCGCCGTCGCCGGTTTGACAGTTCTGCTCGCGTCCGGTGAGCCTCTGCTGCTTGCCGTCGCGATCTATGCAGTTCCGGTTGCCGCTTCCGCGCTTTCGGCTTCGGCGCGTCTTGCGCGCCACGCTTTCTCGCAGCCGTGGCCGCCGCTGGCTGGGTCATTCGGCTATGCCGTGCACGTGTATCTCAACGCCGTCACCTTTATTGCCATTCCCTATGTACCGCAGTTCTTCATCTCCTCCCGTCTGGACGCGACGGCGATCGGCACCTACGGCCTGATCCTCACCTTCGTCGGGCCGATCTCGCTGCTCGTCTATTCGATCCGCAGCGTTTTGTTACCAAAGATGCTCGGTTCGGCCTCGGCTTTCGAGGATATTTTGTGGAGCGGACGCGGCCTTGCGCTCATCGCGGCGCTATGGTCAACTTTGATTGCTGGCGGCGCAGTGTTAGCTTACGTTCTTGGTGTGGTTTATGGAGCGCGCTATCAGGAGATCGGTGCGACTTTCCTGATTTTCTTCATAGGCTTCTCTGGAACTTCCGCGATCGGACTTTACAGTCTAAGCGTCCACACGCGTGGAATACCCAAGCTAGCAAGCTTGGTGGGCATCGCAAAGCTTCTCGTGCTTATCCCGGCCTTACTGTTTTACGGCGACAGTCTGACAGGCGTCGTATCCGCTGTCGCGGCCGTGATGCTGGGCTTTGAAATTCTGCTTGCCCTAATTCTGCTCTGGAGCAAACGCCCTTGAAGGTCGCCATGGTCGGGCCTTATCCTGAGCCGGGTAATCAGGTGAGCGGCGGCGTCGAGCGGGTGATAGACACACTGCTGCCTGAACTAGCTGGCTATGTCGACCTGATCCTGATCGTTCCCGGCGCCAACCTTGATGCTGAAAGCGTTAACCACGGGGTTAGGACCATTTATCTGAAGCGCGGACCGGGACCGGGCGCGGCGAGATACTGGACTATCGATGCGCGACGGCTGTCACAAGTCGTCGAGAAACTTGCCCCCGACATCGTTCATCTGCAGGGGGTCGCAGGCGTCGGTAGACTGGTAGCAAGTCCTCAACTCCTAACCGTTCACGGCATCGTGCATCGCGACATTCTGACTTCTTCCCGCGGCAAGGGGTGGGGGCCGTTGGTGAGACTTGGCATGGCGCAGGTGATGCGCATCGTCGAAGCAAGCGCGCGGCGCCGGATCGGGCATGTGATTACAATCAATCCGTATGTCCGCGAAGCGCTTCCTGATATTGGTGCGCTAAGAACTTTTTCGATCCCGAACCCGGTCGACCCGGCATTTCTCACTCCGCTTCCGGACACGGGGCGCCCCCGAGAGCACCGCATCATATCCATCGGGCGAGTCGGCCCCCTCAAGAATACGCTGGGGATTCTTCGTATTGCAGCCGCGGTGATGAGACGGAACGCCTCGGTAAGCCTGGCGTTATATGGCGACACTGTAGACGGCGAATACAAAAACAGATGCCTTGAGTTAATTCGAAAAGAGGGACTGGAAGGCCGTATCGCCATAAAAGGCAATGTAACCTCGACCGAACTCTCCCAAGCGCTGGATTGCTCGTCCTGCCTGATCATGGCATCACGACAGGAGAGTGCCCCGATGGCCATCACTGAGGCGCATGCTCGCGGCGTCGCCGTGGTGGCGCCTGAAGCCTTCGGCATAAAATATATGATCACTCCAGGCAAGAACGGCTTTTTCCTGCCTGCGGAAGATCTTGAGACACAGGCCGACGTGCTACGTCGCACGCTCGATCACGACTGGGATCGGGCTGTCATCGCGCTAGAGGCATGGGAGTCCTACAGCCCCAGGAATGTCGCGGTGAGAACCCTTGCTGCCTATCGCGACGTGCTGGCAGCAAGTGGAGCGCGGACCGATACGCAATAAATCCCATTGCAGCGCACTTAAAAAGGCTTGAGAAAAACTGAAGGTGGCTAAGCCATATCAATGCTGTGTCAGGATGAATTGCGCTCGAAATGGTCGTATACAAACCAATTTGCACATTATTATGGACGAGGTGTCTCGGTCACAAAGAACGTCTACTCTATCGGTTGGACGTTTATGTTTGTGATCGTGGAGAAGCAGAGCGCCAGTGCAAACATCTTCTACACCAGTGCTTTGACGGCGAACGCCCGATAGGTAAGCGCCTATCGTTGACTAGGTGAATGACATGAAACAACTACTCCAATCTCTCAAGGACGGAGCTACCACGATCGCCGATGTCCCAGCACCACGTCGTGGCAAGTCTCAGGTTCTGGTGCGGACTTCGATCAGTCTGGTTTCGGCCGGAACTGAACGTATGCTGGTCGACTTCGGCAAGGCGGGATTGATCGGCAAGGCGCGTCAGCAACCAGATAAAGTAAGGCAGGTGATCGACAAGATCAGTACGGATGGTCTGGCGCTCACACTGGAGGCTGTTTTCAACAAACTCGATCAGCCTTTGCCGTTGGGCTACTGCAATGTAGGCCGAGTTATCGAAACAGGGGCCGGCGTGGCGGGTTTCGCTCCGGGCGACCGCGTCGCATCAAATGGAAAGCATGCGCAGGTTGTCGCTGTTCCTGTAAATCTTTGCGCGAAGGTGCCAGATTCAGTCTCCGACGATGAAGCAGCATTCACCGTACTAGGAGCAATAGCTCTCCAGGGCATTAGACTCGCTCAGCCCACCTTGGGGGAGGCGGTGGTTGTGACTGGGCTCGGGCTGATCGGTCAGGCGGCTGTGCAGCTGCTCAGGGCCAACGGTTGCCGAGTGCTTGGTATCGACTTCGATCGCGCGAGGCTCAGGCTGGCCGAAAGCTTCGGTGCTGAGACAGTCGATCTGTCGGCTGGGGCGGACCCTGTGTCATCTGCTATGGCTTTTTCGCGGGGGCGTGGGGTTGATGCGGTCATTATTACCGCGGCCACGAAAAGCAGTGAGCCCGTTCATCAGGCGGCACTGATGAGCCGCAAGCGCGGTCGCATTGTGCTCGTAGGCGTAACAGGTTTGGAGCTGTCCCGGGCTGATTTTTATGAAAAGGAACTAACCTTCCAAGTCTCCTGCTCCTACGGGCCGGGGCGTTACGATCCCAACTATGAAGAGAAGGGGCAGGACTATCCGATCGGGTTCGTGCGCTGGACCGAGCAGCGAAACTTTGAGGCCGTACTCGATATGATGGCTGACGGCCGTCTCAACTTTGAGCCTTTGATTTCGCATCGCTTCGCGCTGGAGGACGCCGGAGCTGCATATGATTTAATTACTGGCGGTGAGCCTTCGCTGGGTATCCTCTTAGACTATCCAAGCGACGCGAATGTCCCGGATGATTTGCTTACGCAGCGCACGGTTACGCTTGCTCCAGTTAAGTCCGTTAAAGGCGGAGTTGGGCTCGCATTTGTTGGATCAGGGAACTATGCGGGATCGGTCCTGATTCCGGCCTTCAAGGCAGCTGGGGTAAACTTGGAGAGTGTGGTTTCCAATGCGGGGGTCAGCGGTGTTCACGCAGGGAAAAAGTACGGCTTCAGGAAAGCGGCTACAGATGTGGGCGCGGTGTTATCTGATTCAGATGTAAAGGCCGTGGTTATCGCAACCCGGCATGATAGCCATGCTGATCTTGTGATCAGCGCATTAAATTCGGGCAAACACGTTTTTGTTGAAAAACCGCTCGCGCTTTGCCTTGAAGATATTGATCGCATCCAACAGGCCCGCGAAGCGGCGGTAGTCGACGGCGCGGCTCCCTTGGTTATGGTTGGCTTCAACCGCCGCTTCGCGCCGCAGGTGGTGAAGATGAAAAGCCTGCTTTCCTCTGCCTCAGGTCCGAAATCGTTTGTGATGACCGTCAATGCGGGCGCGATCGCTGCTGACCACTGGACACAGGATCACGAAATAGGGGGGGGGCGGATCATCGGCGAAGCTTGTCACTTCATAGACCTGCTCCGCTTTCTGTCAGGAGCACCGATCGTTTCCCACAGTATCCAGATAATGTCGGTGCCAACTGGCGACACGGCCACGATCAACTTGGGTTTCGCGAACGGATCAATCGGGACCGTCCACTATTTCGCTAATGGCTCCAAAAAATTCCCCAAGGAACGGCTGGAGGTCTTTTCTGGCGGGCGCATTCTACAGCTCGACAATTTCCGCAAGATGAAGGGTTTCGATTGGCCCGGCTTCAGCAAGCTGAATCTGCCGCGTCAGGACAAAGGACAGAAAGCATGTGCGCAAGCATTTGTTTCTGCCTTAGAAAATGGCGCGCCGGCCCCGATTGCATTTGAGGAGATCGTTGAGATTGCCGCCGTGACTATCCATCTGGCACGGGACGCGCAGCGATGAGCAGTGTCGTTTCATGGATAGATCGGACTTTCTTTCCTGATCATTCTAAGAACTGGGACGACAGTCTGTTTCGCGAACGGATTTTGGCACAAATGTCCCCCGAAGCTGAGGTGCTTGACCTTGGTGCGGGAGCGGGCATCGTTAGCCAGATGAATTTTCTTGGACTTGCCGCGCGGGTTTGCGGGGTAGATCTCGATCCCCGCGTCGAACAAAACCCCTTCCTTGATGAGGGGCGGGCAGCAGACGGCCAAAGCATTCCCTATGACGATTTCGTCTTTGACCTAGTGTTCTCTGATAATGTACTTGAACACTTGGCTGAGCCTGAGCAAGTCTTCTCAGAAGTCATGCGAGTTCTAAAGCCCGGCGGCGTGTTTCTTTTCAAGACACCAAACAAGTGGCATTACATGCCGCTTATCGCGCGGGCTACGCCGCACGCTTTTCATCGGTGGATCAACCGCAAGCGAGGACGCGCTGAAGTGGATACGTTTCCGACGCTTTATCGTGCAAACAGTTCTCGAGATGTGCGCCGGCTGGCGTCCCGCACCGGCTTCGAGGTTGAACACTTGGAATTTATCGAAGGTCGGCCTGAGTACCTGCGAATTCATCCCGCAACTTATCTCATCGGACTCGCCTATGAGAGGCTGGTCAACGCTTTCTCTTTTCTTGCAGGAATACGCGTTATCTTGATCGGCACCCTGAGGAAGCCAGACTGACCTTGGCTCGTTCGATTGATGATGTGCAATTATGCTTTTATCAGTGCACGCTCAGTGGACGCGTTATTCGCGCCTCGGTGTCTCAAGAAGCACAAAGAAAATGTTTTGCCATTGATGCTTGGTGCAGGGAAATTGGGTTGCGCGGCGCCGCAGTTTCCTCGAATTTTTCGGCGATTTGATGTTCTCCAAAACATCGAGGTTCTTGGCCACCGTCCGACATTTGCGTCCCGTGCAGGTTTACGGGCGCCTATGGTTTCGCCTTAATCGGCAACGTCCAGATATGTCCCCCGCACCGGATCTCGGCGTTGCCAACGGCACTTGGCAGCCGCCCGCGCCCAGAACCGCTAGCCTTATAGGTGAGGGCAAGTTCTGGTTTCTTGGTGAACGAGGCTCGCTTGCGGAACATGGTTGGGATGATCCTTCAAAGCCCAAACTCTGGCGCTACAATCAGCATTATTTCGACGATCTGAACGCCCAAGCATCCGCTGAAAGAACCCACTGGCATCAGGCCCTGATTGCCGACTGGGTGGTTCATAATCCACCGGGACAAGGCACAGGTTGGGAGCCGTACCCTACCTCACTGCGCATTGTGAACTGGGTAAAGTGGGCTCTTGCTGGCAACAGTCTGTCTGAGGGCGCGCTTGGGAGCCTGGCAGTTCAGACCCGGTGGCTGACCGGGCGACTTGAATGGCATCTACTCGGCAACCACCTCTTCGCTAACGCGAAGGCCCTCGTTTATGCAGGGCTGTTCTTTGATGGCCCGGAGGCAAAAGGTTGGTTGCGTCAGGGGCTCCGCATTCTCGCCAGGGAATTCCCGGAGCAGGTTCTCCCGGACGGCGGACAGTTCGAGCGATCGCCCATGTATCATGCGCTTGCGCTGGAAGATGTACTCGACCTTGTAAATGTTACCCGTTTCTATAAATCAACATTCGATCCTCAGGGGGGCGAGCAACGGGCGCTCTGGGAGGGGATAGTCCCGCCGATGCAGCACTGGCTGTCTGCCATGTCCCACCCTGACGGTGAGATTTCCTTCTTCAATGATGCCGCCTTCGGCATCGCGCCCGCGCCAGCTGAATTAGCCGCCTATGCGGGGCGGCTCGGTTTTGAACCATTGGCCGAACTGGAACGGATCACTTGGCTGAATAGTAGCGGATATGCGCGGCTGGAATCTGCCCCCGCAGTATTGATCTGCGACATGGCACCAATTGGTCCCGATTATCTGCCAGGTCACGCGCATGCAGATACGCTGAGTTTCGAATTCAGCCTTTTCGGCCAGCGCGTGATCGTAAACTCTGGTACATCGCAATATGGCCTGGGGGCGGAACGTCTTCGCCAACGGGGAACGCGAGCCCATTCGACCGTGACAGTCGCGGGAAAGAACTCCTCTGATGTCTGGAGCGGCTTTCGGGTTGGGTCCCGCGCACGTCCCCTCGGCGCGTCAGTTACGTCGGCGGAAGGCTGCCTCATGGCAGAGTGCGGCCATGACGGCTATCGCGCCCTGTCCGGCAACCCGAGGCATATGCGCAAGTGGATCCTGACGAAAGACACGCTGACAGTTTGCGATGCGGTGAGTCCCGATCAACATGTTTCGGAGGCGCGGTTCTACCTTCATCCCGGAGTTCGACTGGAACTTTCGAGGAAGGCTTTCGGAGTTCTGGCGCTCCCGTGCGGGGCTGAGGTTTGCGTCGAGTGTGAAGGTGGTACGGCGCGGCTTGAACAGGGAACCTGGCATCCGGAATTCGGGCTCGCGGTAGAGAATACCTGCCTGGTCATTCCGCTCAGGAATGGGCGCGCGCGGCTTCAGCTTCGCTGGGCTGAAATGTTGCAGCACTAACAATGCGTATTCTCTTTCTGACCGATAATTTCCCTCCGGAAGTCAACGCGCCGGCCAGCCGCACCTTCGAACACGCCCGGGAGTGGGCGGTAGCGGGGCATGAGGTCACCATCATCACGTGCGTACCCAACTTTCCGAAGGGCAAGATTTATCAGGGATACCGCAACAAGCTCGCTCAAAAAGAATATGTAGATGGCATCAAAGTCATCCGTGTCTGGACATATATTGCGGCCAACGAAGGTTTTGTTAAACGGACGCTTGACTATGTGAGCTTTGCCGTTTCAGCGACAATCGCCGCTGCGGGAATGAAGCGGCCTGATATAGTCGTTGGGACGTCGCCCCAGTTTTTTACAGCGATGGCGGCATGCGCTGTGGGCCTCCTTAAACGAACGCCTTGGGTATTCGAGCTGCGGGACATCTGGCCGGAATCGATCAAGGTCGTCGGCGCACTTCAAGATGGCGCCACTCTGCGTGTACTAGAGGCGATTGAGATGTTTCTCTATCGCCGAGCACGCATCATTGTCGCTGTGACCGAGGCGTTCAGACAAACGCTCATTCTGCGCGGAGTTCCTGAGTATAAAATCCACGTTGTACCTAACGGAGCCGATCTGTCGCGTTTTGGACCTCGAGCAAAGCCGGTGGAACTTCTTGAGAAATTGGGCCTCACCGATTGCTTTGTCGCCGGCTATGTCGGGACGCACGGCCTAGCTCACGGGCTGGAGACTTTGCTCGACGCAGCCCACCTCCTGATGCACCAGCCGGGTGCTGAGCATATCCGCTTTATGCTTCTGGGGGATGGAGCGCGCAAACAAACACTGGTTGAGCGGGCGCAAACACTGCAACTGACAAATGTCGTCTTTGTCGACAGCGTGACCAAAGAGGAGGTGCCGGACTATTGGGCTTTACTGGATGTCTCTATTATTCATCTGAAGAAGGATCCGCTGTTCAAAACGGTAATTCCCTCGAAGCTGTTTGAATGCATGGCAATGGGGCTTCCTGTCCTGCATGGCGTTGAAGGCGAGTCCGCTGCAATTGTCCAGCGGGAGCAGTTCGGAGAGACGTTCGAGCCTGAGAGCGCCGCGGGACTTGCCGAAGCGCTTCTTCGGTTATCCAATGCGCCAGATGCGGGTAGGCAGTACAGGGAGAACGCGCTGAAGGCAGCGCCGAACTATGATCGTAAGACGCAGGCAGCACGTATGCTGAGCTTGCTTGCGGATGTAGCCAGAATGCGAGCCGCAGCAACGTCATTGAGAGGTGGCTCGGGAAATCTGGACACGGGGCTAAGTGGAATTTCTGCCTGAGATTGGCATGATGGCCGAGCGCAGGAGTGACCATGAGCAGACGACCACGC
>Ga0163154_10005330_pt1 | contig 16367 bp, 11 predicted proteins | sample OliLakLV19MP9P1_FD_148649 | JGI IMG/M metagenome (GOLD analysis project Ga0163154, IMG submission 148649) | Freshwater microbial mat bacterial communities from Lake Vanda, McMurdo Dry Valleys, Antarctica - Oligotrophic Lake LV.19.MP9.P1 | ecosystem: Environmental > Aquatic > Freshwater > Lake >... | reverse complement strand
CTACCACGTCGTCTACGAGTTCGAAGAGGAGCGGGTTGGCGAGGCCGCTGGCGATCTTGCCGTCAAGCTCATCCACGACTTGTTGCCGGCTGATCTCCGGCCTGCCAGCGTCGCCGCTGAGCCGCCATTCGATTTCAAGAAGGAGCTGGTCGAGCTTATCGACTATGCGCAGCGTCGCCAGCTCGGGCCCTCGACCGGCTCGATCGTGCGCGCAGCCGAGGCGCGAGACATCCCGTGGATGCGGCTGAACGACTACAGTCTGATCCAGTTCGGCCACGGCAAATACCAGAAGCGCATCCAAGCAACGGTCACCTCCGAGACGCGCCACATCGCGGTCGCGATCGCTTCCGACAAAGAAGAGACCAATCGCATCCTTGGTGATCTGGGCCTGCCCGTACCGAAGCAGCGCGTGGTGCGCTCGGCCGAAAGCGCCGCGACCGCGGCCGAGCGTCTCGGGTTTCCAGTGGTGGTCAAGCCGCTCGACGCCAACCACGGGCGCGGTGTGTCACTGGACCTGAAGACCTCCGACGAGGTCCGCATCGCCTTCGAAAAGGCCCGCGAACATGCCCGCAGCGTCGTGGTCGAGAACTTCTTGAATGGCTTCGACCATCGTATGCTCGTCGTAGGGGGCGAGCTCATCGCCGTGGCGAAGCGTGTGCCGGGCCATGTCGTCGGCGACGGAGAGCACACCATCTCCGAGCTGCTTGGCATTCTCAACAGCGACCCGCGACGCGGCATCGGTCACGAAAAAGTGTTGACGCGACTCGAGCTCGACTCGCAAGCCGAACGCTTGATGGCTCAAGGTCGTGTCACTGCGACGACGATCCTGGAACACGGACGAATCTTCTTCTTGCGGGGTACAGGCAACCTGTCGACCGGCGGCACCGCCATCGACCTGACCGACGTGGTGCACCCCGACAATCGGGACATGGCCGTGCGCGCCGCAAATGCGATCGGTCTCGATGTCTGCGGCGTGGATTTTATCACCTCCGATATCACGCAGAGCTATCGCGAGGTCGGCGGTGGCATCTGTGAAGTGAACGCGGCGCCCGGTTTTCGGATGCACGTCGCGCCCACTGAAGGCAAGCCGCGCGACGTTGCAGGCCCGGTGATCGACATGCTGTTTCCCCCTGGCACGCCGACGCGGATCCCGATTGCTGCCCTCACCGGCACCAATGGCAAGACCACGACGGCTCGCATGTTGGCCCATATCCAAAAAATGAATGGGCACACCGTCGGTTTGGCGACCACTGATGGCGTATATATCGACGGCGAGCGCACGGTGGCCGGAGACATGACAGGCCCGCAGTCGGCGCAAATGGTCTTGCGTGACCCGGACGTGGACCTGGCCGTTCTCGAAACCGCGCGCGGCGGGCTATTGCGTGCCGGTATGGGCTACCGCACGTGCAACGTCGGGGCGGTCTTGAACGTCAGCGCAGATCATCTCGGTATCAAAGGAATCGACACCCTCGAGCAGCTCGCCGAAGTGAAGCGAATCGTCGTCGAGGTGGCGCGGGATTGCGCCGTGCTCAACGCGGACGACATTCATTGCCTGCGCATGGCGGACCACACCAAAGCTCTGCGCATCGCCTACGTCACCACCAACCCGCGCCATGAGCTGGTGCGGAAACATTTGCGCGCAGGCGGCCTCGCCGCAGTGCTGGAAGAAGGCATCAATGGTCAAATGATCACGCTGTACGACAAGGGCGCGCATTTGCCTCTGTTGTGGACGCATCTGATCCCCGCCACGCTCGAAGGGAAGGCGCTCTACAACGTCGAGAATGCGATGTTTGCAGCGGTGATGGCCTACGCGATGGGGGTGAAGGTCGAGAACATTCGGCAGGGCTTGCGCACTTTCGACACGTCGTACTTCCAGGTCCCGGGCCGCACGAATGTGTGGGACAAGCTGCCGTTCAAGGTGATTCTCGACTATGGTCACAACCCATCTGCGGTGCAAGCAATGGCAGATCTCGCGGGCAGGTTGGAGTGCAATGGTCGGCGTGTTTGTGTGCTCTCGGCGCCGGGTGATAGGCGGGACGAAGACATTCGCGCCATTGCGCGCATTGCTGGCAAAGCGTTCGACCATATCATTCTTCGGCGAGACGACGACCTGAGGGGTCGGGGGCCCGACGAGATCCCGCGCATGATGCAAGCCGAGCTCTTGGCGAGCGGTTATCCGAGCGACGCGATCGAGGTCATTCCAGACGAGCAGGTGGCGTTCGACACGGCGCTCCGGTCCGGTAAGCGAGGCGACCTGATGCTCATGTTCGCGGACAAGATTTCGCGCAGCTGGAAGCAAGTGATCTACTTCAAGCCCGACGGGGAAGACGTCAAGTCAACGCCGCCGGCTGCACCAGGAGAGCCGGTCGTGACCACGGTGCCGACTGCCAATGCCGATGCAATGAGCCAAGCGTTGCTCGACGGCCTGTCCGTGATTGAAGACGAGCGCGGCGTGCGCCTCGCTCGCGAACAGGACGACTGATCTCGATGTTGCTGGTCGACGCACGACGGTTGATGGGACCCAATCTCCTCGGCCGCGAACCGCTGGTCATCGTCGAGCTCACCTTCGAGGCGGGGGAGACGCTCGACCTCTGCCTCACCGCGTATCGAAACGAGCTCGCCCGGATGCGTCTCGCGCTCGGCTTCTCTGCCGAGATCGTGCCGATCGTTCGTGAGCACCAGCGAGGTGCAGTCATCGGCTACGAAGCGCCAATCGACGCGATGTTGCCGTGCGCCGAGATGAGTGAATGGGCGGCGCTCAGCGCCATCGAGCGGCTCGCCTCGCGCGAAGCACTGCCTCTCGCGCCCAAGCAGGACGAGATCGCGTCACTGCTGGCGGCTGAGCAGAATACTGCGATGGTCGAGCTCGTCGTGGCTGCGCGCGCACGTGACGTCGCTTTCTTGTGGGACGACGACGAAATTTGCCTCGGGTTGGGCGTGCGTTCACGCTCTTTCGCCAAGGGGGCCATTCCGGCGCCGGCGGCGGTGCCCTGGCACGAGATCGGTTCGATTCCGGTCGCGCTCATCACGGGCACCAATGGCAAGACCACCTCCTCTCGATTGCTTGCCAAGATTGCGAGCGAGGCTGGCTTCGTCGTCGGCGCCTGCTCCAGTGACGGCATCACGGTCGGCGGTGCGACGCTGGAGCGAGGCGACTGGACGGGGCCCTTTGCCGCGCGGACCGTCTTGCGCAATCGCGGCGTCGAGCTCGCGGTGCTGGAGACGGCCCGCGGCGGCATCCTGCGACGGGGGCTGGCGGCGCCGACCTGTGACGTGGCGTTGATCACCAATCTCAGTGACGATCATCTCGGCCTCTACGGGATCGACGACGTGCGCGCGATGGCGCGCGTGAAGGCGGTGGTAGGCCACGCCGCGCGCCGCGCCGTGGTGCTGAACGCCCAAGATCCGAATCTGATCGAGCTTTCCTCGGCCTTCGCGGCGCCGGTGACCTTCTTCGCCGATCTCGATACGGGCGACAGCGCGGCGCTGAACGTGATTTCCGATCATCGGCGTCGAGGAAAGAGCGCGGTCTTCGCGCGCCAAGGTTCGATCGTTTGTGCAACCGGCGCGGACGAGCTCGAGCTCATGCGGCTCGAAGACGCGCCCATCACCTTCGGCGGAGAGGCCCGCTACAACGTGGAGAACGTGCTCGGTGTCGTCGCAGCCGCGCAGAGCTTGGGCCTCGACTCGACGGCAATCTGCAGGGGCCTCTGCGGCTTCACGGCCGCAGACAACCCCGGTCGCGGGCAGCTGATCGAGACGGGCGGTGTGCGCGTGATGTTGGACTATGGTCACAACTCGGCGGGCGTCGCTGCGGTGCTTCAGCTCGTGTCGACTCTACGAAGCGCGTGCCCCGGCAACCTGAGCATCGTAGCGGGCTGCGCTGGCGACCGAACCGATGCCGAGATCGAAGAGATGGCGCGGCAGATCGCGGCCTCGAACCCGAATCACGTCTATTTGCGAGAGCTGCCCGAGTATCTGAGAGGGCGCGCGCTCGGCGAGGTGACGCGGCTTTTCGGGTCTTGTTTTCGTCGCCTCGGTCTCGGAGAGCGCGCTGTTTCGCAGGTGGCTTCCGAGGTGGCTGCTCTTTCGGATGCTTTCGCAGGCGCCGCAAAGGGCGATTTCGTCGTCGTTCTGGTGCACATCGAGCACGACGAGGTCGCGGCGCTGCTCGACCGTCGCGTTCGAGCGTTGGCGTGACGAGCTAAAGCGTCATCGGGATGTGCCGCTCAAACGCAGGAGCCTATGCGTCTCCTCGCCCTCCTCGTGTGCGCATCCGTCGGTTGCCTTCCGCAGGTGGCCCTGGCGCAGGTCGCTGCTGTCGACACTCAGCAAGAATGGCCGGTATCCCCGGATCCAGACCGCATCGGCGAAGAGCCGGCAGGAGCCGATGTGCGAGAGCCGATCGGTCTGTCGGTGGATTTGGGTGTCGCCAGCGCCTATGCGTTCCGCGGCCTGAACCTGCTGCAAGCCGGCTCGCAGCACGATCAGCGCTTCGTGCTCCAGCCATGGGTGGCATACGCGGTGCCGGACAGCGGGCTGACTGTCGGCTACTTCGGCTCCTACCAAGTCTCGGGCGACAATCGCCAAGCGTTGGTGGACGCTGGCGTCGGCGACGAACAAGACCTGATGGTGACCTACAGCAAGGAGGTCCACGAGCTCGTCACGATCGGCACCGGCGTCGCCGCCTATCTGTATCCGTTCGCCTCCGAGAAGGTCGCCGGTAGCGCTGCGCCGCTGTACCTCGAGCCGAGCGTCGCAGTGGCTCTGTCGTACGAAGTCGATATCTCGCTCACGACCTCCTTGATGGCCGGCATGCAGGACGCCCTGCGACCGAGCACGTACGTGTACGTGAGCCCGCGCGTCAGCAAGACCCTCGCGATCGTCGATGGCATCTCCGTGACGGGGTCGCTCGGCTACGGCGGGAAGCTTCAGCAGAGCCCGGAGAATGTGCACGATGTCTCGTTGGATGTCGGCGCGTTGTTCGAGCCCGCCGAATTTTTCTATATCAAGCCGGCCGTTCACTGGGCGTGGACGAACCTGGAAGCCGCTGCGTTCGTGGATGAGCAATTCGGCTGGGTCTCGACCAACGTCGGCACGAACCTCTGATCGATGAAGCTCGCAACGAAGACGCTCGTCGTGGTGCTGGTCACCGTGCTCGGCATGGCGGTTGCCATCGATTTCACTGCCTCACAGCTGGTGGTGCGCCAGCTGCTGGCAGTCGAAGCCATTGAAACCAAGGAGCGCGCACAGATCGTAGCGGGGGCTCTGGGCGAGCAAGCCGACACGTTCCGAACGCTCAGCCAAGACTGGGCCGTCTGGAGCGAAATGGTCGACTTTGCGGGGGCACCCAAGGCCGAGTTCGCCGAACAGAACATGACGACGGCGAGCTTCCGCCTGAAGAAGTGGCGTCATATGGCGATCGTGCGCTCAGCAGACCATCAACCCGCGTGGGCGGGAGAGCTGGTTTCCCCGGAGGTGATCGCCAAACCGCCGGCCAGTTTTCTGGATCTTGCAGGCACGCTCGCCGAAGGGCCTGACAAGGAGGCCCCGAAAGACGGCTTCGTGTCGCTCGACGGCACCCTCTACCTGGCTGCGTCACAACCGCTGCGAATGTCCGATGGGCGCCCCGGGCCCACGCGAGGAGCGATGGTGTACACGCTCCGGATTGACGAGACCTGGCTGCAGAAGATCCGGGAGCTCACGTCTCTCGATCTGCGGCTGGTCATGCTCGCCGATGCTCGCGAAGCAGGCCTCGAGAACGAGCTCTACGTGCTGCAGGCGGGCGACGCAGTCCGCGCGCTGAGACAAAGCGACGAGGTGTTGGCGACCTACACGTTGCTTCGCGATCTCGGCGGTGAGCCGCTCGCCCTGGTCGAAATCAAGCACCCGCGCCCACATCTCGCGGCGGCTCGTGAGATGTCTCGTGCACTTTCGATCGGCATTGCAGTCGGCGCGGTGCTGCTCGCCTTCGCCGCGTACTTGATCGTCCATCGCGGTCTCCTCCGACCGATCGCCGCGCTTGGCGAGCTTGTCACGCTCATCAAAGACCGCACGTTGGACCGAGCCACACGCCTCGACCGGGCAGTGACGGCAAAAGACGAGCTCGGCCAGCTCGCGCGCGGAGTCGAGGCCATGGCGGTTGCCCTGGCCGAACGCGAAGACAAGCTCATGGTCGCGGAAGACTTGGCGCGTGCGGTGCTCGACAACATCGACGAGGCATTGGTGCTGTGCGACCCGGCCGGCAACATCGTCAGTGAGGTCTCCGCCCCCGCGCTGGCGTGGTTTGGAGAACCGAAGGGCAAAGTTTGGGAATACCTCCTGGCGGACCCGGCAGTCGAGTGGCGGCTGCGCTTCGGGATGGAGCAATTGGCGGACGGCTTCTTGCCGGCGGAGCTCGCAATCGCCCAGCTGCCGAGCCAGTTCGTTCGCGCCAATGACACCTACTTCGTCCGCTACCGCCCGCTGGCGGAGGGTGAAAAATTGAATGGCCTGCTATTCGTGATCGAATGCGCGACCGAGCGCGTAGCGCTGGCCGCCAGTGAGGCAGAGGCGACAGAGGTGCGCTCGGCGCTGCGGCATGCGATCAATGATCCGCAAGAATTTCGCGCCTTCATTCGCGATGCCGAGTCGCAGCTCAGGGCGTTCGACGATGCCACGCAGCCTGACATTCGCGCTCGCGCGCTGCATACCTTGAAAGGTACAACGGCCTGTTTCGGCCTGCAGAGCGTTGCCCACGTCGCTCACCAGGTCGAGAACGAACTGGCAGACGACCCCCACTTTTAGCCGGCTCTGTTGCACCGCCTGCGTACCGCTTGGAACACCGCGCTCGCGCGCTTGCGAACCGAGATCGACATCGATGACGACTCGCTGGTGGTGCCCGAGCGAGAATACGAAGCCGCCCTCGCTCTGGTGGTCAACGCCCGACCCGCAACGCCACGCATTTCGGGCGTTCGCACGGACCCCCCATGCGCCTAGGTACCAAATCCTTTCTGATCGTGATGGCTTCCACCCTCGGCCTGGTGCTCGGCCTTCACGCCTTTGCACGTGGCTTCATCGTGAAGTCGTTCGCCGCCCACGAGGTGGACCTCGCTCGGGAGCGAGGGCGCCACGTGCGCGCGCTTCTCGCATTCGAGGCCCGCGAGCTCGGAGACTCCGCGGAAGACTGGGCGCAATGGAACGACCTCATCATCTACGCCGCCGAGCGCAACGAGGCATGGGAGACCGAAAATCTCACCCCGCTCAGCTACAAGATGAAGTCGTGGACGGATCTGGCGATCGTGCGCGACGACCGCTCGCGCGCCTGGGCGAAGATGTTGCGCCCCGACGAGAGCTTCGGGCCGATACATGGGGAGCTCGATCGTCTGGTCGACGAGGGCAATTTGTCGTTTCCGAGGGGCTCCGAGCGACCTGTACAGGGGCTCGCATTGCTCGACTCGGAGGTGTATCTGGTCGCCTCTAGTCCGCTTCAAAACCCCACTGGCCCGACCCGCCAGCACGGATCGCTCATCGCGACGCAGCGGCTGGACTCGGCGTGGGTCGCGCGGTTCTCGCGGCGGTCGTCGATCGATCTTCGCTTCACCGACGCAGGTGAACCGGCTGACGAAAGTGATAGAGCGCGCGCGCTGGCTGCTTCCGACGGAATGGCGCTGGTCGAGCACTCGGATTCGGACTTGGACATCTTCGTCCGCGTGGACGACTTCAGCGGTGACGCGCCGATCGTCGTCGCGATTCGTGAGCCTCGACCGCTGGTGGGTGCAGCGCGCTCGGTGCTGGCGGTAGTCACCATCTTGCTGAGTATCGGGGGTGTCGTCGCGGCTGCCCTTTGCTTGCTGCTTCTTCACGTTGGCGTCGTGCGCCGAATTCGGCGGCTGGCGACGGCTTCCGAGCAGCTCGGTCGAGGAGATCTGATCTTGCTGGACACGACCGGGGAGGACGAGCTCGGCACATTTGCCGACGACTTCGCGATGATGGGTCGGGTCGTGCTCGAACGCGAGCAATCGACCCGAGAGGCTACCTCGAAAAGGAAGCTGGTGCTCGACCACGCCGGCGATGCGCTGGTCACGTGTGATGGCAGCGGCAGGGTCGTCGGCGAAGTGTCGGCGGCAGCGAGTGAGTGGTTCGGCCGGCCAGCTCCGGGCGCTCTCGTCTGGGACTACGTTGCTGGGCGCGATGATTCGCTCCGTGTACGGTTGCGCTCCGACTTTGCTGCCGCGACTGGACAACCTCGCGAGCGCGGCCGCGTCGTCGTCGGAGAGCGGGTGCTCGACGCCAGCTGGAGCATCGTGCGCGTGGGCATGGCGGGCTCGATCGTCCTGCTCGTCCTTCACGACATGACGGCGCTCGTTCAGCAGCGAATGCGCGAGGAAGAAGAGTGTCAGGAGCAAAAGCGGTGGCAAGAACGCGTGCGCTCCACGCAATCCGAGCGAGGCGATCGGCGGCTCAGTGCGGTCGAGCACGGCGAGCTGCTCTGTCAGCTGCTTGCGTCCGGCGCGTCGGACCGGGCCATTGCGGCCGTCGAGGCCTGGAGGGGGGCGCCTGTCGAGGCGATTCTCAATGGTCTCGTCGATGCGGCAAATCGCATCGCAGCCAAGCTCGACAAAGCGGTACTCGTCGAGGTGAGCGCGATCGACCTTCGCGTCGATCGGCAGCGCACCGCTGCCGTTTGGACCAATCTGGTTCATCTGGTCCGCAACGCAGTCGACCACGGGCTCGAATCGGCGCCTGAACGACTGGCGCGCGGTAAACCTGCCATTGGCCATCTCCGACTCTCGGCCCAGGCCGATGCCGGCAATTTGACAGTCACGGTACAGGACGATGGTCGCGGCATCGATTGGGCGGCCGTGCGCCTGAAGGCACATGCCAGCGGGCTGCCATGCGCTACGCAAGAGGAGCTGGAAGAAGCGACCTTCTCCGACGCGTTCTCCACGCGTACCGAAGCGACCGAAATCTCTGGGCGCGGGGTGGGCCTGGCTGCGATTCGGGCGGCTGCTCGCTCGCTCGGGGGTGATGTCGTGATTCGCAGCGTGGCGGGGGCGGGCACCTCGTTTCAGGTCACGTTCCCGTGCCCAACCGCGGAGCCGCTGGGCGTTGGGCGTGGCTCGGAGGCCCGCGCCAAGGCCTTGGCGTTTTAGTCATCTGCCCTTCGATCCGTCTATCAAGAGCGTACCCCGAAGCGGCAAGGATGCCCCCGATGTTGACTGTCCTCGTGATCGATGACGCAGAGTTGGCTCGAAAGCGCGTCGCCGCTGCGCTCACGAGCGAGGGCTACCACGTGATCCAAGCTGTGGACGGGGTGGACGGGTGGGCAAAGCTCCAGAACGGAGCGCCGATCGCGGCAGTGGTGCTGGACCTCAACATGCCGCGAATGGGTGGCCTCGAACTGCTCGCAATCATGAAGTCCGAGATGAGCGCCCCGCCACCGACCATCATGGTCTCCAGCGACGGAGAGGATGGCCTCGCCGAGCGAGCCAAGGCGTTGGGAGCCAAGGCGTGGATTTTCAAGCCCGTGCAGGGCGAGTTGCTCGCTGCGGCCGTCCGCCGAGTCGCGACACGGATGTAACCGATGAACTTGTTGCTCTTGACCGAGGCGGCCGGCGTTCAGGAGCGACTGCGTCGTGAATTGGTCAACCGAAACCATCGGCTGGCCACCGTCATGGATCTCGCGTCAGCGCTGGAAAAGCTGAACGCTTGCCCGTACGACGCCGTGATCGTCGATTGCGCGCTGCGGAATGCGTCTGCCGGAAGTGCGATCGAGAGCATGCGCAAGAGGGCGCGAGGTGATCGGCTGTTCGTGCTGGCGATGATCGAGCGAGAGCAGACCGCTGACATGCAGGCGGTGTTCCGCTCGGGTGCCGATGACTTCGTGATCAAGCCTTGTATGCTCGACGAGCTTGTCGCGCGGTTGGAACGGCCGCGCGCCTCCCGCCGAACGGGCGAATTTCAATTGCCGGCACCCGAGCCGAAGGCGAGGCCGGCAGAATCCGGGGCCGAGCTGCAGTTGCTCGCTGCGCTGCCGACCATCGTCGCTGCCGAGTTTCAAGCCCTCTCCGGCGTCGCTGTGCAATCGAAGGTCTGGCGACCGCCAGCGCGACCGGCGTTCGCGTGTCGCGTTTCGCTCTCGCTCGCGCCACAACCAGTGTCGCTTTCGCTGGCGATGGCGGTCGAGGCGGGCTCGCTGCGATGGCTCGGCGAGCAGCTCCTGGACGAACACGACGGGCGTCGTAGCTCGCTCGAGAACCTCGCTTGCGAGATGGTCAACACTTTCGGTGGCGCGTTCAAGCGCAGCGCGCTGCGCGCAGGAGTGCGCTTTCAGGTCGGTCTGCCTGTGGTGATGCCGCTGCACGCGTTCGTGCCCGGCCCACGGCAGATTGCCGCGGGCGGGGGGCCGTCCGGTCAGGCACCGGGGCACGACATCTCTTTCACGCTGAGCAGCGACGAACCCAGATTCAGCCTATCGTGCATTGCGGGGCTTGCTCCGGTGCGCCACGTCGCAGTGCCTGTGTCTCGGCTGCGCGAAGGTGTCGTATTGGCGGAGGAGCTCGATGGCGGGTCACTTTCAGCGCGGCTTTCGGCTGGCACGTACGTGACCGAGTCCGCGATCGAGCGCCTCATGCGCGCGCTGGGTCCAAACCAGCTGGTGCGGATCGAAGAGCGGTTGGACCCGTTGCTGCACGCTGGGTGACGATCGCTCAGCGGCAGAGCACAGTTGGCCCCTTTTCGCCGAGCGCCCAGGAAACATAGATTGGGAAGCCCGGATTCCGTTCCAGCTCTGGGTCGGAGCTGCTGCGGAGATCACCTCCGTGTGATCTCCGCGGCAGAAGGAGCCAAAGGAAGAACGGCGAGCGCCGGCTACTTTTTGGCTGGGGCAGCGCTCGCCTTGGGTGCAGCGCTGTCCACGGGGGCCGCGCTGTCTTTCACCGCCGGGTCCTTTGCCGGGTCCTTCGCGGGGTCTTTGGACGGGTCCTTCGCGGGCTCCGGATCTTTGACCTTCACGTCGGCGCTGTTGCTGCCGGGGGTCTTCACGGTGCTCGAAGGCGCGCTGGTCTTCTCCGGACCGGCCTCGGACGCAGGGCAGCCAGCGAGCGCAAAAGTTCCGAGCAGCGACACGGCGACGAATGATTTGAACGAGCTCATGGTGTTCTCCTTTGGGGCGACCGGTGCTCGAATATCGAAGCGCCAGGTCGCATGATCAACCTGCGCTGCGGGCGTGGGTTCGCCAGTAATTCGTTGTACGCGATCGTCAGGGCCCCACGCGCTCGTCGCGCGCTTGTCGAACCATGGCGCGGGATCGTCAAGGAGTTGTCGCGCTGACCAGGTCGAGCAACTGCGAGCAACGCGATCTCAGGGGCCGTCGTCCCAGTAGCTCTGCTTCTTCTTGGGGCGACTGGCGAGCTTGAGCGCAATCGGCCACGCGATGAAGACCGATAGCAAGAGGAGCAACAACCAGATCATCTCGAGCAGAATAGGGCGTAGTGGCCGGGCTCGCGCCAGAATTCAATTCGGGCAACGAGGGCCCGAGCATCGTCGTTGTCAAGCAGCCCGGCTCTCAGCCAGGCGAACGCGAGGGGCCCGCGTCTCGCGTCTGATCGCAGCAGCGCGAGGGCCTCGGCGACCTGCTGAAAAATAGCCGTGACCTTCTGTGCGAAGTTGGTTGGGTCGACCAGGGCAAGCGTGCCCAATAGCGGGAGGGCAGCGGCCGCCAACCAGCTGTCGTCCGCAATCGCGAAACTCTCGAGCCATTCGAGCTGGCGGGCTGGAGGCAGGTCGCGCGTCCCCATCGCCAGCGTCGCCAGCTGCACGACGTGCAGCCGGTCGACCGGATTGAGGCCGCATCGCGGAGCTGGGGGGTGCACCAATAGCCTGAGAACGTCGTCACGTGAGATGCGGTCCGCAGGCGTGAGCCAAACGGTGAGGTCGAATGGCGAGGAAACGAGCGCCTCGATCGAACGAACCGCCGCATCGGAAGGAAGGGGAGTCGGGGGTGGGGCCGTGGCGCCATTGATCGAGCCTGTTGTGCCAAGCTCTCGAAGCCCCGCCTCGAGAGCCAGCTGGGCGGAGCGAGGTATGGCCGTATCCGCAAGAACGTTCAGGCGAACGGCTTCGGTGGGTCGCTCTCGCGCGGCGCGGAACAACGTATCTCGTACCGCGTCGGCGACGTCACCCCCAAGGACCGGAACGCGATCACGGTAGATCGACAGGCGATCGGCGAGCCGCTTGACCTCGAGCTGCGGTGACGGTTGAAGAGGCCGTTTGCGGGCCAACGCGAAATTTCGGCACGATCCGAGCACGAGCCAGGCGGTGCTGTCGTCGACGTCCTTCAACGTGGACGTGACCGCGAGCACTTCGTCGATGCGCTCACTTTCGCAGAGTAGCTGGAGGCGGTCGACCTGTGCCGGCAGATCGGTCGGCGTACGCTCGACCACAGCGGTGAGCAGGGCGATCGCTTCGGCCAACCGATTCGTTTCGCGGAACATCATTGCGCGCTCGACGCGGACCTCCAGCGCTTCGCCATCTACCCCGGCCGCGAACAGGAGCTCTTCTGCGCGCCGAAACGCGCCCTGTGCGCGCAATAGCCGTGAAGCCAACGCCGTCGCTCGCGTCGAGGCGGCCGGTCGCTCGCTGGCGAGCCTTTCGAGTAGCCACACTGCACATTCGACATTGACAGGATGGATATCGCTGGCGTTCGAGAGCTTGGCGATGCTGCCCAGCACCGCGTCGGCCCTGACGCCGCGCAACGACCGGCGCCCTGAAGCCCAGGGCTTCAACCATGCGAGGTAGGGCACCAATGGGCGAAAGGCCACCGTCTCGCACAAGAGGGCGATGGCCTCGCCCAGACGCTGCTCGGTGGCGAGAACACGGGCGCGAATCGCCATCGTGCCGAAGAACGTTTCGTCCTTGGCTTCGAGGTGACGTAGCGGCCTCGCTTCTTGCGCGAGGATGTCGCTCAGCAGTCGCAGATTCTCCGTCGACGAGGGACTGAAGCTCAGCGCGGCGGCGATCTGCTGGAGAGCCAGTCGGATATTCCTTTGACGGAGGGCGACGCGTGCCGCCGCTATGTAATCCTGCTCTCTCGGATCATCGACGAACCCGGCAGCCATTCATTTGCTTTATCATCGGCATCGTGAAATTCGAAGTCCTCCGAGATGCAGAGCGCCTCTTCGGGGCGAGCCCGTCGCTCCGAGCGCAGGCAGCCTCTTCCGTGGTCGAAGCACTGGAAGGCGCCTTCGAACCTCTCGCTTTGGAGCGCATGCTGCTTCGACACAGTTCGACGGGGCTTCCGTTCGTGATCGTTCCAGGTGGCACGTTTTCGATGGGACTGACCGAGCGCGACATCGCCGAGGTCCACAGCAACTTCGAGATCGCATCGCCGCTGTGCGAATGGCTGGAGCGAGCCGTGCGGTGCGCTTCGCCCACTCGAACGGTCGAGGTTGCCCCGTTCCTTTGTGCCGCCGCGCCTCTGGCAACCGATGACGTGGCGCGGCTCACCAGCACCGCCTCGGAGGGCGACACGTTCTGTCACGAACAAGCCCGCGCCCTGGTCGCCGAGTTGGGCTTCCGTCTGCCGTCCGAGGCCGAGCTCGAGTGGCTGCGTAGAGACGGAGCAGCGCGGAGCTTCACGTTGGACGTCGTCGCCCATCCCGAGCGCGCTCTAAGGGGGACGCTGACCTCCCGGTTCGGCGTCCTGGGGCTGTTGCTTCAAGAGTGGGCCGCTGACGACTGGCACGACGACTACAACGGCGCACCCACGACCTCCGAGGCGTGGCTCGGCGGCGACGCCGCCGGTGTCTACAGGGGCGGGCCCTTCTTGCCTGTGCAGTCCCAATCGGAGCTACTGGAGTTTCTCGCTGGTCTGCGCTGCTACGGTAAGGACGAAGAAGGTTTTACCCCGGACGTGATGGCGCGACCTGCGCTGTCGCTCTGACGGAGCGCCGATTTTCGGCTACGGTCAGCGGCGGAGAACCATGAGCTACAAGCACGGCATCGCAGTGAAACACGTCGGACCCGCGACACGGCCCGAGCAGGACGCGGCGGTACGGCCGCCGCGGGACGTCATGGCGTTGCTCACCGAAGGCGGCAAGCCGCCTTACGCCGATGGGCAGGCGCCGGGCGTGTACTGGAATTTTCTACGGGAGCCGGCGAAAAAGAAGGCGCCGATGTTGCCGCTGCAACGTTTGCGGCTGTGGGAGGCAGGAGGCAAGCTCATCACGCTGGACCAAGCGTTGACTACGATGTCGAACCCCGGCTTCGACTTGAAGGGTCGGCGTGTGCTGATGAGCTCGCCGGACCAGCTCTGGGAGTTCGACCTCGATACGCGCTCCGGTAAACCGCTGGAGGTCGGAGAGCTAGCGTTACAGGGTCAGCGCTACCTCGATCCGGCCTATCTTGCAGATGGTCGAGTCCTGTTCGTGCTTGCGGACGAACAAAAATCTACAGGCTACGTGTGCAGCCGCGAGGGGAATCGGCTGACGCAGGTCTACTCGGCACCATTGAGTAGTCGTTTCCTGCTCGTTGGCGGGCGTGCGCTCGTCGGTGGCTTGAATCCCATTTGGGTGCTGAAGGCCGGGCCTCGCGCCTTCGAGCCGGTCGCGACGATTCCGGCACAAGATGCGTTTTGGCTTCACACATTCGATGGTCGGGTGCTTCGCTACACCGAGCAAGGCTGCGAAGAGCTCATCGGAGTCGCCCGAGCCTGCGACCCCTGATGGGCCCGTGATTGGTCACATCGGAATACCCGCTGAGGCGTCGCGATAGGCCTGATTGGCGCCCCCCCAGTTGTTGTATCGGTATTCGTTCCGACGGCTCGCATCGCCGGTCATTGCATAAGCGCCAGCAAGAGTCGTGGCGGAGCCTCCAGTTGGATGAGGGGGCGCGTTGGGCGTGTATGTCATCGACTGAGGGCCATGCTCCGGATGGTGCCAATTGTAGGTGATGGAGGCGCCTGATCGGTCGGAGGCGTGCTGAAGAGCACGGTGGCAGTTCGGGCAGGGTGGCAGACAACCGTTTAGCTGATAATTGCCACCCTGCTGGCCAGAATTGATTAGATCCCGCGCGAAGCGCTGTTCGGTGTGACATCGAGCTTGACTGCGGAGCTCGTGTCCGTCCGGCAGGCCTTGAAACCCCGACTCGTATTGGCGGCCATCTCCGCGGTCCGACATGGGACGGTTGCCGCCATCATGGAACCCTGTAGGTCCCTGCACGCCCATGAAGTGCTGCAGGCCCATTGGGTCGATCCAACCGACTGGGTTGGGCCCGTACTCGAAGGCGTTGAGCTCGCCCTGCTCACGGAGCGGATCGCGCGTGAGATAGCGGCCGGTCGTCGGATCGTACGTGCGGTACCGATTGTAATGGAGTCCCGTCTCCGGATCGTCGAGCTGTCCGGGAAAGCGAAATGGTGTGGACTCCGATGACCAGATGGTGCGCCCATATGCAGTCTGGGAAGCCCGGCTGGCGAGCTTGCCACGGTCGTCGACCAGCTCTTCGGGAGTACCGTTCACCGCGTGGACGTAGTGGAGCCACCCGTCGCTGGCGCTCTTCTGCGCGAGCGGCACGAGCTCGTTGTTGTCTTCGTAGAGGTAGGTACGCAAGACGGCGGGCGAACCGCGGCGCCGCTCGACCTGATGAACGATGCTGAGCAGATCCCAAACATAGTGAATGCTGGAGACCTCGCGATGCTTGCCGTTGGGGGCTCGCTCGAGCGTGCGTTTCAGGACGCGCCGCGCGAACGCGTCATAGCCGAACTCGATGCGACCGCCGGCGGGCAGATCGACCGCGCGCAACAGGTCCCACGCGTCGTAGCTGAAACGCGTCGCCTCTTGCCTGCCGTTCGGAAGGCGGACTCGTTTCTCGACCAGCCGACTGCGCGAGTCATGGGCGTAGTCGGTGTCGCCACGCGTGGCCAGGTTGGACCCTTCGCTGTAGAGGCGGCCCATCGCATCGGTGCCGGCCTCATACGGGTTGCCGCGCGAGTCGAAATAGTAGAGCTCGGCGCCCGACCGATCGCGCCTCGCCAACAAATGCCTACGAAGGTCGTAGGTGTACTCGGTGGTTCCGCCGGCGGTGGTGGTGATGCTCGCAACCTCGCTCAGCGCCGTGTACTGAAAGCGCTTGTCGACGTCCCCACCGGTGGGGCCGCCGACCCAATCGGGTTGACCAGACGTTGGTCCTTCGATCGCCGTGGCGTCCTCGACGTGACGACGCTGCAAACGCCCCGCGCCATCGACTTCGTCAGCGATCGCACCCCCGGCAGGCAGATCGCGCCGCACCAACCAGCCAGTGGCGTCCCTACTGAATCGCTCGACCTCAGCCCCGTCGGCCCAGACTGCCGTTACGTCGCCGACCAGGTCGCGCTGCGATTCGACCGTGTG
>Ga0163154_10005327_pt1 | contig 16392 bp, 12 predicted proteins | sample OliLakLV19MP9P1_FD_148649 | JGI IMG/M metagenome (GOLD analysis project Ga0163154, IMG submission 148649) | Freshwater microbial mat bacterial communities from Lake Vanda, McMurdo Dry Valleys, Antarctica - Oligotrophic Lake LV.19.MP9.P1 | ecosystem: Environmental > Aquatic > Freshwater > Lake >... | reverse complement strand
ACCCAAATTTGATTATCACAATGCCTTTGAGGAGGTATTTGCTGATGGTGGTTTCGATGTGGTTATCGGCAACCCGCCCTATGTGCGCCAAGAGACACTTGGCGCAGAATTTAAGGCGTATGTGGCACAAAATTACGCGGTATATGCGGGTACAGCCGATTTATATGTGTATTTTATCGAGCGGGGTTTGTCTCTTCTTAAGCAAGGAGGCAGATTGGGCTATATTTTGCCCAACAAGTGGATATGTTCGGGGTATGGTGGAAATTTGCGTCAATTTTTGGATGGTAAGACTATCAATCGTCTTGTAGATTTTGGCACGCTTAAAGTCTTTGCAGAGGCTAGTATAGATGTCGCCTTACTCTTTTTACAAAATGCACCACCCAATGATGAAATTTTGGCGATTCAAGCCGAAGATTATGATATGCACGGTGAATTAACCGATTTTGTAGCAAGCAGAGAATATTCTGTTTCACGTAGTTATTTGCGTCATGATGGGTGGGCGTTAGTCCCCAATACGGGACAAGCCGTTTTAGAAAAATTGCTACAATCTGGCACGCCATTGGGTGAAATGGTCAATGGGGTCATTTATTATGGAGTCAAAACAGGCTTAAATGAGGCATTTGTGATTAATGAGGCGGTTCGCCGTCAACTGATTGCGAAAGACCCTAATAGCGAGTCAATTATCAAACCGTTTTTGCGCGGACGCGATATTAAACGGTATCATGTCCCACATGCTCCCAAATATGTGCTTTATATCCCATGGGGATTTGAAATCGAAAAATATCCGTCTATTCTTGCACACTTAAAACAATTTGAAGCCCTATTATCAGAACGCCCAGAAGTCAAAAAAGGTGTTCATCCATGGTTTGCCTTGAGCCGTTATGCGTCTGAATATATTGGTGAATTTGAGAAAACAAAGATTATTTATCAAGATATTTCTCAATATGGCAACTTTGCTTTAGATACCCGTAACCATTACACCAATAACACCAATTATATGATTACGGGTTTGGAGATGGACGAGTATTATTATTTGTTGGGAATCCTCAACTCAACCATTTTTAGCAAAATATTCGCGCATGTATCGTGCCGATTGGGAGTAGCATTACGCTGGTTTTCTCAATATATGGAAAAAATGCCCATTCCCACCGCCACCGATGTGCAACGCACCAAGCTCATTGCATTGGTGCAAAAACAACTTGCTTATCATGCAGAATTGGCAGGATTAGAGACAACTGCTAGTGACCGCCGTTTTGAGGTAAAAGATGCCATTCGCAAAACGGATAGCGCCATAGATGTGCTGGTATCAAATCTCTATGGGGTGGATGAACATGATGTGGCGTTGTTGGGGTGATGATGTCTGAAAATTCACCATCCGAATTTGACGCGCTCATCGCTAAGTTAGTTGATATTTACAAACAAGCGGGCGAGGCGGGGTTGCGTCAGATGTTGACCGAAAATAATCTGCCAGAGGCGCAAATTGAGGAAATTCTCATCGCAATCATGGCAGAGGTCGGCGGAAATGATAATGACGATACTCGCCCCGATATGTTGCCATTCGAGACGATACGCGAATGGGTCAGTAACACGTATGCCGTGAAAAAAGGCGATACTGCCAATTTAGAGGCGTGGCGTGAACAACTGCAAGGGGCAAAATCGCAAATGTCGGCTATGGGCGATGAGTGGGCAAATGAGGTGCAATTTGTCGAGGCGTTGCTGGCGGTTCTGCGCGATGAAACGCCGAATTTGCCGAATGTGCATCCGTATCACGAGCCGATACAAGCCCTGCTAGAGGCGTTGAAGGGGTAGTGGTGGGCGGGATATACGACCCTAGCGGCATACAATCCGCCCGTACAATCCAAATGGATGGTGTTCGTAGGGACGACATTCTTGTCGTCCGTGTTGGACACGAAGAAAGGCTTGTCCGTAGTTAAAAAGACAAAATAGATAAAAATAGCGTGTATGTTACCTGCCAACGGGCGGTGAACCACCCGTCTGGCTCTCTGAAACCCCCGTGAACGGGGTTGTTTTGCCTATTTTCATCACAAAAAATGGGTATGGCGTAGGGGCTTGCCATGGCAAGCCCGATTTTTACGGTTGGTTGCGGGGGGTTTGCCATGGCAAACCCGTACATCATGCCTATCTGACCCTAAAAATCGGCAGACCAACCCCATTTATGAGGTTTTGGTCATATACGCAGGTGGTTCACCGCCTACCCTATCTACGCAAAATCATCAAAACAACTACGGACAAGCCTAGAATCGTGTCCCTACAGTCATAAGGGATATGATTTTGGCATCATATCATCGGGTAAAAAGGAGTGTTATGCACGAATTATCCGTCACGCAGACCATCCTCGATATTGCCCTTAGCCATGCCGATGGTGCGGTTATCACCGATATTCGGCTGGTGATTGGCGACCTCACCTCGCTGGTGGATGATAGTATCCAATTTTACTGGGATATCATCAGTGCTGGCACAAATGCCGTTGGCGCAACTTTGCACTTCAGGCGCATCCCCGCCCAAGCGCGTTGTGAGGCGTGTGATATGACGTATGTCATCAAAACGGATGGCTTATTATGTCCTGTGTGTGGGAGTCACCATGTTATAATTATGGCAGGCAAAGAATTTTTTGTGGATTCGATTGATATTCAGGAGACAACCCCATGACCACTCATATCCCCGTTGTGCAAAATATTATGAACGCCAACGACCTCATTGCAGAGGCAAATCGGCGTGCATTGGATAATGCAGGTGTGTTTGCGCTCAACATCATGGCATCACCAGGGGCGGGTAAAACATCGCTGATAGAACACACCATCCGCCAATTATCCGATTATCGGGTGGGGATTATCAACGGCGATACGGCGGGCTATGACGGTGATGCTCTCCGCGCACAAGTCGCAGGGGCGACGGCGGTGCATATCAATACGGGGGGCAATTGCCACTTAGAATCGCACATGATACAAGATGCCCTATCGCGGCTCGATTTATCGGTGTTGGATGTGGTCATCATCGAAAATGTCGGCAATTTGGTGTGTCCTGCTGGCTGGAAATTGGGGACACATCATAATGTGCTGGTGGCATCTATCCCAGAAGGGGCAGATAAGCCGTATAAATATCCTAATATGTATCTGGGCGTGGATGTGCTGGTCATCAACAAAATGGATTTATTGCCATACATCCCGTTTGACATGGATTTTTTCAGAAAAGGGGTGATGGCGCTCAACCCGCATGTGACGATATTTGAGGTGTCGTGTCAGACGGGGGACGGACTCGGCGCGTGGGTGGATTGGGTAAAAGCGGGGGTGGATGGGGCATTTCCCATTGGCCGACAATCATATCTATTCTGGTGGCTGACATACGACCCTAAAGGGTTGTAGGGACGCGATTAATCACGTCTGTAAGCCATTACACCCCCCAAAACAGGCAGAATCGTACTGGCGGATTAGCGCACAGCGCGTATAGCCGCCATAAACCTAAAACCGCTTGATATAAAAATACTTTTTGCCCCTAAATTGCAATGTACCCGCAAAAGCAGGGCTAACGGGTATCTCTGAGCCACAATACTTGATACGGCGCGAGTGCCGTTTGCCCATCAATCGGTGTGTTGGATACCACATCATACCCAAATAGTGCCTCAGATAATGTCTGTGGGGTATCGGTGAGGTTGTATATCGCCAAAATCCGCGCCTCACCATCACCCCGCATGAGCGCAAACACGGCATCATTGCCTATGTCCAACGCCGTTTGGGGCGCGTTGGGATGAAATGCCGATAATCCACGCCGTTTTTGCAACAAATTGGCATAGGCGACAAAAATATCGTGGCGGAGGGTATGCGGGGTATCCAATTCAGATGCAAGCCGTGTCACATCCAATTTGGCGCGGTTGACCGTCCGATTCTGACCTGTGCGCTCCCGACCTGCAATATTATTGCGTGACCCCAACAAACTATGGATATACACAGCAGGCACACCCGCCAGCGACAGCATCACCGCTTGCGACACCATGAATTTTTTCACCTGTAGGTCATGCGCGTCTTGTGGGTTGATAATTGCATCCACATAGGTGATATTGAGTTCATAGGGTGTTTTTGTGCCATCTACCCCTGTCCGATAAGACACTTTTCCGCCCCGATTTTCGGTGATACTCACCAGCACCGCCAATTCATCCGCCGATAACATGCCTTCCACAGGACGCACACCAATGCCATCATGCGAGGCGGTGAAATTAAAAAAAGTTGTGTGGTCAGAGGGCGTTTGGAGCGTATTCACCCAATCGCGCAATTTTTTGCCATCACCCACCGACAGGCTATAAAATAGCAATGGGGGCAGGGTGAAATTATAGACCATCTGCGCCTCGTTATGACCATCGCCCCAATACGAAATATTTTCGCGGTGGGGGACATTCGTCTCGGTGATGATGACCACCTGCGGAGCGATTTCATCCAACACAGCACGAAATACCTGAATAACCGCGTGCGTTTGGGGCAGATGGAGCGATGTCGTCCCCACAATTTTCCACAGGAAGGCAATCGCATCCATCCGAATATAAGTCGCGCCTTGCGACACATAAAATAGCAAAATTTCGATAAGGCGCAACACAGTAGTAGGGGTGGCGGGGTCAAAATCTACTTGGTCATCGCTAAAGGTCGTCCAGACGTGGGTTGTCTCGCCATTCGGTTTGATAAATGGTGTGAGCAGGGGCGATGTGCGCGGACGGGTGACGAGGCTTAGGTCGGTGGTGGGCGATTCTGTGCGGAATAGCCCCGCAAAATTTGGGTCATCCGCCAAAAAGCGCGTGAACCACTCACTTTTTGCCGACATGTGATTGAATACCGCGTCAAACATCAAATCAAACGACTCCCCCAATGCCCGCACATCTTCCCACCCGCCCAAAATCGGATTCACGGCATAAAAATCGCTCACCGAAAAACCATCATCCGATGTATACGGATAAAACGGTAAAATGTGAATCCCGCTAAATAGCGATTTCAGCCGATGATTGGCGAATCCGCGCAGGGTCGCTAGTGGGGCTTCATCGGCGTGTATGAGGCTATCGCCATAGGTGATGAGCAACACGTCTTGTTGGTGATACAGCGTATTTTTGCGCGGGATAGGACGTTCTGCCGTGCGGATACGCGCCAGTATCGCCTCATACAACGATTGTGCATCGTCTGGCGGGTATAATGTGTGCAATAGGGTGTGAATTTTTTCTGTCATGCCAAATTTTCCGTGAGTGCCATATCTAAAATGACGGTTGTCCAGCTTTGTTGGCTGGGACCATAACCATCGCCCGTCATCGGGTTAAAATATTCGTGGAAACCGTGATTTTTTACAAGTGTGAGTGTGCGTGCCACAAGGTCATGGGCAATTTCGTGATAGCCATAGCGCCGTAATCCGCGCCAGATGAGCCAATTCACGCTTAACCACACATTCCCGCGCCAATAATGGGCGGGGTCAAATTGCGGATGGTCGCTGGGGGTGGTGGTGACCGGGTAAGGTGTCCAAAACGCCGATGATTGTAGCCGATTCACCAGCTTTTCTGCTTGTTCTGGTGATAAACAGCCACCAAATAGCAACACGAATTGCGAGGCGCTAGGGGTGATGATGGGCATTTCTGCGCTCCCGCTTAGGTCACAGATGGTCATATTGCCGTCATTATCGGTTTGGATAAGGCGCTGGCGGACAACCTCGCACGCCAATTTTGCCTCATCGCGCCACCGCCGACCCGATTCCCCGATGATAAGCGCAATTTGTGCGAGTGCCTCTAAATCTGCCACACGGATGGCATTAAAATCGGCAGTTTCCACACAAAAAGACCCTTTATCCGCCAAAATTTGCATATCCATATCAGCATCGCGCAGGGTTGCCACCAAGCCATGCCGTGCGCTTTTGGATTGCTCATCCGTGGGCATCTGTAAGCCCATCGGCACATCCCAACGAGGCGAGGCATCCCATCCCGATTCCCACGGATGAATCAGCGACACCAGATGGTCTTTATCGGCATCACGCCGACGCATGAACCACTCATGATAGGCACACAACGGCGCGTAAAATTCGTATAGCGGGGTGCTATCGCCCGTTTTTTCGTAGATAGCGAGGGCGGCAATAGCGATAAGGGGCGGTTGGGTGATAATACTGTGCTTATCATGCCCCCATAGCGCCTCGCCCCCGCCTTGCCAATAGACCATGTGCGGAATCATGCCCGCATCCGCGCCGTTTTTGACCTGCCCCGCCAACAAGCTACGCAATTCATCCCACGCCATCGCGGGGTCTAACCACCGATAGGCAACGGCATGAAAACACGAATCCCATAACCATTGTTGCTCATACACATGCGGGGCGGGGCGCGTATAACGGAAGCCGTTGCTGGTCATTTGGTTGCCACGCAAGACAGTCATGCACGCTTGTATAAAATCATGCTCATGGTTTGACATCGAAAATTCCTCTTTTCACACAGGCATAAAACGCATTCGTCCATAAAAACCAATGGCGCGAGACAACCGCCCCCGTCCCCGCCTCATACGCCTCTGGTAGCGCCCCGTCCCATTGGGAGGCGTGCTGTAGGCGCGATAAAACCGCTTGCTCGTGTACCTCATCGCCAATCGCACGGGCAAAAATCCATTCCTGAATATCCCCCAACGCCCACGGCGCGGGTGTATGCACCGAACCCAACGACCCGTCATAAAATCCGCCGACATTGGCGGGGGAGAAAGCGAAATCCATCGTAGCACGCCATACGGGGTCATTGGCGGGGCAAAAATGCCACGCGGGCATGAGCGCCAACGGCACATCATTGGCATCGTGATAAAAATGATGCTTCCCCGCGCCATCGGTGGCATAAGCGAATAGCGGTGCATCACCATCGGGCGGGGTGGCGATGAAATGCGTCATGATGCTACGGGCGACATCGTTGGGGGATAGGTCTGATAAGTCGCCACAGCCGATTTTTTCCAAGTCCGATAAAACACGCCATAGCAGGATATGACTCGATAGCGGATAGGGCAGGGCGATGGGGTCATCGGCGGGTGTTTCTTCGGTGGCGTATAACAAGGCATGTGGGGCGCGATAGGCGCGGAGTGCCTCAAAAACGGGGCGGATATGGTGACGCAGACGGTCTAATAGCGCTGTATCCCCTGTGATTTGCACATATTCCGCCAATTCTAATAAGGGGAATAATTGCTGGTCTAGCTGAAAGCCCCTATCCTTAATTTTGCCATTCGCCAAATACGACCTGCCCCATACGCCATTGATGCGCTCGGCAGTCTCGAATAGCCATAATAAGTGTTTTTGGGTGAGAATTACCGATTGTGGGTCATCCAAAAACAGACGGGCGGCATAATACGAATCCCGATTCCACGATAGGGGTAAAATCATGTGGTCGGTGAGGATGCACAGCGTGTCGTGTTCGGTGGGCGTGGCACACAGACGGGCATAGCGCCATGCACGGGTGTAGATGGGGTCGTCTATTAACCCCACCCCCCTCCTCACAGGGGTGGAGAGGGGGCTAATATTTGCTTGCGAGTCGTAGGGGCTTGCCTTATTTAATGATGGTGGGTCGTAGGGGCTTGCCATGGCAAGCCCGTACTGGGCATTACCATTGTGTATAGGGGTAGGTGGTGGTGTACCGTATGGGGATAAAACTCGCATTGTCCATGTGAACGCTGTTTGCATGGGCATTTGGGCATAGAGGTGGGTGCAACCGCCATCATCGGTGTGCATCGCCAAGCCGTCTAACCCCTCTAGCGCCACACCCCACTGAATCGCGGGGTTATGTACACCGACAATTTCATCGGACATATACATATAAGGAAGGGTGACATGGCTCACAGGGGGCAACACACCGCCTTCTGTGAGTTGCGGATAGGCACAGCGCATCACCCACACACGCCCTGCTATAAGGAAGGCGGTCGGCTCAGAAAATTCCCAATCTTGAAAAATCGTCGAGTACGAAAAAATATGGGTGACACACCGCACCGTCGCACCGTTGGCGAGGGTCATGGTCAAAATAGGACTATCATATTCGTTATATTCGACCACTGTCTGCACAACATCAGAGGATAACGCCACACCGAATCCGTCTTGTGTCACCATATCGCGCCGATATTGGCGCACACGGGCGGGGTCATAGCGTGCCTCATCAGGGAAGGGCGGGGCGGATGATAGCGTCACATAGCCATGCACGGGGTGATAGTGATTAATCGCCACAAAGCGCCCTGTGCGGGTGAGGCATCCCGAAATGCCACCGTGTCCAAAGTCTAAGGGTTTATCACCAGCCCGAAAGATGTGTTTCATGTCACTATGCCGTCACCTGTGCCAAATCTGGCGCAATCGTGTGTCCTGTATCCCGATTTATCCAGCGTACCTTATTGGTCGGAAAGCGAATCCACACGGTTTCATCGGGTTTGACCACAAAATCGGGATGAGTCGCCAGTTTGAGCGTCTCACCATGCGCGTGAATGGTCAAGAGGTTCATAGACCCCAATGGCTCTAATACAGAGACGGTCATCGCCAACGCATCATCGGCGGGGGCGCGGAGGGCTTCCATATTTTCGGCGCGGATGCCTAGCCAAATTTGCTTACCATCGTATGTGGAGAGGGGCGCGGTCATGACATCATCGGGTGTGATGATAAAATCGCCAATTTTCGCCACCAATTTTCCGTCATGGCGTTGGATGGTGGCGGGGATAAAGTTCATGGGCGGGTTGCCGATAAAACTCCCCACAAAATGATGTGATGGACGGTCATAAACCCGTGTCGGATGGTCATATTGCAAAATTTTACCCTTCTGCATGACTGCGATTCTATCGCCCATACTGAGTGCTTCGATTTGGTCGTGGGTGACATAAATCGTGGTCGCGCCCAATTTTGCCAACAGTGATTTGAGTTCTGCCCGCATTTCGAGTCGTAGCAGGGCATCGAGGTTGCTGAGGGGTTCATCCATCAAAATAACTTTTGCCTCGACTGCCAATGCGCGTGCCACGGCAATCCGTTGACGCTGACCACCACTCATCTGCGAGGGATACCTGTCTAGCATCGTTTCGATATGGAGCAATTCTGCCACTTGTTCCACCCGCCCCTTAATTTTTTGCTTATCGGTCTTTCGCATCCGCAAGCCAAAGGCGATGTTGTCGTAGACTTTCATGTGCGGAAAAATCGCGTAACTCTGAAACACCATCGAAATATCGCGGTCTTTGGGTGGCAGATAGGTGACATCGCGCTTGCCAATCATGATTTTGCCAGAATCCACCAAGCCCAATCCCGCCACAGCGCGGAGTAGGGTGGTTTTTCCACAGCCACTCGGACCCAATAGCACGACAAATTCTTGGTCGTCAATTTCGAGGCTTACATCGTCTACTGCCATGAAGTCGCCAAATTTTTTGACAGCGTTCTCTATGCGTATGGTTGCCATAATTTTTCTCCTATTTCGTCACCTGTCCCCACATGCTGAACAGATACCGCCTGATGAAAAAGATGAATATCAGTGAGGGGATGAGCATGAAAAATCCGCCCGCAAATTTAAACGGGTCACTGGCTTTATCCAACGAGAATAAAATCTGCGCGGGGAGTGTGCGGTTGGTGAGTGTGAGCAACATCGCCCCAAATACTTCATTCCATGAAGTGACAAAGGCAAATAACCCCGCTGCCGCAATCCCGGGTAGCGTGAGGGGAATCACCACGCGCCAAAATGCCTGAAATGGCGTGCATCCAAACACTTGCGCGGCTTCTTCTAATTCAAATGGTACACTGGCGAATACACTGGCAATCACCAGCACCGATGTCGGCAGAACCAGCGCCGTATGCAACAACGCCACACTAAAAATGCTATCGTACATGCCAAAATTGATGAATGTCACCGCCAATGGCACGGCTAAAATCACAATCGGAAATGCCCGTACCGATAAAATGCCCAAACGCACCGCATCGCGTCCTCTGAATATAAAACGGGCGATGGCATAACTGGCAGGGGTGGCAATGAGGGTAGACATGGCAAATGTGAGCAACGCCACCACGATGCTATTGCCTGTGGAGCGCAAAATGCCTTCTGCGTTGATAAAAAAGGTCATGGTGTCGGTGGATATGGGGCTTGGGAAGGCGGGTTTGGGGAAACTCCGCACATTAGACGGTGTGCTAAACGCCATTGTCGCAATCAGCCAAATGGGGATGAGAATCCATAGCGACAAGGTGATTGCCAACGCATACACCCCGCCACGGCGGATGCTGGCGTTGCGTAAGGCACGGCGTTGTTCGGGTGGCAAATCTGCTCGGTTACGGGTGGTCATGATGATTTTGCGACCTCCTCTTGTGTGCGGACGGCGCGAAGATAGAAGAACGATATTGCCAGCGAGATAATCATAATCAGCCCCGCATAGGCAGAGGCGACATTGGGGTTATTATAGCCACCATCACCCCTATCGTACCAACGGAAGGTCTCATTCGATAACACCGTGAATACATCCCCGCCCGATATTGCCACCACCACCGCAAACACCTGAAACGCGAGAATCGTCCGCAAAATGAGCGCCACCTGCAAACTAGGACGCAATAGGGGCAGGATAATATACCGAATCCGTTGCCATAGCGATGCACCAAACACTTGCCCCGCTTCGATATAATCGGTGGGGACGGCTTGTAACCCCGATACGACAATCACCATCACAATAGCGGTGGCACGCCATACTTCTGCCAGCACAATCGCCAATAAAATCCAGCCGTCATTGCCCAAGGCGATAAAGATGAACGGTCTATCTAAAATGCCTGCACTCACCAAGAACGAATTGAGGAAGCCCTGCTGGGTAAAAATGGAATACCACACCAGACCCGCCGCTAAATCGGATATGCCCATGGGGACTGCGAAAATATATAAAAAGATGCCGTTACCGCGTGGTCTGGCTTGCAATACCAGCGCCATGACGATTGCCAGTAAAAACTGAATCGGCAGAATGATGATTATCATCAAAAATGTGTTGAAGATGGCACTCTGAAACCGAAAATCGCTGAACATGGTGTTGATATGGCTCATCGTCCATTCGCGCACAGGCGTGCCGTTGTTGATGCGCCCCATCACCGATTCGGTACGATTTTCGACGAATAAATTCTGCTGGCTGACCCATCCTGTGATAGAGTCGCCATTCACATCTACGCCTGTCACATAAAACCAATAAAACGGACGGGTGCGCCCATTGGGGAGTGTTTCTTCTGCACGTAGCCTATCGGTGACGGTCACATCGGTTTGCATGGGCAGTGTGCCGATTTCGCTGGCGGTGGGGTCTGGCTGGTCAAGTAGGGCGAGGTATCTGGTTTCACCTGTCACGGCGAGTCCCAATGCGCTCACCATCGGGTAGGCAAAAAAGACGACAAGGTAGAGCATGGTGGGCAAAACGAGTAAGTAAGGCAATAATTTTTGATTTTTCATCAGCAATAACTTTCAATATTTATTGTCTATGGTGTAGTGCTTTTTTTATTTCATCTGTAGGCTTCCCCCGTTGTGTAGAGGGGCATAAAACATTTTTTATCCTGTGGCTGACATACGCACTGCGTGCTAGTCAGCCAGTACAATTCTGCCTATTTTGGAGGCTGTACTGGCTGACTAGAGGCGTTAGCCTTGTATGTCAGCCACAAAAAAATGCGGACGCGCAGAAGCGTGTCCCTACAACCCCGATCCCCTTTCTTGGGATAGGGGCGCTTCTAAATACCTATTTCACCACACAAGCACCTTCGCTAACGGGGTCTGGTGCCCAGCACCGTGCGCCCGTATCGCTGAGGAGGGTGTTGAGGGCTTCGCCTTCGCTTGCCAATACATCGGCAATGACTTCACCGTTCTGAACGACACGCACAAACACATTACGGAAGATTTGGTTAATCTCGCCACCTCTATCACCCAAACCAACGGGCAACAATGCAACGATGGCATCTTCTGATGAGGATTGGGCATCCACCGCCGCGGCGATTGGGGCAACACTCTCTGGCAATGCAGACATATCCACGCCCGCCACCACAGGGAAGAAGTTTAATTCTGCCAAAATAGAGGCTTGTGTCTCTGGACTGAGCATAAATTCGATGAGTGCCTCTGCGCCATCGGGATTCGGGGCGCTAAAGGGGATACCCAACCCAACCACCACCGCCATAAAGCCACGTCCTGCGGGACCTGATGGTGCAGGGAAGGCGACAAATTCACGGTCAGTTTCGCCATTGGCTTGGGCGGCAAATGCTGGACCCAAGCGGGCTACGTGGTCAAATGCGACCCATACTTCACCAGAGAGCAATGGCTCGTTCATGAAGCTGTAATTGATAGATTCGGCATTGACCACTGTCCACAGGTCATCGCGCAGATATTCCAGCATCGCTTCTGCGCCTTCACTGCGGAATTCTGTCACCATACCGCCTGTGAATGAGGGGAACATATAGCCTTGCAAAAATCGGTGGAACAAACCTGCTACAGGCAACCCGATTTTATTTTCGCCAGTGGCTTCTGCCAAATTTGCGCCCCATTGTGCCAATTGTTCCCATGTGAGATTTTCGAGTTCTGCGCCTTCTGGCAAATAGGGGAGGGCTTCAACATTTGCCGCCATCACAAAAGTGGCTTGCATCCACGGGACATAATATTGATAGTCGGTTGTCCCCATTTTGCCCAATTCGATGAATGAATCGGCAATGTCGTATTGTTCATCGAGTCTGGCGGTGAGGTCTGAGAGGTCAAACATCAAATCACGGCTAATAAGCGAGGGATATGTCCCATGCAATGCGCCGACCAAATCGGTTGCGCCCACGCCTGCTTCGCCTTCTGCGATGAGAATATCAATCAGTGGACCTTCTTCTGTGGTGATAAAACTCACATCACCGTCATACGTCGCCAAAATCGCACGGGCGCGTTCACTCTCTTCAACGATATTAAATTGGGTAGATTGAAAGACGACAGGGGCTTCTTGGGCAGAAATGGCAAACCCAACAACGGCGGTCATCACCAAAACGAGTAATAAACGAAAATTTTTCATGTTTGAACAATCCTTTCATAAAACAAAACGATTTTTTGGATATGTCTGATGTGAAATAGGGTGCATCAAGTAACATATTGCTATGCTACGGCAGTCGGTGCTTTAGCGCCTGTCGGCATGACCCATTTTTATCAATTTCATCTCATATCAGACATTTGGAGCAAAACAATTTTTTGGCTATGGCGACTCCGTTCTGGGCAAATCTGCCCCACACGACTGGCGGATAATAAGCATCGGAGACAGCAAAATCTGAGATTCTCCGAGTGGCTTCTGCTGAATGAGTCGTATCAACAACTCCACGAGGTGTTGACCGATTTCCACAAACGGCTGGCGCACGGTGGTGAGCGGTGGATGGGCGTGTTCTGCGAGGGCGATATTATCGAACCCCGTGACCGCCACATCTGCGCCAACGCGCAACCCCATAGCTTGTATGGTGTTCATTGCGCCTAGCGCCATCGCATCATTACACGCGACAATTGCCGTGAGCTGTGGGTGATGAGTGAGTAGGTTGTAGGTCGCGTCTCTGCCCCCTTCACGGCGCAAATCGCCATGAACGACATAGTGTGGTTGATAGGGCAGGTGCGCGTGGATGAGTGCTTGCTGATAGCCCGCCAGCCGATAGCCTGTATAAGCGATTTCTGACGGGGGCAAAATAATTCCGATGTGCCGATGTCCCAAGCCAATGAGGTGATTGGTCACTTGCCCAATTCCGTCTTGGCTATCGACATCTACATAAGGAAAATTAGACGGTTCATCGGGGGCGCTACGGCCTGCCACCACAAACGCATGTCCACATTCTTGCAAATAAGCGATGCGTGGGTCGTGACGGCGTGTGCGGGCGATAATCACCCCATCCACACGGTTGCCACCGACTATCCGCCGATACGCGCTCATCTCATCATCAGATGTCTGGGCGCTCACCAGCAGGTCATAACCCATGTGCGCGGTGGCATAACCGACACCCATCAACAATTCACTGAAAAAATCATCAGAGAAGCGTGTGTCGTCCGACGGAATGACGATGCCTAGTGTGTCGGTTTTTTGGCTACGCAACTGACGCGCCACACCATTGGGTTGATACCCCAAACCCATCGCTACCGCCTCTATCTGACGGCGTGTATCTGGGTTTACATCGTCATAACCCGCCAAAGCGCGGGAGACGGTGGTGATAGAAAAACCTGTTTTTTGTGCAATATCTTTTAACTTAGCCATAAATTTATTTTTCTGTATTTAACCATCCAAAACGTTTCGGATATAGATAGACCATAACTCAAAACGTTTCGGATGTCAAATTCTTTAATAATTGTGTGAAATTTGTAACAGATAGCCAAGCCGTAGCGCGGTATTTTCTATCCATTCGGGGGCATTATCGAGCGCGGTTTGGAGCGATATGGGGCGCGGGGCGATGGGCAAAACTGCCGATAACCCCGCCTCGTGCAAGGCAACATCATCGGCGCTCATATCGCCTACGAGGGCAATGGTTGGCACGCCATACGCTTTTGCCAGTCGCGCCACCCCAATGGGACCCTTGCCGTAGATGGTCTGCGAATCCATGCGCCCTTCACCCGTAATCACGAGGTCGGCGGTAGCCAGATGGTCACGGAAATGATTGTGTTCCAAGATGAGGTCTATGCCAGAGACAATTTTTCCGCCAAAAAATGCCATGAGTCCCGCCGCTAATGCTCCCGCCGCCCCCCCGCCTTTGAGTTGACGCACATCCACGCCGATTTGCTGGTGTATCACCGAAAAAAAGTGGGTGAGGTTGGCTTCTAGCTCAATCACTTGCGCGGGTGTTGCGCCTTTTTGTGGGGCAAATATCGCCGATGCGCCTGTATCACCCAATGGGGGATTTTCCACATCGGTGGCGATAATTAATTCAATATCCCGAAAATTCACCTTATTTTGGGTATTTATGTGCTGAATGGGGAGCAAATCGCCCCCGCCAATGCCCACCAATTGGTCTTGGTCATCGAAAAAACGGATACCGAGTTCCATGAGGCATCCTGAACCGCCATCGGTGGTGGCGCTCCCGCCCATGCCGACAATAATCCGTTTTGCACCCGCGTGAATAGCATGGCGGATGAGAATTCCTGTGCCACGACTGCTTGCGGTGAGGGGATTGCGGTCATCGGGGTGGATTAATTCGATGCCCGATGCCAACGCCATCTCAATAATCGCTGTTTCGCCATCGGGCAACATACCCCAATCGGCATTAATAAATTTACCCAGTGGGTCTACCGATTCTACCGTGTGGCGTGTGCCACCATTGGCTAAAAATGCGTCGAGTGTGCCATTGCCACCATCGGCAATCGGTAGGCGGTGAAGTGTGGCATCTAACCCAGAACGGCGCAATCCGCGCTCAATGGCGAGTGCGGTTTTATCTGCCGACAGGCTGTGCTTAAATGCCCCTGGTGCGATGATAATGGTCATCATAAGTGGTCGCTCCTTGTCTATAAAATGGGTACATCCATCATAACCTAAAAAATATTTTTTACGCACACGTCCCATAAATCGCCATAGACGGCAGGGCGCGACCATCAAAATCGAATTGCGCGAGATTTTCCCAGACAGACCCAAAATTCGGCGCAGAAATGGCATCTGGCTCCCAATAAAAAAAGCCACTGCCGAGTCCGTTGGGGGTATCTTGAATCTGCGCGACAACTTGTTGCAAAAAGTCATATTGACCCTGTGGTGTAGCAAGATACCCCGTCTCTAATTGTCTGCGTTCCCCAACGGCATTATGCGTGTTATCTGACCAGTCGAGTGTCCATGGATACGCTGTTTCTACGACAATAATCGGCTTGTTATAGCGATTTGCCAATGCGGTCAGATTGGTTTGCAAGTCATCCAAACTGCCAGACCACCACGGATAATACGATAAGCCGATGATGTCAAAATCCACCTCTCCTTCTATCACATGGTCAAAAAACCATTGGCTGGTCACACGGTTGCCACCTGTTTCGATATGAAGCATGATTTGGGCATCTGGCACGGTCTGGCGCACCGCCCGCGCACCCGCCCCTAATAACGAATTGAAGCGTAGCCAATTGTCGTTGCCACGCAAACTTCCCTCTTCCCACAAAAATCCGCCTGCGATTTCGTTGCCGATTTGCACCATATCGGGCGGTGTACCTTGCTGATTCAGCGCTTCTAACACCGCGATAGTATAGTGAAATAGCGCGGTGCGGAGCTGAACATACGACAACTCCGCCCATGCGGCGGGTTTGGTTTGGTTGGCGGGGTCTGCCCATGTATCGGAATAATGAAAATCCAGCAGAAATTTCATGCCAAGTGCCTTAATCCGTTGTGCCATTGACATCGCATAGTCAAGGTTGTAATGCCCATCTGTGGGGGTATGCCACAGACGCAAACGGACATAATTCACCCCTTGCGC
>Ga0163154_10005323_pt1 | contig 16402 bp, 3 predicted proteins | sample OliLakLV19MP9P1_FD_148649 | JGI IMG/M metagenome (GOLD analysis project Ga0163154, IMG submission 148649) | Freshwater microbial mat bacterial communities from Lake Vanda, McMurdo Dry Valleys, Antarctica - Oligotrophic Lake LV.19.MP9.P1 | ecosystem: Environmental > Aquatic > Freshwater > Lake >... | reverse complement strand
GTCTTTGATTAAGAAATTGAAAAAATTAAATGTTTTACTGAAATTAGCTAAAAGAAAAAAGAGTAGAAATGAGCAATAATTTGAAACCTAAAATTACGGGAATTGTATTTATTTTATTTGCCTTAGCGAGTTGTTCAATTCCCGATAATGAAATAAAAACAGAAAACAACTTTACACCAGAGTCATTTAGCAATGAATTTAAAGATACTACTAGCATTGCTAATTTAAATTGGAAAAATTATTTTGACGATAATAATCTTTCGGTTTTGATAGATTCTGCTTTGCAGAACAATCAAGAGATGAACATTATGAAACAAGAAATTGAAATTTCCAAAAATGAAATTTTGACTCGAAGGGGTGAATACCTGCCTTCTGTGAAAATAGCAGCTGGAGCCGATTACACAAAAGAGGGTGGATACACTTCAAGTGCTGCCATTAAAGAGAATTTGAACGCTACCGAAAAAAAGAATGTAGTACTTTCTAATTCTAACTTTATGATAGGTGCTATAGCAACTTGGGAAATTGATATTTGGAAGAAACTACGAAATGCTCAAAGTGCTGCCGAAATGAATTACTTAGCAGGAATAGAAGGTAAGAATTTCCTACAAACTAATTTAATATCAGAAATAGCTTATTCTTACTATGAGCTTACAGCACTTGATAATTTATTAGAAATAATAGAGCAGAATATTAAATTGCAAACAGATGCGTTAAAATCGGTACGGCTTCAAAAAGAATCTGCCAAGGTTACAGCCTTAGCAGTCAATAGATTTGAAGCACAATTGCTTAATACTCAAAATCTGCAATATGCTGTCAAACAAAGAATAACCGAGTCTGAAAATAGAATACATTACTTGACAGGGACTTTCCCGAGATCATTAAAAAGAAATTCAATTAAGTTCTTAGAATTTAAGCTTGATACTCTTCAAATGGGTCTTCCATCAAGTTTGCTAAAAAATAGACCTGATATACGTAGGGCTGAATTTCAGTTGGCTGCTTCAAAACTAAATGTAGAAGTTGCAAGAGCTAATTTCTATCCATCTTTAGGTTTGAAAGCTGGAGTAGGATTTAATGCATTCAATCCTACATTTCTCACTAACCCAGCATCTATTGTTTATAATGCTGCTGGTGATATATTAGCTCCCTTAGTCAACAGAAACGCAATTATAGCAGCTTATAATACTGCTTCTGCACAGCAAATACAAGCTGTATTTACTTATGAACAATCTATAATAAATGCTTACGCTGATGTGCTAAACCAACTTGCAAAAAACGACAACTATAAATATAGTTTCGATACAAAAAGTAAAGAAGTTGAGTTATTAAACGAATCTGTTAATATAGCAAATAGCTTGTTTTATTCAGCCAGAGCAGACTATGTAGAAGTTTTACTCACTCAAGAAGAAGCATTGAAATCGAAAATGGAACTAGTAGAAATCAAGCTACAACAACTAAATGCTAAGGTAAATCTATACAGAGCATTAGGTGGTGGCTGGAAATAATTAAATTTAAATAAAATAAAGGTAGGTTCAAAAAAAAAGACCTACCTTTTTTTTGGCCTTAATTGGAAGCGAAATGTACTAATAGATGTTTTGAATGTGAAGAGACTTGCCTTATACCTGTATAATTTTACTCGGTCATACCAAATACGTAAAGTTTCCAAACTCATATCCCTTTAGGGTTTATATTGATAGATTACAAAATTACACACTACAACAACCCCCTTTATTGTTTGGTATGACTTGAAAATGAACCATCGAATAGATAAGTTTTTGATTTAGATACAAGAGGATTTGTTATAACATTTCTTCTTTTGTCGTGTTTATCATTTCTAGTTCAGAACATTTCTGCAATTCTTTGCTTTCCTTTGGATATTTCACTTCGTTCAGTATAACACACAAATCTTGCTAATCTTTTAATTCTATAATCTTTTTCAGGTATTTGGACTTTTAAAAAAAAAATCCCTCTCTAAATTAATAGAGAGGGATTTGTTTAATTCTAACTTATTTCTAAGTTAAATTATTTTCCTAGAACTACTTCACGGATTACTGATTTTGTACCAGCAGTAATTTTCACGAAGTAAACTCCTTGAGTTAAACCGTTTGATTTGATTCTTACATTATTAGAACCGCTTTTCATTGGTGCGTTTTCCAATACTGTAGAAACCATTGCTCCAGTTGTACTGTATAGTTCAATTGTAACTGCTTCTTCTTGTGGAAGATTAAATTCAACTGATGTTTCTGTTACGAATGGGTTAGGATATGCTGCACCTACTGTAAAGTTAGCATTGTCTTCTTGTACGTCTGTAGCAGAAGGTTTGATGCCAAATTTTTGTGAGCGAGAATATTCTAAGTCAGTGTCGTTTGAGTATACAGCTCTCAAGATAGCGTTGTCTGTAGTAATTCCATCAACAACTTTCCAATCTAAAGCTTTTTTCAAAGCTGCTACACTAGTAGCAACAGTTTGCCATTTAGCACCGCCATCGATAGATAGTTGTAGGTCGAACAATTGTACGTTGTTAGAGTTCCATTGTACTTTTGCGTTTGAAAGACCAGTAAGTTTTTCACCAGCAGAAGGACGAGTCAAGCTAACTGTTCCAGCCAATACTTTGAATGGTTCTGAAGCAGCAAGGAATTGACCTGTAGTCGCATCGTACATTGCAATTACTGCATTTTTAGTGTTCACGTTTGCAGGAATAGTCCATTCAACTTGTCCGTTTGCGCTGTTAACTTCGCCAACTACTGTAGTCCAGTTGTTAGTTCCGTCAGCAGAGAATTCAAAACGTACGTTTGAAGTTTCTTCAACAACCCAGTTGATAGAAGATTTAGTTCCACCGAAGTAGATTGGATCTTTTGCAGCTGGTTTAGAGATAAAGTTAGCTGGAGGCAAGATAGAGAAGATGTTATCTGTTCTATCAATTTCCAATCCAGTGTTCACATCAACTAATCTAACAAGTACTTCGCTAGAGTTTACGTTAGGCACTTGCCAAACGAAGCTCAAGTTGTTTACACTTACTGGATCAGCATTGATTTTAGACCAAACACTACCGTTATCTAATGAGTATTGAATGTTTACGTTAGTTGTGAAAGAAGGTTTTTTCCAAGTAACTTCATAAACTCTGCCTGCTTTCCAATTTTCTCCACCGTTTGGTGAAGTAATAGAAGCGATTTTCACAGTGCTTACTGGAGTTACGTCAACAAAGTAACCGTCTTTAGTCAAGTTCACGCCATCAACAGTCCAAACCACAGTTGAGTTGTTCCATTTGAATGCGTATTCGTTAGATTCTTTTCTGATTTTGAATACTAAAGTACCAACTAAAGTTTTAGTGCTAGGTACATTGATACCAGATTTTCTAGCATAGTAGTCATAATCAATTTCGATTGTTCTTAAGTCAGGAACTGCATTTGGTGCAGATTCAGTTGGACCTGAGTAGATAGAACCAATATATCCATAATCAGGATTATTGCTCCAAGGGCTACCTTCAGTACCAGTGATACCAACATATTCAAGTAAGTTTGGATTGTAGTTCAAGCCAAAAGTAGAGTTAGCAAATGCCCAATCATCACCTTGATTAGTGATGTAAACTGGCATGTTGATGAATTGTTCATCAGCACTAAGTTCTGGTTCAGCATTTACTTTGTATTTAAATCCAAGACCTTTTGATTCAGTTTGGTTAGCTTTAGATTTAGTTTGACCTTTTTCAGCATCTTTAACTGATAAAGTTTCAAATTTTTCGTAAAGCGGGTTATTAACAATCATACCTTTGTTGTCATTAACTTGATTAGCGCCAGAGTATAAAGTCGGGAACAAATCAGCTAATGAGAAGAATTTACCATTGTTTCTATCAACTATGTTTCTATCAGTACCGTTTACGATACCATCGCCAGTTACGTCAGAGCGAGAAGCACCTGCACCAGCAGCATCCAAACGAACTTGAACACGGTCAGCAGAGTTGATTTTACCATCTCTAAATACGTCACCAGCAACCATTGCAGCTAATGAATTAGTTGTAATGTTTTCAGATTGACCATCATTATAGTGAAGACCAGTAGCACCATAGTTAGTAAGTGCTTTGTTAGTTTCAGAATAACCATAAGCAGTGTAAGTAAGACCAGGAGTAGAAGAAACTGCAGTCAAAGTATTGCTAGCAGTACCGCCCCATCCTTGGAAATCCCAACCAGATTCAACAGCCCAAGTTGACAAATTGTCACCTGTGAAAGCGAATGCAGCAGCATATTTAGAAAGAACTGGTAAGTGATTTTGGTGTTCAACCAATACCCAATAGTTACCATCTTGTAAGCTTTGGAATACGAAAGGAATATTACCGAATGAAGCTCCTGCAGTACCTCTTACGAATGTACCCAATGGATCTTTATCAGAATAACCGCTTGCAGAAACTTGTTCAGCAACTACAGCGTTTGGTCTTCCAGCAAGAGAATTGTAAAGTTTTACTCTCATACCGTTAGTAACAAATGTAGTACCCAAGTTACCAGTGAACGCAGTAGCTGCACCTTGGTGGTAACCTTCTAACAATGCACGAACTGTGAAGTTAGAAGCAGGAGTGATAGTGAAACGAGGTCCTTCAGTGCGCAATAAGCTAAATGTAGTGTATTCGTTAGCAGCAGCACTATTAATAGTAGTACGGCCTTTCAAACGAAGACGACCATTTTCCAAGATAGCTGGGATAGCTTCTTGAGATGGTGTGTTAAATTTAGCAATGCTCATATCTAATTTACCAGCAAATTGTAAGTGAGGTGGGTTAACACCAGCAAATCTGTAAGTAGTAGTTAAAGGCAAAGTAAATGCATCAGTCAAAGTTACTATATCGTTATCAGAAGCAGTTGCATTGTAAGGGAAAGTAACAACGTTACCACCTGAGTTACCTGACCATTCTAAGTCAGAAGCTAAAGCAGTTGCGTTATCACCAGATCTAAATGCAGTTCTATCGAAGTCGAATCCAACCCAACGAACTAATACATCAGTTTTAGTGTTAGCAACAAGTTGTTCTTTTTTAGGTTCAACTAATTTCAAGAAAGGAATTGCACCAGCATAGCTGAAGCCATTGTTTCTGTAAACTTGTAGTTGTCTAGCTTCCATAGAAGCAGAACCAGCAGTTGAAAGAATGTTGTTGTATGCATAATCCGAAGTTTGCAATGCACCACCATTCATATCGAATGAAGCAACTAAGTTAGTGTTGAAAGTAGACAATAATTCATTGCCACGTACTGACATAGCACCACGGATGAAGTTAGTCAATTCAGTTGGTTCGTTACCAGTGATAGCGACGCCACCAGGGATACCGTTCCAGAAACGCAATCCTTTCAATTCACCAATGAAGTTTTTAGTCAATGTAGCAGAAGCTCCAGTTGGCTCATACCCAACATAAGTAGGGAAAGTGTTTACTGTATTTACAGCAACATTAGAACCCAATTGAGCAGTGATTACAGAAGCTTCTTGTACTTTACCATCAATATAGAATTTGATAGAAGAAGTACCAACGCCATTAGCTAAGTTTAAGAAAACACCTACGTGAGTCCAAGCTGAATCCATAACTTGAGTATTTGGCTCAAATACGTAATCAGTTGTATCAGAAGTAGCTGTTAAAACTGTACCATTTGTAGTAGTCAAAACGAATTGCAATTGACCGCTTTTCATTAATCTTAAAGCATAGTGGTAATTGTTAGTAGTAGAATCAACTTTCGCAATAATTGGGAAATATGATTCAGTAGTAGTTGGGAATCTGTAAGGACGAATCCAAGATTCAATAAATGCTGCACCACCAGTTAAATTCATTTCTGAACCAGAAAGAATTCTCATTTCAGAAGTACCAGTATTTTTAGCTGCAAAGTAAGGAGCAACTACGAAATCACCAGTAATATCAGAAATGTCTGTTTGACCTTTAGAAGAATTTCCTCTAACTCTCAATTTAACTGTTTTAGAGTATTGAGTAGCAATTGGATAAATGTTCTGCAAGTCATTGTAAGCACCACTAGAAGTAGCAGATTTGTATGGCTGCCAAGTAGCAGAGCCAGTTTCAATGTCAAGATTGTTTAACAAAGCACCAGGAGTAGTGTTGTCAATAGCAGTTGCCCATTGAGTACCACCATCTCTTGTGAATTCAATTGTCAAATCATCGCCAGAAGTAGCTGAGATATCACCCAAACCGTATGATGCCCAACGAACAGCTGTGTTAGAAGCAGTTAAATTAGATACACCAGAGCCAGTGCTTGGTGAAGTAATTTTTAAGTGACCTCTATCTGGTCTGTACGGATAAGTTTCAGTAGCAACTTCACTTGAAACAGAAGTAAATGAAGGATTAGTGTAAAGTGCTATTGGGTTGATACCATTTTGGATTGAATTAGAAGCCAAATCATTACTTACTCCACTAAAGTCATAGTATAGTTCTAAACCGCTTCTCATATCGCTAGCGGCAACAGTAGCAGGAGTAGTAACACCAGCTAAGTTTGCACGGATTTGAGCTTGAGTTAAAGCAAGTCTCCAAACACGTACTTCTTTTACACCAGCATTTAAGTAGTTTTTAGCTTGTAATCCACTAGTAGGATTTACACCAACCCAAACTGGGTGGTTAAAAGTAGCTAAACGAATATCAGCTGCATTGTTGTTTGTTGTAGTTGCAACTAATTCACCGTTCACATATAATGAAACAACGTTATTATTTACAACACCAGCTAAATGTACCCAATTTGTAGAGTGAGTGCTGCTGATTGGAATAGCATCGCTAACAGCTGTTAAAGCATCTGGAGCAATCAAAGTAGCGATGTAAGCACCACCATTTTCACCACGACCAGTTCCACCAGTTTTTTCTCTAACTCTAAATGCAGGATATTTACCATCTTGTAAGTAAAGACTGAATGCACCTTCAGTAACTGCTGATTGAGAAGCAGGACCTGTACAAACAACACCTGGTTCAGCACCAGCTGCAGTTTGAATTGAATTTAAGTTAATCCAAGATTCTACAGTCAATTGTGAAGAGTTACTAAAGTTATCTCTAGTTCTCAAGTAAGTGCTTGTTCCATTCAATTGCATGAAGAACAAACGAGAAAGTACGAATTTAGAATCACTTATATCAAAAGGGTTGCCAGAAGCTTTTCCTCTTGAAGAGATTGCAGCACTATTACCAGTTTGATCTAATTGAGTAATTCTTAATTTTGCTTCTTCTGAACGAGGAGCAAAATATTGATCGCGTGACCAAATTACTCTTAAAATTCCACCAAAACCTGGGTTTGAAACAACTGGTAATTGGCTACCATTTGCTTGAGTTACTATGTAACCAGCAGTTGTACCAGTAGTAGTTGTGATTTCACCAGATTTGTGGTTTGCAGAAGTAATGCTTGATTCAACATCTCTTACTTCAGCAAATCTGAAAGTTTCAGCAGACCAAGTAGTACCGTTATTAGTAGAGTAATCTACTGCATAAGCTAATACGTTTGTACCGTATTCATTTGAAACAGCTGGAGTAATTAAACCAGAGCGTTCAAAATAAACTGGGTAACCAGCTACTGATAAAGAAGCATAAGTTTTGTTTCTGTTTACTGCTTCATTTGGGCCATTAGGATTTAAAATTGTAATCCCTTTGATTGTGAAAGCAGAAGCTGAAGTCAAACTTACTGTAGATGCAATGTTATTACCAGATGCATCAGCAGCAGCGAATTGACCAATACCTGTGCCAGACACTAACGCAATACTTGTGTTAGTTGTTGTAGTCAAAGTAGCATGGTTGGTGATGTTGAATTTCAAAATACCAACAAATGTACCGCGACCAGTTGAAGCTACATCTAAGCCACCTGTGAAAGGTAAAACTCCAGATGCTGTTACGTCTAATTGATAAACGTAAGTTGAACCATCGTTAGCCGCTTGTGCAGCTAAGTTGTTATAGTCATTTAAACCATTGAAACCAGATGTGATAGACACATAAGGTGCTGCTGCGTTAGCATCATAGCTAACTGAATCTGTAGAGCCCAATGAATATGTTGGCGATACAGTTGGTGCAGCAGGTGTTAAGAATCCTGCGTTATATGACACTGCAAGTGACATATTTGAGATTCTTGGTGCAGCTGTGTTTAGTTTTTTCAACCAAACTTCAACCCCTATTTGGTTCCCCATTCTTCTTTGAGTCAAAGATACCGAATAGTTTTGGGCAGCTACATCTTGTGCGAACACAATTAGTGCTGCAGCTAGTAGCAATAGTAGGCTCCATCCTTGGCTGCCTTTATTTGCCGTAAAAATTCTTCTCAAGTTCATTTTTTAATCCTTGAATTTATTAAAATTAATTTTTGATTTCTTTCTTGTCATCAATCCATTTGGCTCACCTCGTTCGAGATGAGCCGCCAGGAAAGTTAATCTTATTGTACTGGTTGTGAATAAATTTCACTTCCGCTTGTTGAAACTCTAATTGTGTAGTTGCTTGTGCTGTATTGTGTGCTTGTTGCAGAATATACTTTCACAATGTAATTTCCAGCAGGAACACTATTTAAGATAACGATGTCGTTACCAGTAGATAATACTGCTGAAGAACGTAACAATTTAGGAGATCCAACTGAGTTTGGAGTATTGATGTCATAAAGTTCCAATGTATAGTTAGCTGGCATGTTTGATAATTTTACCATAACATTTGGTTTGCTTGTGTTAACTACAAATTGATAGAACAATGTGTCAGTTGCTGAAGTTATTGCTCCAGTTATATCCAAATCAGTTGCAATAGCTGCTGCAGAAGAAGCTGTTCCAATTGCACCCAAACTTCCAGCTGGAGTTAAGCCAGCTTTAGGATTTTGTACAGTTGTTGATGTGTAACTTGGTGTTACAACATAGTTTTCTAATGCCGATGCTGTTGTTCCATTGTATTCAAACACTTGGAAGTAATATTCTTTATCCGGTGTTAAACCTAATACTGTGAACGCTGAAGTTGCACTTGTTGTGTTTAATACTACGAATGAACCAGGACCTGTTTGAGAAGAAGCTGTTGCATTTTTAACATTTGCTACGCCTGTGTAAGACATTCCATCAGTAGGTGCTACTGGTGGCAATCCTTCTCTTACTACTACTAAACGTGCAGCACCATTACCAGCTGTGAAGCTTGAAATTGGAGCTGTTGTTGCAGTTAAAGTACCCAATACGATATTAGTTGCTTGTGTTGTTGGTTGTGCTGGCAATATTTTAATTGCTGAAGATGTTTTAGTAGTACCTACTGTTACCGTTAATGATGAACCAGATAATACTAACAATTCAGAAACTGTACCAGAAGCGTAAGTCAATGTTGGAGTAACTGTTGTATAGTTAGAACCAGCAGTGATTGAACCAGTGTTTGTTGTAACAGTTGCATTGATTGCACTACCTAAAGTAGCTGTTTGTGTTACTGTTACGTTTGCAGGTACACCAGAGTTATCTTGTGCTTGTACTGCAAATGCTACTGTTCCGCCTGTTGTAATTTGAGTAGATGATTGACCAACTAAAGCCAATTTAACTGCTGTACCAGGTATTTTGATTGTTTGAGTATTTCCAGTTACAGTTGCAAATGTATTAATTTGAACTGGGCTAGTGATTGTCAAAAAATCTCTACTTGGCATAGACACTACGATAGTACCGTTGCTTGTAGCTAATAAAGCCATTGAAGCTGTTACGATATATTTACGTGCTGCAGTTAAGCTTTGAACTGTAGTGTATGATGGGAATATCAATTGTCCGCTAGCCAAAGAGCTAACGTTAGCAATTAATTCTCCAGCATCAGGATAGCCATTACCATTTAAGTCGCTATATAATTTCCATGCTGTTACATCGCTAGTAGAAGCTCCACCACCGAAAGTAACGTTCATTGTTACTGCAGTAAATCCTACTGTTGTAACTGCGTTATCTGGAGTGATTGTGAATCCAAAAATTGGCAAGTTAGTTACATTACGTCCCAAAAAGCCAGCAACTGGCATATTTGCAGATGATAATGTTGCTGTCGCTTTTACGAAGTTGAATGTTTTACCAGCTATTGTAGTTGCTGAAGTTGTTCCATTCAATTTTGTATAGCGTTTGCCAGCTGTTGTGCTAACGAATGATGAATGTGCTATTGATGTAGTGATGTTTGCTGCAGATGCATCAACACCATTTTTAACTCCTGCTACTATGAAAAAGTTTTTCTGAGTAGATGAAGTTCCAACACCACCTGTGATTGCGATAGCGAAGCTATTTGTACCAGGTGTTGTTGTTGTTGTCAATAATACGTTATCAGCAGTTGTAGAGTAATCGTTATCTGTTGATTGGTAAACTTTGAAGTTTTCAAAGATTCCAGAAGCATCAGCAGAAGTTGTTACTGTAAAGCCAGTAAAATCTGCAACTGAAGTTGAAGTAATTGCGAAACCTACTAATGAGTTATTAGTTGAACCAGCTACTAATCCAGACTCAGAAATACCTTTATTTAAAGGTTCTGCCATTATACTTGGCAAGAATGTATAGCTTGAGTTTGAAAGTGAAGTAGCCGCTTTCACGATACCGTCAGTTACTAAAATACTAGTGTAAGCAAGTGATGGAGTAAGAGCAGCAGTTGCAGCTGTTACTGTAGAATTCACATCAGCTACTAAGAAGTAGTTGATTGGAGTGCCACTTGCAAGTGTATTGTTTGTAGTCAAAGCAAAAGTAACTTTATTATCAGCTGAAGTTCCAAATGATGGAGTGATTACTAATAATGTATTGTCGCTTGTTGTTGAGAAGTCATTATCGCTTGATGCATATAATTTGAAGTTAGTCAATTCTGAACCTGTTAAAGTTCTATTGAAATCAAATTGTAATGAATTAACTGTTACAGCTCCTGTTGATGATAATTTAGCACCAAGAATTGCTTTACCAGTTGTTCCTGCTACCAAAGCTGTAGTAGTTGGCTCTACACCCAAAGATACTTGTGTCATATCTACTAAGCTAGGAATAGCTGCAGTAAAGAATGAGTTAGCACCTGTGAATTGATCAATACCAGTTACTCTTAAGTAGTTGTTTGTTGCGTCTTTTGTAGAAACTGCATAGTACCAAGGACCAGCAGCAGCCGAAGAGTTAACCAAATCAAGATTTGCTTCTGTATTTCCAGAAAGTTCTGAATCATCGTATCTCAATGTAGCAGCAATAGTTGCACCAGCAGTTGCTGATGTAATTTCATAGTATCTTGAGATACCAACTGCTGCACCTACTGTGCGGCCGATGTGTGAACGTTTAACTGTTGTATTACCCATAGAAGCAGTTGAAGTAAATTGAGCTCCCAAACCACCTAAGTTGTTTGCTGTTTCAATTGCCAATACTTTTGTGATATATACATAACCAGTTGCAGTAGATACACCAGTGTTTTTAACTGTGTTTCCTGGAGTTTCACTCAATAAACCAGCTGTTCCGTCTATTTCAAGAATGTTATTACCATTCAAATCCAAATCGCCAGATTGAAGACGTAATGTTTTGAAGATAGTCAACTGACTTGCTGTTATGTTAGTTCCTGAAGAAGCTAATTTTGCACCATTTGAATTGCTAATTGTTACGTTTTGCAAATCAATTGTACCAGCAGCACCACCAGTGATAGTTTGTTCAGTAGTTCCATTCAACCAAATTTTTGAACCAGTCCCAGCTATGAAAGATGTTGCATTGGCGAAAGTTAAATCACCTTTCACAAACATTTCACGACCAGCGTTTGCTACGTCAAAAGTTTGAGCATTTCCAGTTAAATTCAATCCGTTAAAAGTTAATGCTGAAGCACCGTTTAAAGTATTCGCATTGTTAATATTAGAAGTAGCTCCAGAAACTGTTACAGTTCCAGCAGTAGCTGTGAATTTACCACCTAAAGCACCACCAATAGTTATATCTTTACCAACAGTGAAACTTGTAGCAGTTGCTACGTTATTAGATGCAACGTTTGCAACAGTAAAGTCATCGAATGTCAAAGTACCAGTGTTAGTGATAGTTTTAGTTGTGGCTCCTGTGAAGTTTGTAGTACCTGTTACAGCCATTACTAAAGATCCACTTGTTTCAACAGTCAAATCACCTTTTACATCAATTATAAAAGCTCCAACAGTTGTTGCGCCAGTTGCAGTTGATTTAACTGTTAGACTATTAAGAATCATACCAACTGGAGTTGCAGGAACAGCAGTTGCTGCAACAGTTACAGCAGATGCTGCACCTGAAAGTGACAAAGTACCAGCAGTTTGCCAGTAAGTATCAGCAACGGATAATGTCATGTTACCAGCAACTGTTAAGTTACTTGCAGTTGTTAAAACATTTGCAGCAGTAGTTCCAGTAGTTAAATTATTAAATGCTAAAGTACCAGCATTTACAATAGTAACAGTTGAAGATGCAGTAGCATTATTGAAGTTAATTGTTCCATTACCTGGAGTAAAATTACCCACTGAAGATACTCTAATGTCATCTCCTTCGATATCAACAATAAAGTTTCCAGTACCACCAGCTACAAAAGTTGGAGATCCAGTAATATAAACATCACCTAATGAAATACCAACACCAGCTGCATAATCAACTTGTGGAGTGATTACACCAGTTGTACCAGAGAATATTACAGTTGAAGTTGGATTTGCATCAAATTCATCAGTTGCAGCACTTAAAGTTAAGTTATTTGCAATTGTCAAAGTAGAAGAAGCTGCTAAGTCAAAATCACCACCATTTATAGTGATGTTATAAACTTGAGCTGTACCTGTTGTAGATACTGTCATTCCACTTGTTGCTCCAGTAAATGAAATTGTACCAGCTGTAGCAGTGAAAGCTGCTGCTGCTGCTACGTCCATCGCTGTTGCAGTTGCGTTAGTAATAGCAAAAGTACCAGCAGTAGTTACACCAGTACCAGTGATAATTAATTTGCCAAAAGTAAGAGTACCAGCAGCATTCACTATAGAACCAGCAGATCCACTCATAGTTACAACTTCAGTTGCAGTTGCATTCACAAATGAAGCATTACCTAACATTTCTAATTTGCCAGAAATAATAACGTTACCAGTTTGTCCTACAACTAAAGCACCTGCTTGTACCTGTACATTTCTAAATGTACCCAAGAAAGCACCAGTAACAAAACCAAAGTTAGTAACAGCAGATCCAACATATAAGTCAGTATTTGCATGTATTGAGTTAGCACCAGAAGTATTGATAATTGCAGAAAGTAATCCTGCAACAGTTCCATATTTAATTTGTGAATTAGACATAGTTTGGAATATACCAGCACCAGTAATAGCAGGTTGCAAAGTACCATTCAAATCAATAGTTGCATTTGAATATACTTTAAATGCACCAGCTGTAATAGTGAAACCAGCAGCAGCATTCGTAGTGAATGTACCACTTGCACCAGCAGGAGCTAAAGCAAATTCAGCAGAAGCATTATTGATTGTTACACCTGTAATTGCACCAGTATTCATAGCTGAAGTACCATCAGCAGCAGTTACTGTGAAAGTAGTAGAAGCACCAGTTTGTGACCAAGCTCCAGCAGCACCAGATAAATCATTTCTTACTGACAAACTTACAGCAGATGCAATTGCTCCACCCCAAGTCAAATTGAAGAAATTTTTAGTTCCAGTTCCAGCAAGTGTACCAGCACCAGCATAAGTAGTAGTTTGCAAATCACCAGCAGTTAATGAACCAGATACAGTTAATGTTCCAGCAGCTAGAATACTAAAGTTAGAAACAACTGTAGTTGCCATAGTTTGTCCAGCAGCAGTTACTGAAGAAGCCGAAGCTGCAGGAGCAGTAACAGAACCAGAAATTGTCAAACCAAAGAATGTTGGAGCAAGTGCTGGAGTAGGTCCTAAGTAAATATTTTTACTTGTACCAGACATAGTAATTACACCAGCTGAAGCAACTATACCAGCAACACTTGTATTATTTACAAGATTACCCGCAATTGTAAAGTTAGTCGCAGGAGCTATTGTTAGTGTACCTGTTAAAGCTAAATCAAAGAATGTCAATGTACCAGCAGCTACTGGAGTTACTTGTGCAGTTAAACCAGAAGCATAAGTAATTACTGAAGGAGTAGAAGCTGTTAAAATACCAGCACAAGTTAAAATACCAACTATTGTGAAGTTAGAACTTGTAGTCAATGTACCAGGAGTTGACAAATAATTAAATTGAATTGCAGATGTAGAAGCAATTGAAATTGTTCTAACACCTGTAATAATCATTGCATTAGCTGTTACAGAGTAAGGAATTGTCATTACAGCAGCACCAGTAGCAGCGAAGTTACCAGCAACTGTTAATGAACTTGTAGCAGTCAAATAAGTGGTACCAAAAGTAGCGATAGCTGGAGAAAGTGCAGTTGTTGCACCACCAGTTATAGTTAAGTTCCCAATGCTAGATACTTGACCAGCATTGATACCAGTACCAGCGTAAGTGGCAGCACTAAAGAAACCAAATGTTGTTTGTGCGTTAGTACCATAAAAGTCGAAGTTAATCCCAGAAGCAACACTTACAAATAAAGTAGTACCTTGAGGGAATGCACCAACAAAACCAGTAGATATTGAAGTTCTTACTGTACCAGCTGTTAATAAAACACCAGATAAACCTAGAGATGTAATTGCCGTAGAAGCCATATCAATAGTACCAGCAACTAATTGTAAAGAAGCCAATGCAGGAACTGAGAAAGAAGCAACGTTTGTTACTGTTCCAGTTGTGTTGATAAAGATACCATCAGTAGCAATTGTAGCACCAGTAGCTAAGAAAGCTGTAGTAGCGTGTCCAATATTCAAATTACCAGTTCCATTCATAGTAACTTTATTAGCTGCTACATCTAAAACAGCAGCAGCAGCAACTACTAATGAACCACTTACTGTAATGTCAGCAGCCAAAGTAGAAGTACCGGCAGAAACTGTCAAATTAGTAAATGAATAAGTACCAGCACCCATTGTGTTTGTGCCAGAAAAAGTAATTGTTCCAGCAGAAGCAGTAAATGAACCAGCACCAACAAAGTCATCGCCAACTGTAAAAGAATCAGTTGAAGTTACCGTACCAGTGTTAGTTAAATCATTAACGATAGTTAAGTCATTTCCAGAAGAGTAATCAAAACCAGTAATTGAAGTACCAGAAATAGTAACATCAATTGCAGTTCCAGCAGTAGTTGGAAAAGTTCTAGTACCAGTTACATTCAACGCACCAGCTAAACCGCTTGCATTATTGAACAATATACCAGACAAACTACCCAAAGAAGCTGTACCAGTTCCTGAGATTGAAAAAGTAGCGAAATCTAAAGTAGTACTAGCTGCTAATTGCAAAGCACCAGCAAAACTAGTAATGCTTGAGCCAGCTAATGTAGTACTACCAGTAATATTCAAAGTAGTTCCAGCAGCAAAAGACAATGTACCATTATTAGTAATTGTTTTAGCACCACCAGATTTAATTACAACAGAAGATCCAGTTAAAGATAAACTAGAAGTAGCAGTTGTAGTCAAATCGCCACTGATTGTGAAATCACTCGAAGAATTAACGGCAGCTCCAGAAGCAGTTGCAACGTTAAAAAATACAAGTGAGTTTGCATTTGAAATTGTTTTTGCCACAGAGTTACTGAAAGTGATAGTACCAACAGAAGCATTTAAGCTACCAGTTGTTACGTTCATATTTCCATAAACTGTGAAATCGGCAGCAACAGTTGTAGTGGTAGTACCTGTAAAAGTAACGTTGTTCATCTGCACTACAGCATTAGGCGTAGTAGTAATGTCAGACACACCGTCGTCCGAACCGGTAAATACCCAGTTCAATGTACCTGTACTATTATTATAGTTAACGATAGCTGTTGCCGTAGTAACATCAAAATCGTCATTAATAGTAACGGTACGAGTTCCTACATCGGGTTTCAATGTAGCTGTGGTACTCACAATAAGGTCACTAACTTCAATGTTAGTGTTGACAACAACAACGTCCGAGCTAACAAGTGTAACGTTATCGCCTACTGTAGGGACTACGCCACCTGACCAAGTTGCAGCAACACTCCAGTTACCACCGCCAGTTCCGTTCGAAGAAATGTTTGCCGCTAAAACGTCTATATTCGTCAATCCAAGCATTGCTGCCATGAATAAGGCGAATATCAATATTCTGTTTTTAGCATTCATAATTATTCCTGTAATTATTTTGAAAAATCCATTTATTTGGTAAATTTTCGAGTTTTGTTTCGGCTATTTTTTAGAGCCTATTATTAATGTTGTAAGTTTTCTCTTTTTTGCATCCTTGCCAAATCTGTCTTGCACTTAGTGTCCACATTCGCTAATCACCAGGACTGCGAATTTCCGGTACTATGTACCCCGCCATAAATCCTCCATAATTTGTTGGTAATCCTTCCACATCCTGTGTAGTTGTTTTGTTTCAGTGGAAACTATTTTCATATTTCTATTTCTAACTTTCATTTTTCTAATTATTTGATTTGCTTATAGTTTGCAAACCA
>Ga0163154_10005320_pt1 | contig 16405 bp, 16 predicted proteins | sample OliLakLV19MP9P1_FD_148649 | JGI IMG/M metagenome (GOLD analysis project Ga0163154, IMG submission 148649) | Freshwater microbial mat bacterial communities from Lake Vanda, McMurdo Dry Valleys, Antarctica - Oligotrophic Lake LV.19.MP9.P1 | ecosystem: Environmental > Aquatic > Freshwater > Lake >... | reverse complement strand
CTCAATTCGGGCGTCATTACATGCGCCCGGGTTGGTCTTGAATTTTCAAAACAGTGGTTTGCAAGCAGTCACCACGAGGTCCAGCGGCAGTGCCGGCGCAAAGGTGTCGGTGAGCTCCAGGGCAGCGCGGAGGAATTGAAGTTCGGGCGGCGTGCGCTCTTATCGGGGTGAGGCTTTTGCGCTCGACCCAGGCGGCTTGGATGGCGCACGCGTAGCGGGCGAGGGTGCCGCCGACGGCGGTGAAATGGAGGGCGGGGTCGTACATGCCTGCGCGCTACAATCTTGTGTCGATTCGTAGTCGGAGGCCACCATGCCCAGCGCACGTCGCAAAACCGTTCCCATCTTGTACCCGCCGCTTACGCCCGAACTCAAGGCGCGCATGCGCAAGGCGGGGCATGGTGACATGGTCGAATTGCTGGACAACGTGTCTGCCAGCACCATCAAGGGGTTGATGCGGGCCGCTCAAAGCGGTCCCGTGTTCAAGCCAAAGATGGCCAAGAAAGCGGCATGAAGGTTCTGCTCGACACCAGCGTATGCATCGATTTTCTGCGCCGCCATGCGCCAACGGTTGAGCGGTTGATGGCATTCAAATCCCGTGACGCTTTGATACCCGCACATGCGGTTGCCGAATTGGAGCACGGGATCTATCTCTCCCAACGCCGCAAGCAAGCGCGGCAAGACCTGGAACGCTTGTTCGCAAAGTATCAGGTATTGCCGTTCGAAACCCCGGCCGCGCGACGCGCGGGATTGTTGATGTACGAACTGGGACGGCAAGGGCTGACGATGAAATATTTCGATCTGATGATCGCGGCGCAGGCGATGGACGCGGGCATTACGCTAGCAACTGGCGACGCGGATTTCGAGCCGCTTTCCGGGGCGCGCGGACTGAAGCTGGCGAAGTGGTTCTAGGTGACCTCGGCAGAGGAATGTTTTTGTCATGAATTCTGCAATTCCCAATGGCGGCGTGCGTCATCAGCCCAGCCGAGCCGCTCGACCACAGTGGCGAACCGATCGCCAAGCGGCGCACGAATGCATATCGATTCATCTCGGAACGGATGCCGAAATGCCAGTTCGGTGCAGGCCAGCAACATTCGATCGCAGCCGAACCGCTGCTTGAAGAAACGGTTGTGGATGCCCTTGCCGTGGGTGGCGTCGCCGACGATCGGGTGGGCGATGTGCTTCATGTGGCGGCGCAACTGGTGGCGCCGGCCGGTCAGGGGATTCAAGGCGAGCAATGCGTAACGCGCGCTGGCGTAGCGGTCGACCGCGATGGGCAGTTCGACACAGGCGAGCCGGCGATATTCGGTGCGGGCATCCTGCGGCGCCTGGTTCTTCAAGGGGGCGCCGTAGTCATCGTGCTGGCGCGATAGTGGGTGGTCGATGCTGCCTGATTCGTCCGGCCAGCCGCGCACCACTGCCAGATAGCGTTTGCGCACTTCGTTGCGTTCAAACTGTGCGCCCAGCGCGCGCCTGGCTGCAGCATCGAGCGCGAACAGCAATACGCCCGAGGTGCCGCGATCCAGGCGATGCACCGGCTGCACATGTTGGCCGATCTGGTCGCGCAGCATCTGCACGGCAAAGCGGGTTTCATGCCGATCGATGTCGCTGCGGTGCGTAAGCAGGCCGGCGGGCTTGTCGATGGCGATCAGTTGCGGGTCGCGGTAGAGGATGGTGAGCACGTCGGGTGCGCCGAAAAGGACATCCTACCCGCACGCCATGAGATGATCGGTTGCCGCGCCGGCGATTTGGCTGCAGAATTGCCGGTTCCATAGGCCTTCCGTGACCTGCCTCAGTGGCGGCGCAGCATAGCCGTTGCGGCATGCAGCAAGCGGCAGGGCGATGGCCTTTCCCTGTTTGACTACTGTGCCTACCATGTCCAACCAACCCGCCTGGCAACCCTCCGAAACCTTCAGGCGCGACGCCAATCTGAGTCACTACATGCGCTGGCTCTGCGAAACGCGCGGGCTCGATTTCCCCGACTACGACGCCCTGTGGCGCTGGTCGGTGGACGACCTCGAAGCCTTCTGGGACTCGATCGCGAAGTACTACGATATCCGCTTTCACACGCCGCCAACGCGCATCTTAGGCAAGCGCAGCATGCCGGGCGCCGAGTGGTTCACCGGCGCCACCCTCAACTACGTCGAGCAGGGCCTGCGCCATCGCAGCGATGCGCGACCGGCGATCATCGCCTGCAACGAAGCCGGTGCGCGCATCGAGCTTGGCTGGCGTGAATTCGAGCAGAAGGTGGCCAATGTCGCGCACGCATTGCGTGCTCTGGGCGTGACCAAGGGCGACCGGGTGGTGGCTTTCATGCCCAACGTGCCCGAGACCATCATCGCCTTCTATGCCGCCGCGTCGATCGGCGCCACCTGGTCGCTGTGCTCGCCGGACATGGGGCCGCCAAGCGTGCTCGACCGATTCGCGCAGATCTCGCCCAAGGTGCTGTTCGCCGTCGATGGCTATCGCTACGGCGGCAAGCCTTTCGATCGTCGCGCGGTGGTGGCCGAGCTGCAGGCAGGCCTGCCCTCGCTCGAACAGGTGATCGTGGTGCCGAATCTCGATCCCGGGGTGGCAACCGCCGGCCTGGATGGTGCCCGGGCATGGAGCGAAATCGTCAGCGGCGACGCCGTTCTGCAAGTCGAACCGGTGCCTTTCGATCATCCGCTATGGGTGGTTTACTCGTCGGGTACCACCGGCGTTCCCAAGCCGATGGTGCACGGCCATGGCGGCATCGTGCTGGAGCATGTGAAGGTGATGGGCATCGGCAACAATCTCGGGCCCCTGGATGTGTATCACTGGTTCTCCAGCACCAGTTGGTTCATGTGGAATCTGCAGATCTGCGGCCTGTTGGTCGGCGCTACCGTTGCAATCTACGACGGCAATCCCGGCTGGCCGGATTGGGGTGCGCTGTGGCGCTTCGCCGACCGGGTGAAAGCGACTTTCTTTGGCGCCGGCGCGGCTTTTTTCCTTTCCTGCATGAAGGCCGGCATCGAGCCCAAACGGCTTGCCGATGTAGCGCGCCTGCGCGGCATCGGTTCCACCGGCTCGCCCTTGCCGGCCGAGGGCTATCGCTGGATCTACCAGCAGGTGGCAAGCGATGTATGGCTGGCGCCCATGAGCGGCGGCACCGATCCGGGCACCGCCTTCATCGGCGGCAATCCGCTGTTGCCGGTGGTCGCAGGCGAGATGCAGAGCAAATGCCTGGGCTGCAAGGTCGAGGCGTTTGACGACGACGGCAAGCCGCTCATCGACGCAGTGGGTGAACTGGTGTGTACCGCACCGATGCCCTCGATGCCGCTCTACTTCTGGAACGATGCGGGTGGCAAGCGTTACCACGACAGCTACTTCGACACCTATCCGGGTGTGTGGCGCCACGGCGACTGGATCCGTTTCACCCCTGGCGGCGGCTCGATCATCTATGGCCGCTCGGACGCCACCATCAAGCGCCACGGCATCCGCATGGGCACCGCCGAGATCTACAGCGTGGTCGAGGAAATGCCGGAGATCCTGGAGTCGGTGGTGGTCGATCTGGAGTACCTCGGGCGCGAGTCCTACATGCCGCTATTCGTGGTGCTCAAGCCAGGCGTGCCGTTCGACGAAGCGCTGAAGTCACACATTCGCCACCAAGTACGCAGCGGCCTCTCCGCGCGCCATGTGCCCAACGACATTTTCCAGATCGCCGAAGTGCCGCGCACGCTGTCGGGCAAGAAGATGGAATTGCCGATCAAGAAACTGCTGCTCGGCCACAGCGTGAGCAAATCCGCCAACCCGGATTCGATGGCCAACCCCGGCAGCCTTGAGTATTTCGTCGAGTTCGCTGCGCGGCGCAACGCGGCGCAGGGCCAATAGCGTGCGGCAGCCCCGGCGCCACCGTTGCTGCGAGCGCCGCTTCACGCGCCGCCCGTAACCTGGCAAGGCGACCGCGCGGCGCGCCCCGGCAATGGAATAGAATTCCCGCACAATTTCGCACAAGAGATTGACTATTGACCAAGGGGACAAGATGAGCGAAATGCGCTATGAAGCACCCGCTACCGCAGCCGCGGTGGTGGCGCTGCTGGCGGGTTCGGCAGGCCCGGCGCGCCTGCTGGCGGGCGGCACCGACCTTCTGATCCAGATGCGCTCCGGTTTTGTGGCACCGGAACTGCTGATCAACACCAAGGGTGTCGAAGAGATGAATGCCATCGCGATGGAGAACGGCGCGTTTCGCATCGGCGCCTCGGTCTCGTGCATGGCACTGATCGAGCATGCGGCCTTCGTGGCCGCCTGGCCGGGGGTGGCCGACGCGGTCAAATTGATCGGCTCGATCCAGGTCAAGGGGCGCGCGAGTGTGGGCGGCAATGTGTGCAACGCCTCGCCGGCGGCCGACAGTGTGCCGGCCCTGATCGCCGCGGGTGCGTGCGCCAGTGTGCTTGGGCCCGCCGGTCGGCGCGAGATCGCGGTGGAAGACATCGCAGCCGGGCCGGGCAAGACCACCCTTGCCAAGGGCGAGTTCGTCACCTCGTTTCTGCTGCCGCCGCGCGCGGCGCGGTCGGGCGACGCCTATTTGCGCTTTACACCGCGCACCGAGATGGATATTGCGGTGGTGGGGGTGGGCCTGAACCTGACCCTGGATGGCCAGGGGGTGTGCAGTGATGCCCGGGTCGGCCTGGGGGCGGTAGCCGAGCGCGCCCTGTTGGTGCCGGAGGCGGCGGCAGCACTGATCGGAAGCACCGTCGATGCGCCTGCGCTGGCGCGTCTGGCGGCGGCAGCCAGCGCCGCCTGCAGGCCGATCGACGACAAGCGCGGCACGCGGGAATTCCGCATCAAGGTAGCCGGCGTGCTGGCGCGGCGCGCGGCCGAAATCGCGCAGCGGCGTGCGCGCGGAGGGCAGTGAAATGAGCAAGCACCATGTAAGCACCACGGTCAACGGCGACGCCGTCGAGTTCCTGTGTGAAACGCGCCAGACACTGCTTGATGTACTGCGCGACGAACTGGGCATGACCGGCACCAAGGAAGGCTGCGGCACCGGCGATTGCGGCGCCTGCAGCGTCACCATCGATGGCCGCCTGGTGTGCGCCTGCCTTGTGTTGGGCGTGGAAGCACGCGGCTGTGCGGTGTGCACCATCGAAGGCATGGCCGAGGGCGATCACCTGCATGTGCTGCAACGCAAGTTCCTCGAACACGCGGCCCTGCAATGCGGCATCTGCACGCCGGGCTTCCTGGTGGCCGCGCGCTCGCTGCTGGAGCGCAATCCCGATCCGACAGAAGAGGAAGTGCGCTACTGGCTGGCGGGCAACCTGTGCCGCTGTACCGGATACCAGAAGATCATCGAAGCGGTGCTGGATGCCGCGCGCGAAATGCGGGGGGCTTAGAAAAATGCTGACCAGAACCAACAACGCGGACAAAGAACTCAAGGTCGTCGGCACTCGTCCGGTGCGGCCGGACGGTGAGGCCAAGGTCACCGGCCAGGCGCGCTACGGCGCGGATTATTCTGCGCCGGGCATGCTGTGGGCGAAGATCCTGCGCTCGCCGCATGCGCATGCGCGGATTCGCGCGATCGACGCATCGGCCGCGCTCGCATTGCCCGGCGTCAAGGCGGTGCTGACCGGCGCCGACTTCAAGGAGCAGCCCTTCGAGTATGTCGGGCCGGAGCGCGTCGCGGTCAATTACTGGCACATGACGCGCAATGTGATGGCGCGCGAAAAGGTGCTCTACGAGGGGCATGCGGTGGCCGCGGTGGCGGCGATCAGCCCGGCTACGGCGGAGGCGGCCCTGCAGCTGATCAAGGTCGACTATGAAGTGCTGCCGCATGTGATCGACGTCGACGCTGCGATGCGGCCCGATGCGCCACTGCTGTTCGACGACATGATCACGCGCGGCATCGAACCGGCGCCCGCCAAGCCATCCAACATATCCAAGCGCGTCGAGTTCAGGTTGGGCGATGTCGAGGCCGGCTTCGCAGCGGCCGATGCGGTGGTGGAAATGAGTTTCAAGACCGCGCCGGTGCATCAGGGCTATATCGAGCCGCATTCCTGCCTGGCGCGCATCGGTGCCGATGGCCAGGGCGAGTTGTGGTCGGCCAGCCAGGGGCATTTCGTGGTGCGCGCCTATACCGCGAAACTGCTCGGCATGGAGATCGGCGATCTGCTGGTGCATCCGGCGGAAATCGGCGGCGGCTTCGGTGGCAAGACCGTGGTGTATGTCGAGCCGGTGGCAGCGGCCTTGTCGAAGAAGACCGGCCATCCGGTAAAAATCATGATGAGCCGCGAAGATGTATTCAAGGCCACCGGGCCCACCTCCGGCGCCTCGATGACAGTCAAGATCGGCGTCACCAGGGATGGCAAGATCGTTGCCGGTCAGGGGCTTTTCAAATTCCAGGCCGGCGCGTTTCCCGGTTCGCCGGTGATGAACGCCTGCATGTGCGCCTTTGCGCCCTACGACATCGCCAACGTCAACACCATCGGCTACGACGTGGTGTCGAACCGACCGAAGTCGGCAGCCTACCGCGCCCCCGGTTCGCCGATTTCCGCCTTCGCGGTGGAAAGCGTGTTGGACATCCTGGCCACCAGGATCGGCATGGACCCCCTGCAGTTGCGCCTGAAGAACGCCGCGCGGGCGGGCACCCCCACCGCCTACGGTCCCAGGCATGCGCATGATGGCTATGCCGAAACCATCCAGGCCCTGCAACTGCATCCGGCCTACAAGGCGCCGCTTGGCAAGAACCAGGGGCGCGGTGTGGCCTCCGGTTTCTGGTTCAACGGCGGCGGCGAATCGGCCGCCAACGTGCATGTGAATGAAGACGGTGGCGTGGTGATCGCCACCGGCAGCATGGATATCGGCGGCTCGCGCGCCTCGATGGCGATGATGGCGGCCGAGACTCTCGGCGTGCCCTACGACAAGGTGCGTTCGATCGTCGCCGATACCGGCTCGGTCGGCTACAACCATGTCACCGGCGGCTCGCGCGTGACCTTCGCCACTGGCATGGCGGTGGTCGACGCCTGCAACAAGGTGATCGACGACCTGCGCGGCCGCGCCGCCCTGATCTGGGACGTCGATGTGGCGGGCGTGGTGTGGGAGGACGGCCATGCGCAGCCGGCAAGCGCTGCGGTGGGCGACTTCAAGCCCTTGTCACTGGCGGCGATCGCCGCCAAGCGCGGCGTCACCGGTGGGCCGATCGTGGCCGAAGCCGCGGTCAACGCCGGCGGCATGGCACCGGGCTTCGCCACCCAGTTCTGCGATGTCGAAGTCGACCCGGAAACCGGGGCGGTGAAGATCCTGCGCTTCGTTGCCGCCCAGGACGTGGGCCGCGCGATTCATCCGAGCTACGTCGAGGGGCAGATCCAGGGCGGCGTGGTGCAGGGCATCGGCTGGGCCTTGAACGAGGAGTACATCTACAACCAGGCAGGGCGATTGTCCAATGCCGGCTTCCTCGACTACCGCATCCCGGTGGCGTCCGACCTGCCGAATATCGACGTGGTGATGGTCGAGGTGCCCAATCCGAACCATCCGTTCGGCGTCAAGGGGGCGGGCGAAGTCAACATCGTGCCGGTGATGGCGGCGATCGCCAATGCGATCCAGCAGGCCACCGGGCGGCGCCTGACCGAGTTGCCGATGTCGCCACCCAAGGTGCTGGCGGCGATTGACGCGGGCGCCTGAACATGGCGCCCGCAGCACCGGCGCGGGTGGTGCTCACCACCGGGTTCAGCCAGCGCTATACGGGGGGCGTGAAGGAGTTTTCAATCGAGGCCGCCAACCTGCGCGGGATTCTCAAGGCCATGGATGCGCGTTTCCCCGGCCTTGGCGAAATCCTCGAAGAGGAGACCTCGATTGCCATCGACGGCGAGATCCACGAGTTGCTCTACAGCCAGGTGATCCGGCCGGGTTGCGAGGTGTTTTTCATCCCACGCATAGAGGGTGGCTGAGCGCGCTTGCCGTGCGCGCCGGCACGCCGCGCAGCGCGCATCAAGGCAGTCTCAGGCTGGCAATTGCGTGATGTTGCGCGGGTCCGCCTTGAGGGCTCCGCGCTCCACCTGCAATACCAACTCCGTGAGTGCCGCATTGAGAGGCGCCGCCATGCCGATCGACCTGGCGGTCTGCACCACGTAGCCGTTCATGAACTCGATTTCCGTGCGCCGGCCCTTGATCATGTCCTGTCCCATCGAGGCGACCTGGGTATCCGAACGTTTTTTTGACTGGGCCAGCAGGGTTTCTTCCAGCGCCGCCAGCACCGCGGCATCGCCTGCGGCGGCGCCTGCGAAACGTTCCGGGTCGAGACCTACCACCGGCTCGAGAGCGTAGCCGGCGGCCTGGCCCACGCGTACCGCCTCGCCCGCCAGGCGGATCAGGATGCGGCGGTGTGGTTCGGAGCGCATCACGTCGTTGCCCAGCATGCCGGTGCATGCCGACATGCCGTTTTCCATGCAGTTGGCCGCCAACTTGGACCAGCGTTCGCCCCACAGGTTGGCGCTGGCCTTGGCACTGTCGGCGCTCTCCAGCACCTGCGCGATCCCTTGCGCGCGCCCGGTGATGCGGCCATGCGCCTCGCCGACGCGAAACACCGTGTAGTCGCGGCCGCCTTTGGCGACACCGCGATGTACGTGCCCGGGTTCGAAAAGTTCGACCATGATCTTGCTGGCGATGCAGCCAAGCGTGCGGCCCCAGCCCACGACGCCGGCCAGACGCTCGTCATTCATGCAGTTCTGCAGTGAAACCGCGCAGCCGTCGGCCGCCAGGTAGGGGCGGATCAGCATCGCCGCCCACTCGGTGTCATACGATTTCGGACAGATGAAGGCGATGTCGAACGGCTCTTCGCGCGTCAACTGCGGCACATCGCACACATGCAGCGCGCGCACCGGCGTGGTGAAGGCTTCGCCAGGCGTGGTGCCGGTGATCGAGAGCCCGTGGGCGCGCATGTGTTCCACATGGGCAGGCCAGCCGTCGATCAATACAGGTTCGAGTCCGGCACGCGCCATGTGCGCACCTACATAGGCGCCCACGGCGCCCGCCGAGACTATCGCGATGCGTTGCTTTTTCATCTCTGAAACCCCTCTACAGTGGATGGCCGCGGCCTGTTTGCCCATCAATCCGCTTGAATATTCGCCGAGCGAATCAGTTCGCTCATGCGCCGGACCTCGGAATCGATATGCTTTTGCCCGGGCGCGGAGAATATCACCACCGGGGTGAGCGCAAGGTAGGTCTGGCACCGCAGCACCGCGGGAAAGTGCAAGGCGTTCTCGGCGGTATCGCGCATGGCGTCCGCGATGTTGCGTGGCAAGGGCGCCCAGCGGAACCGTCGCTTGAGTGGCATCATGACAAGCCGTCGCACCTGAGCCCCATCCATGAACCGCATTGCCTCGATTGGCGCCGACCTCTACCGCATACCGCTGCCGGTGACCCTGACCGACAGCACGCACGGCGCGATGACGCACTTCGAACTCGTCACCGCGCGGGTGGTTGATGGCGACGGTGCCGAGGGCGTGGGCTATACCTACACCGTGGGCGCCAATGGCCGCGCCATCCACGCCACCATCACCCACGACCTGGCGCCCGGCCTGATCGGCGAGCGCGCCGACCTGATCGAGGCGCTGTGGCAGAAGATGTGGTGGCGCCTGCACTACGGCGGGCGCGGCGGAGCCGCCACCATGGCGATCGCCGCCATCGACATCGCGCTGTGGGACCTGAAGGCCAGGCGTTTCGGTGTGCCGCTGTGGACCCTGTTGGGCGGCTTCGACATGCGCGTGCCCTGCTATGCCGGTGGCATCGACCTGTGGTTCACGCTGGAAGCCCTGCTGGCGCAGACCGACGGCAATCTGGCCAAGGGGTTTCGTGCCATCAAGATGAAGGTCGGTCGTCCCAGGCTTTCCGAAGACGTGGCACGCGTGGTTGCGATGCGTGAACACCTGGGGGCCGACTTTCCGCTGATGGTCGATGCCAACATGCGCTGGAGTGCCGATGAGGCGATTCGCGCCGCGCGCGCGCTTAAGGCCTCAAGCCCCACCTGGCTGGAAGAGCCGACCATTCCCGACGACATCGCCGGCCACGTGCGCATCGTGCGCGAAGGCGGCCTGCCGATCGCCACCGGCGAGAACATGCATACCGTGAACGAGTTCCAGAACATGATTGCCGCCGGCGGCGTGACGTTTCCGGAACCGGATGTCACCGTGGTCGGTGGCGTGACCGGCTTCATGAAGGTGGCGCGCGTGGCCGAGGCGGCCAATCTGCCGGTGACCTCCCACGGTGCGCATGACATTACCGTCCATTGCCTGGCGGCCTGCCCCAACCGCAGCTATCTGGAAGCGCATGGTTTCGGGCTCGACAAGTACATTGCCGACCCCCTGGTGATCGTGGACGGATTCGCGCTGGCGCCCGACCGGCCCGGTCATGGCATCGTGTTCGACTGGAGCGGGCTCGAAGCCCTGCGCGCATGACATCGCGATTCGACCGCAACAAACCGCTTGCGCTGGGCACTTGACACGTGTGGCGATTCAGTTTCAATGATTTCAGGGAGAAATAGCCGATGGCCCGCCTGCCTTATCTCGAACCCGAGCAGATCGCCCCCGAATACCGCGACATGCTAAAGCGCAACACCAACCTGCACAAGCTCCTGGTCAATTCGCCCGAGATGGCACGTGCCTTCGGCGGCATGGGCGGCTACATCCGCTTCGGCAGCACGCTCGATCCACGCCTGCGCGAACTGGCGATCCTGCAGGTGGGCTGGCTCGAACGTTCCGAGTACGAATTCACCCATCATGTGAAGATCGGCCGCGAGTTCGGCGTCACCGACGCCGACATCGAAGCCATGATGAGCGAGACCGAAGGTCGTCCTTCCACCCTTCTGCCACTGCCCCGCGCGGTGCTGCGTGGTGCGCGCGAGATGACGCACGGGCTGGCGATGAGCGAGGCCACGTTTGCCGAGATCAAGGCGCATTTGTCCAACCAGCACATGACCGACCTGGTGCTGACCATCGCGTTTTACTGCGCGGTGGTGCGGGTGCTGGCGACCATGCAGATCGACAACGAGCCGCAGTACAAGGAAGTACTCAAGCAGTACCCACTACCGGGAGTGCATTGACATGCGTCTAGCCAATCGTGTGGCCATCGTCGTCGGTGCCGGGCAGAGCCCGGGTGAGGGCACCGGCAACGGCCGCGCCACCGCCATCACTTTCGCGCGCGCGGGGGCGGCGGTTCTGTGCGTCGACCACCATCTTGAGAGCGCGCAGGAAACGGTGGAATTGATCAATCGCGAGCAGGGGATTGCTGCGGCGTTCCGCGCGGACGTCACCAGCGAGGCGCAGTTGCAGGCCATGGTGGCCGATGCACACAAGCGCTGGGGCCGCGTCGACATCCTGCACAACAACGTTGGCGTGAGCATTGCCGGCGGCGACGCCGTGCTGGCGGAGCTGACCGAGGCGAATTTCGACCGCGTGGTGGCGATCAACCTGCGCGGCACCATCATGGCCTGCAAGCACGTGATTCCGATCATGCGCGCGCAGGGCGGCGGCGCGATTGTCAACATCTCCTCCACCGCAGCGTGGATGGTCTACCCCTATGTGGCCTACAAGGCGACCAAGGCGGCGATGATCGCTTTCACGCAACAGTTGGCGATCCAGAACGCACCTTTCGGCATCCGCGCCAACGCGATCCTGCCCGGATTGATGAACACGCCAATGGCCGTAGACACCCGTGCCCGCGCGTTCAACAAGCCGCGCGCCGAGGTCGAGGCCGAGCGCGACGCCCAGGTGCCGCTGCGCAAGAAGATGGGCACCGCCTGGGATGTGGCCAACGCAGCGCTGTTCCTGGCTTCGGACGACGCCGGCTTCATCACCGGGGTGTCGTTGCCGGTCGATGGCGGAGCCAGCGTGCGGCTCGGGTAATGGACATTGTGGGGATAAGCGGCTTGCATGGACCGGCGCCGGACCCGGCAGGGTCGCAGCGCGGAGATCCTGCGATGATGTTCGGCTGACAAACCGAAAGACAACATGAACAAGGCTTTTGCAGGGCTTCGCGTGCTCGATTTCTCGACCACCATTGCCGGGCCGCAATGCACGCGGCTCCTGGCCGACATGGGCGCCGAAGTGATCAAGATCGAGTCGCCGGAGGGCGACATGCTGCGCGCGCGCCCGCCCTTGCGCAACGGCGCTTCCAGCTATTTCGGCCAGCTCAACGCCGGCAAGAAGAGCGTGGTGCTGGACCTCAAGGCAAAGGCGGCGGCGCAAGCATTGGAGGCGCTCTTGGCCAATGCCGACATTCTGGTGGAGAATTTCCGGCCCGGGGTGATGCAAAGGCTCGGGCTCGATTATCCAGGCTTGTCGGTCGCCCATTCACGCCTGATCTATTGCTCGATCTCGGGTTACGGGCAGACCGGCCCTTCGTCGCAGCTCCCGGCCTATGCGCCGGTGGTGCACGCCGCCGCCGGCTACGACATGGCGCATCTGCGCTACCAGGAAGGGCGCAGCCGGCCCGACTACTGCGGTCTGTTCGTGGCGGACGTCGCCGCCGGCACTCAGGCCTTCGGCGCCATCGCAGCGGCGCTGTATCAGCGCAGCAACAGCGGGCGCGGCCAGTTCATCGACGTCTCGATGTTCGAGACCATGCTGGGTTTCGCGCTGACCGAACTGCAGTACGCGCAATTCGATGTGGCGCCACCGGGCCGGCCGATTTACGGTCCGCTGGCGTGCGCCGATGGCTACCTGATGGTGGCGGTGGCGAGCGAGAAAAGCTTTCAGGGGTTTGCCCAAGCCGCGGGCCATCCCGAATGGGTCACCGATCCGCGTTTCGAGCAATACGTCGAGCGGCGCGCTCACTGGCATGAGCTGATGGATGGGGCCGAAGCCTGGTCGCGGCGCTTCTCCAAGGCGCATTGCCAGGCCGAGTTCGACCGCTGCGGCGTGCCGTGTTCGCCCTATCGGACGGTAGCCGAGGCATTGGCAGACCCGCAGGTTGCGCATCGGCAATCAATGGGCGTGGTCACTGATGCGGGCGGCAGTTTCAAGGCGCTCAACCCGCCGTTTCGCATGTCGGACGCCGACACCGGCGTGGCCGGCCATGCGCCGGCCTTGGGCGAGCACACGGGCCAAGTGTTGCGCGAGGCCGGCCTTTCCGCAGCGGCGATCGCGGCCCTGCAGGCGCACGCCGCATAGCCTGCCAACGTTCAGGGGTGCGGGCCCCAGGGTGAAGCCAGCATCAGCTTGTTTTCCTGCGCGATCAGCATCGGCCGCATCTGCCGTGCGAAGGCCATGAAGTCGGGGTCGCTGTAAATGCCGGCCCAGAAGGCGCGGCGGTCGGCGTCGTCGTCGAATTTCCACAGGTGGATCAGCTGGTTCAAGGCGCCGATATCACCGGTGAAATAACCCAGCAGCTTCTTGGGGTGCTTTGACAGCGCCGGCCAGCCCTCAGAGTTGTAAAGCGCGATGATCTCAGCCATCTTGCCGACGGCGGCGGTGTAGGTGCGCAGTTCGTAAATTGCCATTGCAGTCTCCGTGAGGGTGGTCGGGGCCGGACGCGGTGGTCGCGGATCGCGCATTGTCGCGCAGCCGCGGCGCCTGGCTCGTGTACCATCGATCGCCAATCAACCGGGCCAGACGACGCGCCCATATTCGGGAGCCCGCCGTGAGCGAAGTCGCAACGAAAATCGTGCGCACCATGTGCCCGATGAATTGCCATCCTACCCTGTGCGGCATGCTGGCCGAAGTTCGTGATGGCAAGCTTGCAGGCGTCAAAGGCGATCCGGACAATCCCGACAGCCAGGGCTTCCTGTGCATTCGCGGGCAGGCCACGCCCGAGATTTTCGACAACCCGGCGCGCCTGACCCATCCGCTGATCCGCGACAAGCGCAGCGACGAATTCCGCCAGGCCAGCTGGGACGAAGCACTTCTGCGCATCGTGGCCGACCTGCAACAGGCGCCGCCTGCGGCCACCGCGATCTGGCCCGGCCACGGCACCTTCACCACCAACTATGGCACCCGTATCAGCGCCCAACTGATGGCGCGCTTTGCGAATTTCCACGGCAGCCAGTTTCTGAGCCCGACCATGATCTGCTGGGGCCTGGGGGCCTTCGGTCTGGGCTTGACCGGCATGCTGGAGACCAATACCAAGGAGGACATGGGTCTTCATTCAGAGCTGATCATCCTGTGGGCGGCCAATCTCGCCAGCCAGCCGAACACGGCCCGGCACCTGCTGGCGGCCAGGCGCCGCGGTGCCTACGTCGTCACCATCGACGTGCGCCGCACCGAGGCCGCCGCCAAGTCGGACGAAGTGCTGATCATCCGGCCCGGCAGCGACACCGCGCTCGCGCTGGCGATGATGCATGTGATCTGCGCGGAAGCGCTTCACGATGCAGCGTTCGTCGCTGCGCACAGCGTCGGATTCGAGAAACTCGCCGCCCAGGTGCGGCAGTTTTCACCGGCATGGGCGGCGCAGGTGACCGGCATTCCGGCGACTTGCATCGTGGCGCTGGCACGGCGCTACGCCGCCACGCGCCCGGCGATGATCGTGCTGGGCGGCAGTTCGATGCACAAGGGCGCCAATGGCTGGCAGGCCGGCCGCGCGATCGCCTGCCTGCCGGGCCTGACCGGCAATGTCGGAATCGCCGGCGGCGGCTTCGGTCCGCGGCACGGCAGCGCAGCCCATGGCCGCGGCCTGGGCAGCATCATCGAGCCCAAGCGTCGCGCGCCCGGCACCGCCCTGCCCAACCAGATGTCGGCTTTCACCAGCGCCTTGTGCGAGGGGCGCCTTGCGAACCTGTTCCTGATGGGCACCAACATGTTGTCTTCGTTCGCCGATGCCGGGCAGGTGGCTGCGGGCCTGCAGCGCACGCGGCTGGTCGTGAGTTACGACCTCTTCATGAACGACACCGCGCGCCGTTTCGCCGACGTGGTGCTGCCGGCCACTGCCTGGCTGGAGGAACTGGGTTGCAAGATGACCCACACCCATCTGTACCTGATGGAAGCGGCGCTGGCGCCGGCCGCACAGGCGCGCTCGCTTTACTGGCTCTTCAAGACCCTGGGCGAACGTCTCGGGCTCGAAGGGTTTTATCCCTGGGCGTCCGATGAGGCGTTGGTCGACGCGATTCTCGACCACCCCTGTACCGGGCATGCCACCGTGGCCTCGCTGCGCGCGCAGGGCGGCATCGGTGCGCTCAACATATCGCATGTGGCCAATCCGAAACTTCAGTTCGATACGCCGTCGCGCAGAATCGAGTTTTTCTCGGCCGAGGCCGAGCGTCTGGGCTTGCCGCCCCTGCCGACCTTCGACGTGCCAGCCAGCCCGGCAGCGCCGCCGGGTACCAAGGTCTACCCGCTCACACTTACCCAAGGCCGCACCCTCACGCATTTCCACAGCTTTTACAACAACGGCCGCGAACTGCCGACCCTGGCGCGGCGCGAGACCGAACCTTCCCTGTGGCTGGCGCCTGCCGATGCCGCAGCACGGCAGTTGGCCGATGGTGCGGCGATTCGCGTATTCAACCAGCGCGGTGAGCTCACCGCACGGGCGCGCGTGACCGACAAGATTGCCACCGGCACAGTGTGGATGCGCGACGGCTGGCCGGGTTTGAACCAGCTCACCGCCGGTGGCGCGGTGCTGCCCGATGCCGCAGTCGACTTGTTTGCCTTTTCCGCCGGGCAAGCCAGCTTCGACGCGATGGTGGAAGTGGCACCGGCGTAACCCGCCGGCGCATCAGGGTGCCGGCGTCAACGTCGCCGGCTTTGCACCTCATCGGCCGAGGCGCCCTGGCGCAACAGGATGATGCCCACCACCAGAGCGGGTATGCCGCAGGCGATGAAGCCGGCGCTGTAGCTGCCGGTCAGGCCCAGCAAGGCTGAAAACAGCAGCGGCTCGGTCAATGCGCCCACCTGGCCGAACGAGAGCACCCCGCCGGTGACCGCACCGCGCTTGCCCTCGGGCGCCGCGCGCGCCGCTTCCGACAGCAACACGCCATGCCAGGAGAGTGCGGTGGCGCTCAACACGCCGGCGACCACGCCAACTATGAGCCTGGGCCAGTCGCCGCTGGAAAGCCCGAACAAAGCGGTGCTGGCGGCCATGCCGAGCGCCAGTGCAGCCAGCAGCACTCGTGGCGCAACCAGACCGCTGCCAAGCCAGCCCCACAGGATGCGCCCGGGCACCGCCACCATTACCGCTACCGAGAACGCAAAGCCGGCCGCCACCGGCGTGTAGCCGATGGTCGTGAGGTACACCACGAAATACGCCGTCACCACCGCCTGCAGGCCGTTGAAGGCCAGGCAGGCCAGGGACAAGCCGCGCAGCGCGGGGATGCGCAACACCGTGAGCAGCGTCTCGCGCAGGTCCGACAGGCGGATCGCTTGCTCCGGCACCCGGTCGTCGTCGAAGACGTGGCGCAGTGGCTGCAATACAAACGCGAATACAGCGCATGCAGCCGCCGCGATCAGCATGGTGCCGCGCCATCCGC
>Ga0163154_10005318_pt1 | contig 16414 bp, 12 predicted proteins | sample OliLakLV19MP9P1_FD_148649 | JGI IMG/M metagenome (GOLD analysis project Ga0163154, IMG submission 148649) | Freshwater microbial mat bacterial communities from Lake Vanda, McMurdo Dry Valleys, Antarctica - Oligotrophic Lake LV.19.MP9.P1 | ecosystem: Environmental > Aquatic > Freshwater > Lake >... | reverse complement strand
TACCCTGGTCGTCTCGGATAATGACTTCGATACTTGCCATGATTTACCTACTTTCTTCAAGCATAATTGAATAACCCTAGATTAGACTAGGACGCATAAATCATCAACAGATTATTTAGAGGTGGAATTAATTTTGAGAGATAATGATTTAACGATCGCTATTCAAGCGTGTCGCGAACTTAAGGATTGTGAATACAATTATTTTTTTAGGCGATCGCTCTCTAGTAATTTTCTCAAGTAATCCTCTCTAGTAATTCTCTAGGTATAATTCATTATTAATTCCCTAATATGAACACAAATTCTCCTTGGCAAATTCTCCCCTTAGTTGAACCTGAATCTTGGCTGATCGAAAAAGTTGGAACTCATGCCGCTCAACTCCTATGGCAACGAGGATTAAAGACGGAAGCGGAAATTCAAGCATTTCTCGATCCCAAATCTTATACTCCGACAAGTGCTTTCGCTTTTGGAGATGAGACGATCTGGGCAGTAACACGAGTTAAAGAAGCAAGGGAAAAAGGGCAAAAAGTTGCAATTTGGGGAGATTTTGATGCGGATGGAATTACGGCAACATCGGTATTGTGGGAGGGCTTAGGGCAATTTTTCACCCAGAACGAGCAGTTAGTTTATTACATTCCCAATCGTTTAACCGAATCTCATGGTTTATCCAGATCGGGCATAGATACGCTCAAAGACTGTCAGTTAATTATTACCTGCGATACTGGCAGCACTAGCCTTAAAGAAATTGAATATCTGCGATCGCTCTCTATCGATCTAATCATTACCGATCATCACACCTTACCCGCCGAACGTCCAAATGTCACGGCAATTATCAATCCCCGCTATTTAAGTAACGATCATCCTCTCTATCATCTTTCGGGCGTAGCGGTGGCATACAAGCTAATTGAAGCACTTTATGAATCACTGCCTAAAGTTCCCACTCAACCTTTATCAAATTTATTAGACTTAGTGGCGATCGGACTGGTGGCTGACCTAGTGCAGTTAAGTGGAGATTGTCGCTATTTGGCACAGATGGGAATAGAGGAACTCAAGAAGAAGAAAAGATTAGGAGTGAGGTTTTTATTAGAAGCTTGTAAAAAAGAAGGCGATCGCCCGACTGATATTAGTTTTGGGATTGCGCCTCGGATTAATTCTATCAGTCGGATTTGGGGAGATGTTTCCAAGTGCGTAGAAATGCTGACCAGTAATAATCCCGCTCATTGTCAAGAGTTGGTATCTTTAGCTGAAGAAGCGAATAATCAAAGAAAAGCATTACAAAAGAAAATACATTCCCAAGTTAAAGAACGGATTAACAGTATCGATCTTTCGACTTCACCAATTTTAGTTTTAGAAGATCTAGACTGGCATACAGGCATATTGGGAGTAGTGTCGGGGCAAATAGTACAGGAATATAACCGTCCAGTTATTCTATTAAATGTGGAGGGCGAAATAGTTAGGGGAAGCGCGCGATCGCCTCAAGGTATCGATCTTTATAGCTTAATTAAAGGGCAGGAGCATCTTCTTAATAGCTTTGGCGGTCATCCGTTTGCCGCAGGTTTGAGTTTGCCAATTGGGAATTTAGAACTATTCCGAGAATCTTTAATTCAGCGATTTTGGCATCAGTACGGAGATATTTCTTCTAAACCAATTACGGTCGATTTGACTCTCACTATTTCAGAATTAGGACAAGGATTATTTCGAGAACTGAAGCAGCTTGAACCCTATGGTATGGGTAATCCCGCCCCTAAGTTGTTAGTTAAAGATTGTCGCTTTAGCCACAAATATAATGCCAATATTAGAAATCGTAAGGGGCAAAAATTGCAATATCTAAAATCAGAATTTATCCTAGAAGATCCGACTGGTTCTATTAAAGGACATTGGTGGGATCGGAATATCGAGCAAATCCCCGATCGCCCCTGTGATGTGGTTTTAGAATTAGTGGATAACACCTATAAAGAAGATTATGAAGTTAGGATTATTAATATCTACACAGAATTACCCGAAATAAATGCGATCCCGACCCTAATTTGCGAGAATCAACTCAACGAGATTAAACCCACAGAAGCCTTAAACCCTAATCTCAGTGGTGAAGAACTCTGGACAACCCTAGTCGGGATCGCTAAATATCTCAGTCGGACGGGTCAAGCGATCTCTTATGCTCACATCCAACAGCAGTTAGGAATATCTAAACCAATTTTAGAGTTAGGGTTAGAAGCTCTAAAGCGATACGGCTGGCAGATTATCCAAAAGTCTGAGAATTTACAAATCAGTTATGCAAATAACCAAGAAATCCCAGACTATGAATCAGCACCTCTAGAAGTAGACTTTTTAATTAAGTTTGTGAATGAGTCGGTATTCAGACAAAAGTGGCGATCGCTCCTGCAACAAGCTTAATAATCTAGTAACCTAAAGGATCGAATAATTTCGCTGATGTTACCTTACTGACTTCTTTTACAGGAATAGTTGGAGCAGAAATAATAAAAATTGATTGTTGAGGTTTTTCGCGCACTAATTTCACAGGAAGGCGATCGATATTGGTAATTAGATCGTGATCCAAAGATTCATTTGCCACAATTAGTTGCCTTTCACTTTGTTTGAGGGTCTCTAATTTACGAAACTGTTGATCGAACTTCTTTTGTACGTGAACATTCCAACCATACACCGCACTAACACTTAAAAAGGATAAAGCTGTAAAGGCGATCGATAGCTTTTGTACCGAAACTAACCATTTGGAAATGGCACTATTAGAAATCGGAGTAATTGGAAGAGTTGTAACCTTAGTTCGGGCAATACCGAGACTAAATTCTGGTCGGCGATCGGATTGAATATTTGATTGAATATTATGTTGAATATTGTTAAGTGTATTTTTAGCAGTCATAATTATTCCAAGTCCAGCAATGCTCATAGTTTTAGCATCTTTTTTTAAAAATACAAACCTAAAATTAAAAGTATTAGTTAATTTCTTGGATTTCAGAGTTAAGCAACTATTTCAAACTGATTTTTATGTCCAAAAAAGAAAAACGTTTGGGAATTTGCTGAGTATTTTTAATCAATCCATAACGTCTAAATGCTATTGAGTCTAATTGGGGGATCGACAACCATAGATAATTTAATCAATTAGCTAACTCCACTGGGTGCGACCTTAATATAATGCACTTATTAGGTAGCAACGGGAAAACCATACTGATTCAGCTTGTCCCCGAATTAATCCCAACGAGTCGAAGTTAAAATTAAAGCTCTTAAACTCAAAATAATGCTTGCTCCTTTTTCCTTCCAACACTTACCAGAACAACATAGTCCTTACTTTATTAAAGTCTTGCAAGCTACTTCTAGAGCCAATCGGATAGGTTTTTTGTCGAAATTGAGCATACTCAATAGATGATTTCTAAAATAGGTGATAGAAGCTTGGAGCTTTTCCATCATATTTTCTTCTACTACTGTCAGTTGTAACATCTGGTCGTAGAGTTTCTGGGCAGCACCCAATTCATGTTTAAGTTGATGACCACTATCTTTAAGCCATTCTTTTTGGGCGACAAGTTACTTAGGATATAAAACCTCTGCTACTATCCCTATAGCTGACTTTACTAAAACTGTCCGAACTATTGGTCTAATGAATTTGACTATTAAAATTTGATAAAAGTAATTAATTACTCGAAATTAACCAAAGATATCTGGCAAACTCTTAATTACCAGCCTTAACCTGCTCTTATCGACAACAGGCTATATTTAGATGGAAAAATTAAAGTTATTTCTTGGACATGGTGTTTATGCGTAAGGGATTTAGTGCCATAAAAAGCCTCAAAATAGAGTCAATAATCTTTCTAATAAGTCTACTAATCTTTACGATCGCAAACTTTGGGTTAGGGTCTAATTTTGTTAGTACTAATAAGTTGCAAGATCAAGCGGAGGAGATTAAAAAAGCTGCGCCTAACTTTAATCTAGCTCTTAGTAAATCGCAAAACTGGACTGAACTAGCTGCAAATTGGTTAGAAAGTGTTTCGTCATTTAAGTATTTCAAAGTAAAAAATAATCAGGATATTAAAGCTCTATCTCTAAAATTTCAGGAAATTGAAAGTAATTCTAAACTTAGTTTTGTAGCAGTTAAGTCCTCATTTGAAAATCAGCTTAAGTTTCTCATGGCTTTAGCTCCAAAGTTAAAGGGAGATCGGCGTTTTATAAAAATGCACAAAGCGATCGCCACTATTAGTTCCAAAGCAGATAAAAAAGAAACACCAAATCAAAATCTAGGTATTTTAATCTTTCTCTTCACATCCATAACTATTAGCTATATTTGTTTTATTAATCGTAGAAAAATATTGACTTTTATTAAATCTCAAAGAAGTAACTTACCTCCAACTCTAATTCTAAAAAGAAGTAATTTACCTCCAACTGTAAATTTAAAAGGTAAGGTTCCTATAATAAATACACTTAACCCAACCGTACCTTTAGGGAATTCAGAATGGTTGCAAGAGTGGGAAGCTGAAAATTATGAATCTGGATTTAATCTTGAAGCAAGAATTCCGACCCTAATCGATCAAGAAATTCCTGAAGAAGTTCAAAATCTAGCCAAAAAAGCTGCTGATGCAATTCTATCTACTTTAAAAATTGGCGATCAAAGTTCTATCTTCTTATGTGATGTTATTAATGAATACTTACCAGTAAATCCTCAAAATATAGCTTACTTTTATTACGACTTATTTTATCAACTTAATGAGAAGATCGATATATATGATAGTCAAAAACATATTAAAAAGAAGCTAGTAGGAGTTGGATTAAGTAGCTCACTTTTGAAAATAGAGTTTTTAGAATTTGAATTAGCTGCCCAGAAATTTAACTCTTCGACCACAACATTAAATCTTAATCCTTTTAACTTAAGTCTTGATACTCAACTGCTGCAAATATCAAGTTGGCTCATATTTTTAAGTCAAGAAATGTCAAATTTTACAATTATCAAATCCACACCTAAATCTACGCCAGTTGTAAAAACTAATAGCGATCGCCCCCTGCGGCAAAAAATAAATAATTTACAAATTTCATTACAACAAATGCTACCTAATGTTACTCAGGAGTTCAAAATAGAGAAGGCACAGGAATTTTTTCGAGAGCATAAATTACAGCGATCGCAGGATAAACAAGTCCAAAAGTTAATTCAAACAGCCAGAAAATTATCATCTAAAAACTGCGAAACTTGGCACGCTGAACATCAAACCCAATCTAGTTACGCCCGTGAACCATCAGAATACTTAGACATTAAATCCAATAACTTTGATGCCTTCAAATACGAAATGATGAAAACTAAAAATGTAAAGCTATCCCTAGAAAATGCCCAAAGCACATTGATAAGCTATCGACAATTTTTTGCGCCCCAAGCCTTTTATCAAACTTTAACTCAAGAAGACATTTGCTTAAACAAAAGCTAAATTTACACGAGCAGACCTAATCTAAGGAGATCTCTGAAAAACAATTTACCCTAATAGCTTTGACTCTATTCAGCTATCTCTAGAACTTTGAAGGTAGAAACTTTTCTAGGAATCACCTTGATCGATCTGGCTTGTCAGCAAATTAGGTTGAAACGTGGCACCGCAGATCTCACCTAAGTATGCTTTTTAACGAACTAGATCGTAAATTTAATTTAAATTACCGAGATCTGAGCTTGAATAGTTAAATTAGAGTTTTAGCATAGGCGATCGCACGATCTCGGTCGGGAATAATACCTTCTACCTGTGTAAGTTTTAATTGATTTAGAATCTCGCCAATTTTTGCCCCAGCGATTAGTCCCAGTTCATTTTTCAGATCGTCACCATTCAAGATCGGAATCAAATGAGCAATAGGATCGGTAGGATCGAGCCAACGCTGTAACCAAGGGCTAATATTATCTAAAGTCTGTCCAGAGGCGATCGCCAACACTGTGAGAGCGGGAAAAATTTCTTTGGTAGCTTCAAATAATTGATATTGCTCGCTGGCAGATATAGCTTTAAATTGATTGGATGATGCTCCCAACTCTAAATAGGTCATAAATTGGGGCAAATATCTCAACAAGGTCACAATCCAGCGTTGTTCGATCCGACTAAATCCTAAAGGTAATAAAGCTGTAGCACTAGCACTCAAAGCCGCAAGTTTGACAATCACGGTAACTGAACGATCGCTGCTTAAAATATTCTCAAAATATCCAATTAATTCCTGCCATTCACTTATAACTTGAGCGATCGCGCGATCGATTAAGCCAAATCTCCCCAGCATTAAATTTTTAGGAGCAATCCACATACTCAAAATTCCATCATTCGCCGCCCTAGTCAGCCATTTAGTCCCATCTTCATGCAAAGCTAATAAATAACTCAATTCGGTGCGTACCCGTTCGGCAGCAATATTTTTTAAGCCGTGGGAAAATTCAAGCAAATATTGATGGGTATCAGGCTCGATCTCGAATCCTAATTGTGCTGCTTGCCGATATGCTCGTAAAATTCGCAGGGGGTCGCTTTGGAGGTTTTGCGGATCGATCGTTCTAATGCACTGGTTTTGGATATCTTTTTGCCCTAAAAACGGATCGATTAGATCTGGTAAATCACTAATTTCATTAATTACAGGTGTGTTAATCTTGGCGCAGTCTATGGCGATCGCATTCATCGTAAAATCTCGGCGGCTTAAATCCTCTTCAATCGAGTTCCCCATTTGTTGGGCAAAATCCGCAGTGCCGTCTTTAAATACTACACGGGCAATCTGGCGATCTGAATCTAGTAAAACAAATCCCGCATTATGGATTCTGGCGATCGCTTTTGCCGTTTCTACCGACTGGCTGGGCAATACAAAATCCAAATCCAAATATTTAGCTGGGGATCGGGCTGAGGATTTAGGCTGACGATCGTTAAATTGATGGTTGAATCGATCGATAAGGCGATCTCGCACCCACCCTCCGACAAGATAAGCTGGCACCTGCAATTCATTTAAACTAAGCAATTTTACTCACTATCTCCATGATAAAACGTCTTGAGATCGACAAATAAGGTATAATAATTCATACAAGTGTGTATACAGAAGGAGTTCTAAGCGTGACTGTTACTACGATTGAGACGAATACAACTCATACGTTTTGTTTTGATTCCACACTTTATACCAGTCCAATCTTAGACTTATTACTTGCTAACGTACCGACCGAGTGGCATTTTGATTTACGGCTGGGACTGCAAGAAGCACTTATTAATGCTGTCAAACACGGAAATAAGCTAGACCAATCCCTGAAAGTAACTATAGATTTTTTTGTCGCCTCAGAATCCTATCATTGGGTTGTTAAAGATCAAGGGTCGGAAATTCACAATCTGTTTGACAAGCAAATATCACAAACTCCTTGTTGTGAATCGGAATGCGGGCGAGGTATTTATATAATGTTGCAAGTTTTCGATTACGTCCATTGGAACCAGCACGAACGAAAATTACATCTTTACAAACAGATTCATTCCTCTAATTCTTCCTCTGATTCTGCTTTTTCTGATTCTGCTTTTAATTCAGCCATATCTTCACTCAAATCTCATGCCAATCCATCTTTATCTATGGTTTGTTAACCACTAATTTTAGATCTACAGCTTTTTAGCCCAGTTCCAAGCATGATTGACGATCTGAGTGAGACTGGCATATTGGGGTTGCCATCCTAATATTTTTATTGCCCGATCGCTACTCCCAACTAAAATCGGCGGATCTCCCGCGCGGCGATCGCCTAGCATCACTTTTATCGGTTTTTGGGTGATCTTTTCTACAGTCGCAATTACTTCTCGCACTGAATAGCCATTGCCATTACCTAAGTTAAAAGCCGAAGTTTCGCCGCCTTCGAGCAAATATGCCAATCCCAACACATGAGCATCAGCCAGATCGCTAACGTGGATATAATCGCGAATGCAGGTGCCGTCTGGAGTTGGATAATCTGTCCCAAACACGGTAATGAGGTCTCTTTGTCCTAAAGCAGTTTGCAGAATTAAAGGAATCAAATGAGTCTCAGGATCGTGATTTTCTCCCATTCTCGCTTCGGGATCGGCACCTGCGGCATTAAAATAGCGGAAACAAACCGATCTAAAATCGTAGGCATTACTAAAATCCGCAAGTATTTTTTCTACCATGAGCTTGCTCATACCGTAGGGATTAATGGGATTTTGGGAATGATCTTCGGGAATGGGAATTTGCTGGGGTTCGCCATAGGTAGCACAGGTAGAAGAGAAAACAAAATGCTTGATATTTGCCGCTAACATCGCCTCTAATAAAGTCAAAGTTCCAACCACATTATTTCGATAATATTTAGCTGGATCGCTCACTGATTCGCCCACATAAGCATAAGCCGCAAAATGGATGACTGCCTTAATATCTGGATGGGTGGCAAAAATTCGATCCACTAACAGGCGATCGCTCGTATCTCCCACAATTAATTCGGTTTTAAGCACTTCTTCAACAATTTGACGATGCCCGTAAACTAAGTTATCCAGTACCACCACTTCGTAACCTGCATTTTGTAATGCTAAGACGCTATGGCAACCGATATAGCCTGCTCCCCCTGTAACTAAAATCTGGGGTTTATGAGATTTGGAAGGATTCATAAAAATATTCAATCAACTAATTAACTAATAGACTTTTCATGCTCGACTACAAAAACGTTGGCATAGAGATGAGCGACAATTTCTTGTCCTTGTTGGGTTAAAGAGAGATAGTGTAAAGCATCTTTAACAAACGGATAAATGCTCGTCCAATAAAACTTAGGATAATTTCGGCGTAAATCGCCCGGATGTCTATAGCCCAAAACTTTATTTACTCCTGTTTCTTCAAACTCATAATATAATGCCCCAATTTTATTAAGATAGCGAGGATCGCTCAGTTGTCCGATCAAATCTGCCGATCGCACTAATCCTCGATAACTAGAAGTGTCTTGGCGATCGCTACTTGTGGGCACGGGAAATCTTGTAAGTTCGATATTATCGATGATGACATCAGCATTAATTAAAGTATGTCCGCCAAACCGTTCTAATACAAATAACTTGGCGCGATCGACGTGATAGGGCGTTAAACTGGCATCCGATGCACCTTGGGGTAAATCTACTAAGCAACTATTAATACCTGTAGCATATTTACCATCACGATCCTCTTTGCACAGCCCTCTAACATAGCCAATGTCATGGCAAACTAAGGAAATAATAAAATGCAGCCAATCTTCTGGTGATACCTTGCCCTCGCGGATGTGCTTGCCGCGTAAAATTTCCTGCCCTACTAAAGTAACTAAAATCGTGTGTTCGACATTGTGATAGAGAGCATCGCTATTGGCAATATTTTCTAAAGCCATACTTCCCGCCCAAGCAATTATTTCGGCGTAGTCATGCTTGTAACCACCATATATACGGCTGTATCCTCCTGTCAGTTGTTTTACAAAGTCATTTATTAAAAGTTCGGTGGCATTAAACATACATTATTAAACCTAAAATGTTGTGTGCTCAACTAACTGGACTAAGCTTTCAATTTCTTCTAAAAAATAGTCTAAAAAACCTAATTAAATACTAAACGGTAACGGTAAGAATATTAACCTAACTGCGATCGCTTTATCCAACCACTCAAAATCGGATTAGACCTCGGCATCGGTTATTAATGATATCTTTTATTCTACTGCAACTCCCTTAGAGACTAGAGTAGACGACTATTTTGCAATCGCTCTTTTTGCAACCGATAAACCTATCTGATATTCTTAAAGACTCTGATTACAAGTTTTACAGTTTAAGCCTGAAGAGGTAGCTGGGCTTGAGCATTCAGCTTAAAGATATTAAAAGTGTGGAATATGAAGGACAGAAAGTTTTAATTAACGATCGGGCAAAACAAGTTTTGGGATCAAAAAGAATTAACATTTATTCAGATGTTTATTTCAAAAGGGATAATTCATCACTTGGTAGCTTAAGACAACGATAAGACTTCATATCACTTAGAAAAATTAATCAATAAAATCCGCTCCTTTGTGTGTAAGAGTACGGAAATTATAAAAACATTCAAACTTAAAAGGAAAAACTAAATGATAGTAATCACTAAAGAATCCCTTAAACAAGAGATAGATTGCTTTAACGACAACCAACTAAAACAAATTGCAGATTTTATTGCTTTCATCAAGTTTCAAAGAAGGTTTAACCAACAAACAACAGATATTAGTCAATTTGCTAATCTCTACCAAGAATCTGCCGAAGAAGATCGACAACTAGCCGAAACAGGGATTGCTGAGTATGCCTCACTTCTGAATAGCGAAGATACACAATGAAAGTAGAACGTGGTGAAATATGGTGATCAAATCTCGATCCAACCATAGGATCGGAACAGGCTGGAACTCGTCCTATTATTATTTTTCAAGAAAGTACCTTATCTCAATTTACCACCACTATTATTACGATTCCTCTCACAACTAACCTACGCCGTGCAGGTTTGCCAACTTGCTTACTAATTTCTAGTGGTCAAGGTGGATTAAATCAAGACTCAGTTGCACTTTGTCATCAGCTTAGGGTGCTTGACAAAACTCGATTAATTAAACGATTAGGACAATTAGAATCTGAGGCGATCGCTAAATTAGAAAATATAGTGCTGTTTACCCTTGGGTATAAAATGCCATAGAGCACAAAAATTGCCAAGATTATTCAATTTATTTATTCAACCAAGGAGCCAATCTAAAGTGAAATATCGCACCGAAAAAGATTCCATGGGAGTGATGCAAATTCCCGAAACTGCTTACTATGGGATTCAGACAGCACGGGCGATCGCTAATTTCCAAATTAGTAACATCAAACCTTTACCCATATACATCGATGCGGGAATTATCATTAAAAAAGCTACGGCTCTGATCAATGCCGAACTTGGTTGTATTCCGTCTGAGATTGGGGAAATAATTGCGATCGCCTGCGATCAAGTCTTAGAGGGGAATCTGCGGGATCAATTTGTCGTGGATATCTATCAAGCAGGGGCAGGAACTTCTCACCACATGAATATCAATGAAGTCTTGGCAAATCGAGCATTAGAACTAATTGGCGACTCCAAAGGCAACTACGACCGCATCAGCCCCAACGATCATGTAAACTACGGACAATCGACCAATGATGTCATTCCCACAGCAATTCGTATCGGTGGCTTAATGGCATTGGAAAAGTCTTTATATCCTGCTTTAGATAATTTAATCTCGCAATTGCAAGTAAAAAGTGAAGAGTTTAAGGATGTGATCAAATCTGGACGAACTCACCTCCAAGATGCTGTGCCCGTGCGCTTAGGTGATGAATTTTTAGCATACGCTCAAATTATTAGCGACCATCTTAGACGTATTCGCATTGCGGCGGAAGACTTAACCGAACTGGGCTTAGGCGGGAGCGCGGCAGGAACTGGCATGAATACCCATCCTGAATATGCGGTAAAAGTGGCACAAAAACTTAGCGAACTGACTAAATTTAAATTAAAACCTGCAGTAAATCTAATGGCGGCAATGCAGAGTATGTCAGCGTTTGTCAATGTTTCGGGCAGTTTACGTAATCTGGCTCAAGACTGTATTAAAATCGCCAACGATCTCCGACTACTAGATTCGGGACCCAAGACTGGATTCAAAGAGATTCAACTTCCGCCCTTACAGCCCGGTTCTTCGATTATGCCGGGGAAATATAATCCCGTGATTGCCGAAATGACAAATATGGTTTGCATTCAAGTTTTGGGATATGATGCCGCCATTGCGATCGCTGCCCAAGCAGGACAACTAGAACTAAATGTGATGATGCCTTTGATTGCCTATAACCTCTTACACAGTATCGAAATTTTAGGAAATGCTTTGGCTAGTTTGGCGCAAAAATGTATCAAGGGAATTACTGCCGATCGCGATCGCTGTTTAGCTTATGCCGAAGGAAGTTTATCTTTAGTGACTGCCCTTAATCCTCATTTGGGATATCTCAATAGTGCCGATATTGCCAAAGAATCTTTAGCGACAGGTAAGTCTCTGCGTCAGATTGTTTTAGAAAAGGAACTTCTTACTATCGCCCAATTAACCGAAATTCTCAACCTTGAGGAGATGAGTAAAGCAAAATTTTTTGATTAGTATAGTAAGATTTAGACATTGAATGCATCTACAATATGGAACCCTTCTCACAAATTTTTAAGACAATTCAACGCTGGTGGTCTGAATTCACCCTCCAAACCAAGCTGATGGCAGTGGTAACACTGATGGTATCTCTGCTAATGAGTGGAGTGACGTTTTGGGCGGTCAATGATATTCAAACTGATGCAAGGCTTAGCGATACTAGGTTTGGTCGAGATTTAGGTTTGTTATTAGCGGCAAATGTATCTCCGTTGGTAGCTCAAGGCGATCGCACTGAAGTAGCAAGGGTTTCTAAAAAATTCTTTGAAAGTAGTTCTAGCATTCGTTACATTCTCTATGCCGATCCATTAGGCGATATTTACTACGGGATTCCTTTTGCGGTAGATGAGGTCAAAAATTCCCTAAGCTTAAGACGGCGAATTCTATTGCCTGAAAATCCTCTAAACAGTACCGATCCGACATGGGTGAAGCAGCATAATTCTCCTCAAGGTGAAGTCACTGATGTATTCGTACATTTAGATCATGAAGGTGAAGATTTAGGAATTTTGGCGATCGGAATTAATCCTAATCCTACAGCAGTTGCCTCTTCTTCTTTAACTTTAGATGTGACTACGGCGGTATTCGTCTCAATTTGGATGATGGTAATTTTAGGTGCGGCTTCTAATGTCGTCACGATCACTCGCCCGATTAAAGAATTGGTGGTAGGAGTGCAAAGCATTGCCAGTGGTAACTTCAAGCAACGGATCGATTTACCTTTTGGGGGCGAATTGGGCGAACTGATCAGAAGTTTTAACGAGATGGCAAAACGACTAGAAAGCTATGCAGAACAAAATATCGAAGAACTCACAGCCGAAAAAGCTAAATTAGAAACATTAGTCTCCGCGATCGCGGATGGGGCAATTCTCTTGGATGCAGATCTAAAAGTAATTTTGGCAAATCCTGCGGCAATTAAAATTTTAGGATGGGAAGATAAGCAGGCGATCGCTACAGACATCATGCACATTTTACCCCCTGCGGTCAATCGCGAAATTAGTATGCCTTTACTAGAGATAGTTAGAGGTGAAAGAGAAGGTGCAGAATTTCGGATCACTTCGTCTTCAGAATCAGGAGATACTTCCTTACGCTTCTTAATCATGAGTGTTTTAAGTGCGGGTAATACGATCAAAGGCATAGCGATGACCGTTCAGGATATCACTCGCGAAGTGGAACTCAATGCCGCTCAAAGTCGATTTATCAGTAATGTCAGCCATGAATTGCGAACTCCTTTATTTAATATCAAGTCTTTTATTGAAACCCTCTACGAATATGGAGATGAGCTTTCAGAAGAGCAAAAACATGAATTTTTAGATACTGCCAACCGCGAAACCGATCGCCTGACCCGTCTGGTCAATGATGTTTTAGATTTATCCCGGCTTGAATCTGGTCGTCAGTATCGCTTTGATGCTACCGAACTTTACTCAACTATCGAACAAACTCTCAGAACTTATCAGTTAAATGCCCGTGACAAAGGAATTGAACTACAGAAAGAAATTGCTTCTGATATTATGCCAGCTTGGGCTAACTACGATTTATTATTGCAAGTGTTAGGAAATCTCGTAGGTAATGCTCTGAAATTCACCAGTTCGGGCGGCAAAGTATTGATTAAGGCATATAATCGCCAAGAACCAAGTCCTAATTATCCACACCAATCTATTAATAGAGTCCGAGTTGAAGTCAGCGATACTGGTACGGGTATTTCTCCCGAAGACCAAAAACGCATCTTTGACCGCTTTTTCCGCATTGAAAACCGCGTACATACCCTTGAGGGGACTGGGTTAGGCTTATCGATCGTGCGTAATATTATTGAAAAACATCACAGTAAAGTACATGTCCATAGCGAATTAGGCGTAGGTACGACATTTTGGTTCGATCTGAGTGTATTTCAAGATAAATGGGATCTGCCTCAAGTTACGATCGTTGAATCTTTTCAAGCTAATCACGACAATGAGGAAAATCAAAAAATACTCCAACAAATACCTCAACAAATATTAGATCCAGAAAATATCAGCAAAGAAATCGCCTTAGAACCTGCGTAAAACTGCTTATGTTCTTTCTCGATTAATACGAACTTTAAACCATACAGCTTAAGAATCCCTGCCTGAGTTCGGTTTCGTTAAGATTGCGACCGATGAATACCATTTCATTTTTACGAATTTCATTTTTTTGCCAAGGGCGATCGCCCTTACCATCAAAGATCATATGTACGCCTTGAAATACGAAACGACAATCTTCTCCAGCGATGTTAAGAATTCCTTTCGTCCGAAAAATATCGGCTCCTTTCTCAGCTAAAAGTTCATCTAACCAATTGTTGAGCTTTACCCCATCCATTTCTCCTGATGCGACAATTGCCACTGATTTAACCGTGCGATCGTGCTCGTGATGGTGGTGGTGAATATTAGAGCTATGTTCCGAATCCTGATGGTTATCGCCAGATGGATCTAAGCTTGGATCTAAAAAGGCTGGATCGATCGCCAAAGCCCGACTGAGATCGAAAGCTCCAACATCTAAAATCGCTGACATTTCAATTTGAGCATTTTGCGTATGATAAATCTTGGCGATCGCATTCATAGCACGAATTTTTAGTTCTAGTTCCTGCAATTCTGATGCGCTGATAAGGTCAATCTTATTTAATAAAATCACATCGGCAAAGGCAATCTGTTCTTGAGCTTCATCACTATCCCAATGTTGAGCGATATGTTTGGTATCGACCACCGTTACTACAGCATCTAAATGGGTTTTTTGCTTGACATCTTCATCGGAAAAAAAGGTTTGAATTACAGGGGCAGGATCGGCTAAACCAGTAGTTTCAATTAAAAGATGATCGAACTGACGGCGCATTAACTTAGTAATAATTCGGATTAAGTCTCCTCTAACCGTGCAACAAATACAGCCATTATTCATTTCAAAGATTTCTTCATCAGTGCTGACAACAAGCTGATTATCAATGCCGATTTCGCCAAATTCATTTACAATTACTGCAACTTTTTTACCATGCTCGTAGGTCAAAATTCGATTGAGTAAGGTGGTTTTACCCGCTCCTAAATATCCTGTGAGTACGGTTACGGGGACAGATGGTTTAGTAGGATTATTCATATTGCTTGATAATTTGGAATAATTCGATATAGCTTATGTTTGTAGCAAATCTTAAGTTAATTCTATTCATTAAGCCTTTTTTATTTAAGCATTATTCAAGAATTTAGACTACTCAATCATAATAATTTGATGGCGATCGCGCTGTTTGGGAAAATATATTTCAGTGGGGTAGGAATCTTGATGGATTAGGGTGCAATGTAGCGATCGCTTGCACTAAAATGTACGTCATAAGTTAGGGACTTGGGTTTAAATAAGATACCGTTTAAGAGGGATCACAGTGATATCCCACTTGGGTAATGTTTGAGAAGGTATCCAAAATGTTTGATACTGTTTTAACTCCTGTTTAGAAACTGTTATTTTCTTCTCATACTTTGTTGTAATCAGATTAACAATTGGCGAGACTCCTTTCCATTTCATATTAGCTGCCCATTTTATTGCGGTTTCAACCGAACCTAAAATAGCCCCATGCCAATACTTCTCTAGGGCTGCCCAGCAGCGTTCAATCGGATTATATTTACTATGGTAAGGAGGATCATAAATAAGACGAATTCTTATGCCGATTGACTTCGCTAGTTGAACTATACGTTTGATCAACTGAGTTCTATCGCTGCGTGTTGCTGAACCGCCATCAAGGTTGATTAGTAACTCTTCAAGCTCATGATAATATTCTTTGTGTTCCGACCACCATCTTGTCAGGCAGTCTACAATAAAATCGCTAGTCTCAGCCGAGTTACCAAAATAAATTGAAAGTTTATCTGTGCTTAGATTAAGAATGCCAAATGGTACTAAAGTTGATGTCCAAACCATGTCACGATCGTCTGCTTGTTTTGCTTCCAGACTACGAGATTTACCATTCCGACTCAGATTCCCAATTTTGACTTTGGCTTTGCTATCTATCGATATTCTCAGAGACTTGGTGTCTTTATTAGCGCTGTGCACATTCGCAAAAATTGCATCAGTTTCTGGAATCTTTTTTAAGGGTTTTGTTTTTTGGACTTTTTTAGGCGATACCCCATCCGATTTAATACTCTGCCAATAGTCTCTCTGGTTACGAGTTCTTTATAACCTTTTTCTTGCATTAATCCCTCCCGTACTCCTCTGGCTGTGATTTGCGTGTAATAATGTGTCGATTTCATCTTTGGGTCTGCTTGACTCTTTTCATCTACTATTGACCGAATATCTGCCTCTAGGTTTGGTAGCTTCTCTTCACTTTTC
>Ga0163154_10005317_pt1 | contig 16417 bp, 16 predicted proteins | sample OliLakLV19MP9P1_FD_148649 | JGI IMG/M metagenome (GOLD analysis project Ga0163154, IMG submission 148649) | Freshwater microbial mat bacterial communities from Lake Vanda, McMurdo Dry Valleys, Antarctica - Oligotrophic Lake LV.19.MP9.P1 | ecosystem: Environmental > Aquatic > Freshwater > Lake >... | reverse complement strand
TCATTCACTACACAACTTTATGGTCTTATTGATTATAATGTCTATTTGTGTAATTAATTCTGATTGAGTACTTATACGATCGTTGCAAACGATCGTACTCACCAAAACGCTTGAAAACCTCTACGCTCTCCCGACTACAGGCAGCGTCAACGCCTGAGCCACCGACACACTGGCAGCAATTTTTTCTCTTTCTGGGTTGGACACTGACTCTGATTGGCTGCACGATCGCGCTGTTGGCATTCTGGACAGGCAGCAGCGAGATCGCCTTGCCCATGCTCGTGATGGCGATCGCCGCCTGTGTCACTTTGAGTCTAGTTTTGCCAGTATGGCAGGAGAATGCCTGAATTCCTACGCGGCAGATGGATGGCTTATTATTACTTGACTCATGGCAAGTAATTGTAGAAGGTTCGTGAACGGCGATCGTCTGCTCTAACTATGGGTTGCTACTCATCCACCTCTAGCCCAGAATGCGCCCAGTGCCGCCAGCATAAAAGGCTGATCAATCACACAAGGTTCAACATTCCGTGTTTGATCTTAGAGTATGGACTACCAGAACCAAAGGGTTAGAGGGGCATCATGCCGTTGTCCATGCCTTACTCCTGTAACGAACCTTTATACTTTTTTCTAAAATTTATTGTCCCAGCACGCTAGTTAAAACTACCCACTTTAGTGGGAGACTTTAGTTGCTACACATGTCCCGATGGCTGTAGCAGTGCAGCATGGTAGGTTTGAGAAAAACGACCATGAGCGACCAACGTAGAGGCAGTCACACCGTGACACGCTTGACCGTGCATCTGGTGTGGGTGACGAAGGATCGCTATCCAGTCCTCAAAGAGGAGATCCAGAAACGCTGCCGCGAACTGATCATGCAGCTTGGCAATGCTGAGGACGTGAAGATTCTGAAGGGTGTCGTGAGCAAGGATCATGTGCATATGCATCTTGAGTATCCACCGTCAAAGTCGGTGAGTGACTTAGTGCGACGCATGAAAGGACGCAGTTCGAGCCTGTTGCAGCAGGAGTATCCAGAGTTGCAGAAGCGCTATTGGGGCAAGCATTTCTGGGCAATCGGTTACGGTGCTTGGAGTACAGGGAATCTGACGGAGGCATTAGTGGAGGAGTATTTGGAGCATCATCGCAATCCGTCAAATCAGGATCACGACAATTTCTTGCTTGAGTGAGTTAACTTGGGCTTTCAGCCCTTCAGGAACCTATGCACTGAAGGTGCATAGTGGTTGAGTAAGGATCGAGAGTAACTGTAAGCGTTTTAGCTTGAGGTAGATAGGCTTAGTGGTGCAGAAAAGTCCTGAAGAGACGATAGATGGGGAATCTCACTAAAATCTCAAGACGAGACAGGGGTGACAGAGGGGGGGACGACATGGGAAGCTCAAGTTTCCACACAAAAAGCCATCCGATATGTCCAGCCCCCAACTTTATCGTCAACTGCAAGCTCAACTAAGTCAATGGATTCAGCCCCAAGACCAACGACATCTGCACGTTTTCTGTGAGAATGTCGCCGCTATTTTGCAAGCTCAAAGCGCCTGTCTAAGCCACTGGTTGCCCTATCTAAGTCATCGGGATTGCCAAGCCCGCAGCCATCTGGAGCGCTTAAATTACTTTGTCCATAATCCCAAAATCACCGCCGAGACCTTCTATTTTCCGCTGTTGCGGCAGTTTTTGAATGCCTGGGAGGGCATGACCATGACACTGACGCTCGATACCAGCGTGTTATGGGATCAATATTGCTTGATTGAGGTTTGTTTAGTGTGGGGAGGACGCTCCATGCCACTGGGTCAAACGGTGTTGGCACACGGCAGTGCCAGCGTGGGCTTTGAGGACTACTGTCCGGTGTTAGAAACGACGTTACGGCTGCTGCCGCCAGGATGCCAGATAACGTTGTTAGCGGATCGTGGCTTTGCACACGGTGCGTTGATCCGGTGGTTACAGAAGCATGAATGGTCGTGGGCGATTCGGGCGAAATCGGACTTGAACATTACCTTCTCCACCGCTCAAACGGCTACGGTTGCGGAGTTGCTTCCGCCAGAGGGAGAAGCGTATCTGTTTCGCAAAGTCACCGTTTTGCAGGACATTGAGTGCCATCTCGCCACTGCCCATTTAGCGCTGGCGGGTGAACCTTGGGCGGTTCTCTCCGATGTGCCGCCGTCCTTGCAGACTTTTGCGGTCTATGGTCAGCGCTTTGGGGGCATTGAACCGCATTTTAAGGATTACAAGTCAGCCGCCTTTGACCTGATCCGTTCTCGCTTGCGCGATCCGCAAGCCCTCAATTGTTTATTGATGCTGCTAGCGGCTGCCACGCTGATTGCCGTTGCCTTGGCGGTGGTGGTCGTCGTTGAAGGTCGGCGCAACCAGCTCGACTGGCATAGTCAACGGGGATTGAGCTTTTTACAATTAGGCTTACGCGAGCTAAAACGGCTGTGTTATCGACATCTTCCGCTTCCCAGTCTAGCCACCTTACCGCAAAAGAGTCCGCCGCCTGCCACTGCTTCCCTCAAAAAACGAGCGCAATTAGAAACGCGAATTGAGTTCTCCCGTGTCACGGTTTTCTCAACTTGAGACTCCAAAAAGTTTTCTGCACCACTAAGCCCTTGAGGGTAGGATACTTGCCCTCGCGCTTGGTCGCAGGGTTTTTCTATGCTGAGGCGACCCTCATTTGGTTAGGGTGCTGTTGTCCCGCTTTATGCTGGTAGCCGACAACCTTATATCAAACTATCACTGGGTTTCAGCCGTCGATCGGGCGGCATTTTGTAGCCTTTCATACGATTTCAACCACAGATCCGGAAGAGCCTTTCTATTGATCCTTATTCGCATCATATTACTCTCGAATAAAGTTCGCTCTTGAAGTTTATTAACAAGAGCACACTTCCCTAGATATTCAAGACTGTTAACTCGATTGATTAAAATATCACCGTTCTTAACTTCAAATTCATCAATTTCTTTTCCTGATGCCTGAACCCTTCTGAACTCGCTTGCATCGTTAAGCTCTCCTGAATAGAAGTTACCGATGCGAATTATTGGAGTACCAGAACCATATTTGTCTGCGGGAAGGTATAAACCATTTTTAGGACTTTCAGATAAAAGCTCTTCAAACAATACATTCTCAAACTGGTGGTCGAACATCTTCAGGAAGACAGATCGCAGATAACTATCGCTGAGTTGTTGGGCATAGCGACGGGTGCGGCGGAGACGATCGCACTTCTGAGCGATCGCGGCAATGCGCTTCTGTTCTGCGATCTGTGGCAGGGAAATTTTAATCTCTTTGAGATGTGAGGGACCAAAGTTTTGCTGCGCCGAGCCTGTGACAAAACGTGTAATTTGTTGCCTAAATTCCAGCGAATCAAGCCAGAACTTAAGGAAGTTTAGATCTGAAAATCCTTCTTTTGCCTTGAATCTAATTGTGCTTGTATTCATACACAAAGGTAAATGATTTGCGCTGACAAAAGCTCCTCGCGTCCGCAACAAACCATCTGTGTCAAAAGAAATTCCTGAACTGGCTATAACAAGATCACCAGCATCTACTAGAAAATGATTGTATTTATGTTGAACTTCTTCTATGCTCAAACATTTATCAGTTTTAGATAAATCAATTGCTCCAATTTTGGTTATGTTGGCTACGTTGAGTAGCTTGATACCAGAGTTTGTGAATTACCAATTACGTACTCCTGGACCTTCTTGAAACCAAAAAGCATCAGATAAATTAGTTTCTATCCATTCATTCTTATTTGAGCAAAACATCTACTTCCTTTATTCTCTTCTATCTATATGCTTTGCGATCGCGTCACAAGACCAACCAGCTAAACACCTGTTCAGCCGTTAACTCTAGCGGTAGTCCAACGAGAACGGGTAACACCTGGGAGCCTTTCAATAACTGCACTCGTTGTTCGGGTAGCACAATCAAGATCGTGTCTTCCTCTGGGTCGAGCAGCCAGCCCAATTCTGCACCGTGTTGAGAGCAGTGGAGCAAGTTGCCCAACACCTTCGTTTGGCTTTGGTCAGGGGAGAGGATTTCGATCGCCCAATCGGGATAAATCTTAAATCGATTCGCCACCTGTCCCGATACGTCACGGGGAATTCTATCCCAACGAACGACCACCACATCAGGCACGATCGTTGCACCGCCAAAAGTGCAGCGTAATTCAGGGAAAACACCCGCAATCTTTGGTTCCTCAACCACTGGAGCGATGACATTGCATAGCTTTAATTGGAGGCGGCTATGCTTTCCTTGGGGCATTGGCTTCTGGCTCACTTGTCCATCAATAAATTCTGAGGCGGGTTCTGTCTCTGGAAGCTCTAAAAACTCCTCCAGCGTCAGACTTTTTACGGTTGCGACCATCACCTATCCCTCCAGTAGTTTCTCCAATTCTGCCACTTCTGCCGCCATCCCATGCTCCAGCTTTAGCAACCGTTCCATCGTCACCTGCGGCGATTCGTAATACACCTCATCCTGCTCCACCTGGCGATAGCGGCTGGCAGACAGGTCATATTTGTTTGCCTTCACCTGGTCTTTCGTCACCCAAAACTGGCGGTTAAGCTGGTTAATTTCCTGTTGCAGTGGAGCCATTTGGTCGTGCAGCGTCGTCAGCTTTTGCTGGTCGGTGTCTAAAGCCTGTTGTTTTTCCTCATCCTCATCGGGGGCGATCGCTGCCTCAAACATCAGACGGTTAATCTCCTTTTGCAACAGCAACCGTTCCGTTTTCATCGGCGCAATCTGCTGCTTCAGCGCTGCCAGTCGAGTCGTGCGGCGATCCGTAAAGTCAGTATCAAAGCGGTGTTGCCAGCACAGCAGCAGATCGGGAATGTCATTCTGGTCAGGCGTGAGTTGGCGTTTGTCATCTAGCGAAAAGCCATCATGCTCCATGTCGTAAAACCAGATGCGATCGGTGGTGCCGCCACGAGTAAACAGCAGTACTGCTGTAGACACGCCAGCATACGGCTTAAACACCCCGCTGGGCATGGACACCACTCCATCCAGCCGATTTTCTTCAATCAGCTTCTTACGAATGTCGGTGTGTGCCTTGCTAGAGCCAAATAGCATCCCATCCGGCACAATCACCGCACAGCGACCGCCCATATCCAGCACCCGCAAGATCAGATGCAAAAACAGCAGTTCTGTTTTCTTGACCTTGGTAGGCAGCAGTGGATTGATATCTGACTCGTCCATCTTCCCTTTGAACGGGGGATTCATCAGCACCACATCCAACGATTTCTCATCGTTAAAGCCCTTCGAGAGCGTGTCTTTGTAGAAGAATCGGGGATGCTGAATGCCGTGCAGCATCAGGTTCATCGACCCAATCCGCAGCATTGTCATGCCCGAATCGTTGTCATAGGCAGTAAAGGCGAGTTGTTGCAGAAAGTCTCGTTGCTCCTGCTCCAACGTATCCAGGGGATGACGCGCCAGAATGTGTTGATAGGCGTTCACCGGAAAGCCGCAGGTTCCGGCTGCCAGGTCGCCGATACGCTCATTCGGCTTCGGGTCAACCATGCTCACCATCATGCGGATAATGTGCCGGGGCGTGCGAAACTGCCCATTGCGACCCGCCACGCTCAGCTTACTCAGCAGGTATTCGTACAGGTCACCCTGCACATCCTGATTCTGCTCCGAAATCTTCATTTGATCGATCAAGTTGCAGACTTCGATCAGGGTGCTGGGCTTGTTGACCTTGAACTCAGCATTTTGCATATACCGCTCAAAGGAACTGCCCTCTACTCCCATTTCTCGCAAGTAGGGAAACACCCTTTCCCGCAGGTGCTTCAGGGCATCCTCAGCTTTGAAGTTGATCCAGTGAGACCAGCGCAGGTCTGCTGCAATTTGGGGTTCAAATGCTTTCTGACGCAAGGTTGCCAGCTTCTCTCGCTTCTTCTCCCCATCATCCAACCGCTTGAGGAACAGCAGGTAAGAGAATTGCTCGATCGAATCCATCGGGTTCGACAATCCCGACGACCACAATCGATCCCAAATCGTATCGACTTTCGACTTTAGTTCTGGTTCAGTTAGCACATTCCTCTCCTACGCCGCCAGTTGGTTTGTAAGAGCCAGCAGTTCATTCACCTGCTCCTCCGTAAACCAATGCTCTACAGCATCTTCTCCAAAACGGTCTAGCGGTTCATCATACAAGTCAGCTAGTTCGATGCGGCGTTTTTGGAGGAAAACATTCTGCACCGATCGCAGGAAACGAATCTGATCGGCGTTAAATTGCCGTTGGGCAATGTATTGCTCAAAGTTGCGCTGCACCACCGTTTCATAGTCTTCTAGCAGAGCTTCCATCTCGAACTGTTGCCGCAGAAAGGCTAGCAGGCTACCCACCTTCAGGTTGAACGCTTTGCGAATATTACCTGTGGTGAGTTGAATGTCGCGGTCACCCAGCTCCTGCTTTAGGGTTCGTTCTAGAGCGACCAGTTGCAGATCGGTGACAGTCTCTCCATTGCGAAGTGCGGCAATCGTCGGGTGATTCTCCACGATTTCCAGCACTTTGCGCTCCACTCGCTCGCGGTATGCCTGTACATAAACCTGTTCTCCACCTTCACCCAAAGTGATGTAGCCACTACTAGCAAGCGTGTCTTTTAGGTCTAGTTCTAGAAAAGCATTCGGCTTCTCGCGGCGATTCCGCATTTGGTCTGCCAGATCATCGATCACCTGGTTCAATGCAGCTGGGGGTGCTGATCGCAACTGAACCGACATGCAAGTGCTCACGGATGCCTGTTTTTGCGGGTCTTGGAGCACAAAATCGGGTAAGCGACTAACATCCTCCGCGATCGATTCTAGGGTGGAGTCCTTGACAGCGTTGGTCAAAATTTCATACTTCAGTCGTTCAACCTTATTGATGAAGGTGGCAGCAGGCACATCCGTCCCGGCGACAAATCGCAGCAGCGGAGCCACCTTAGAACGAAGAAAATTGATTTTAACTTGAGTCAGGTGGAGCCAAAAGCCTTCTGTCCAGGCTGGTTCAACATCGGCGTATACCTTTTGCACGCTAAAGGCATCTAGAGGAATTTGGGCGACTTGCGATCGTACATCTGCGATCGTTTTCTGACGTTCAGACGATGCTGGGTCTTGTAGGTAGCACTCCAGCAGCTTTAACCGAGTGTTGAAGATTTTCACCAGCACCGGCAAATCTTGGCTGACGACATCATCTTTCGGTTCTCGGTCAAACTTATTTTGCCAAAAGTCGATGATCAGAAACCTCTCCTTCTTTCCCTCCGACAACCACTCCAGATGCTTACAGGCTTCCTGGTTGCGAGTGCCGCGCCCAATCATTTGTGTCAACTTGATTTGAGACTGCACAGGTTTCATAAACACCAGATTTACGACCTCTGGTGCGTCTATTCCGGTGTCCATCAAGTCTACCGAGATCGCAATTCGGGGCATATCGTTCTTCTTGAAGTTCTCGATTAAATCATCCGTGCGCTCCATTTTGGAGGTGATTACCTGCACCAAGTTGGGGTATTGCGGATACATTTCCTCAAACCGTGCTGCCAGCCGCGTAGCGTGGCTCTGGGTCAGCGCAAATACAATCGTTTTTCCTGGAAGCTGCCCAGATTGGTCTTTATAGCAGACCTGCATGATTTCTTCCCATTGCTTCCGTTGGGTGTCTTTGTTAGAGACCGTTCGTTCTAGCTCTGTGCCTTCGTAGTCAACCTCATCTGGCTCAATGCCATCCTCAATCAGTTCGTTTCGTTCCTCTTCACTTAGATTTGCACCGCGAATGCCATCCCGTTGAAAGCCAGTTCGTGCCTGGTAAATGTCAAAATCAACCAGAACGCCTTCGCCGATCGCTTGCTTGTAGTCGTAGAGGAATGTAGGCTTAGGCGGGTCTTCATGATGATGGAAAACTTGAAAGGTGTTGCGATCAATGAAACCAGCGGGGGTGGCCGTTAGTCCAATAATCCTGGCATCAAAGTATTCCACGACCTCCCGAAACAGGTTGAAGATTGAGCGGTGAGCCTCATCAAACACAATCAGGTCAAAAAAGCCGGGGGTGTACTTCTTGCGGCAGGCTGAGAGGGTATGCACTGTTGAAACGTACAGCCGTTGACTGGTATCCGTGTTGTAGCTACGAATCCAATGGTTCGGTTCGTGGGGCAAAAAGGCTTTGAAGCCATCATTCAATGCCTGTTTCACCAGTTCTTTTCGGTCTGCGACAAATAACACACGCCGCGCCTGGTTTCCTCTGAGAAAGAGGTCAATCAGTGCCATTGTGGTGCGAGTCTTACCGGTGCCAGTTGCCATCACTAGCAGCGAACGGCGGAATCCCTCATCAAACCGTTCACACACACGGCGGATTGCCTCTTGCTGGTAACTTCGTCCTGCGATCGCCAGGTTCACCTCTAAAGTTTGGAGAAGAATCTTGTTCTGACGCAGGTACAGCAGATTTTCCAGGTCTTTGAGTGAGAAAAAGCCTGCAACCTGCCGTTTGGTCTCAAAGTCTACATCCCAAAAGTAAGTTTCTCTGCCATTCGAGAGGAAAGCAAAGGGCTGAAAGCTCTGCCGTTTGGCGATCTCAGTCACATAATGCCGCACCTGTTGTTCTGCCACTTGCGGCTCACGGCTTTGCCGCTTCGCTTCCACGACCGCAATGACATCTCTGTTGGACCGGTAGAGGCAATAATCGGTCACACCATTCCAGGGGGCGGCATCATAACCAGCAACGAAAATTTCAAACCTTACCTGCTCTGGGTCTTGCAGGTTCCATCCTGCCTGGGCGATCGCTGGGTCAATGAGAGCCTTTCTAGTTGCTGCTTCGTCTAGAGACATACAGTTAGCCTTGCAATGCGAAGGGCTTCCATACAAATTCCTGGTTACTTCTTTAGCGATGCATCTAGATGAGCTGTGCAGAATCCGGATTCTGTACCAATGTTTGTAGTCTGCCCTCAATCCGCTCCAGAAACCGACACCACAATCAAGGCTGTCGTCTGTGCTGAATCCTAAATGTCTAGCAAATCTAACTCAGCAGGGGGGAAGCATAACTAGGGTTCTTTGCGTAACCCTTTTTAGTCGTCATACAGCAGCTTTCTCTTTCATGTTCAGTTTTTTGGTGAAGGATCAGCCCTGATTGAAAATCTCTGCAATATCCCGTGAACCATGCAGTATGCGGATGACCTCGATGCCGTTTTCAATGGCTCGGTAGAACATTACATAGCTGCCGATTGGGAAGCTCTGCAAACCAGCTAACAGTTCCTCTCGCCTTCTGCCCAAGTCTGGATTCTGAGCCAATGTTTGCAGTTTGCCCTCAATCCGGTCGAGGAACGCATCGGCACGATCAAAGCTGTCGTCTGCGATGTAATCCCAAAGATCCAGCAAGTCTAACTCAGCACGAGGGCGCTTAATGACGATCGTCATTACTGCGGTTGCCTCTGCCGACGGCGCTGCCGCGCTTTTTCTTTCACTGTTTGCATATTCAAGGGCGTTGCCTCACCGCTGTCCAGACCAACCTGAATATCTTGCCGCAGTTCCTGCAACCGAATTTGCTGAAGTTGCTCCCGCTCCTTCATTAACCGTAGTCCCTCACGAACCACCTCGCTGGCGGAGTAATAGAGCCCGCTGGAAACTTTCTCCTGAATGTAATGTTCCAACTCCGGTGTGAGAGACACATTCATGCCTGAGTCCTTGTGTAGCTTGGGTCTCTCTATTGTCACCCTAATAACAGAGAGTAACAACTATTGTTATTAACTATCGCCACCGACTGAACGGCAATTTCAAGTTTTTTCTTCTCTACTTGAGGAAACAGCAGTAAGAGAGCCTAAAACGCTATTTCCCCGCTTAAAAGTACTTATGGCAGGCAAAATTGGCTGAATATGCTTAATATAAGACCATATAACGCTATGTTATACAGGGTTATACTAACAAAAGCCTTCAATGCCGCTAGGCAAGGGTTATAGCGGTTTTCCTGTCTCTGGCTACCAATTTGCTCCAACAAAAATTGACAGCACCTCGTGAATGTAGTGTGGCTGTAAGCCTTATAAAACCCGTTTGACATCTTTTACTGTGGTGCTTAGCTTTGAAAGCAGTCGTTATCCAGTAGCGTGATGGCAAAGCCTGTTCAGTAGAGCCATTTTCTACTAGCTAAGGGCAAAGCGGTCTAGCTGTAAGGCTTGTAGCTTCTGCTTGAGATCTCAAATGGGTTCTATAGCGGTAGAGGGACTTAGCGCGCGAGTAGTAAAAGCCTATCCTCTGGCAAAAGCTAGCGCAGTGAGCGAAAACGCAATCGACATCAAGGCTGAGTCTGCAACAGCAAACTAAACGCTTGAGTCAGGACAGTGCTTTGTGCTTCGCTTAATGGTTGAGCAAAATGCTGGTAAATCGCTGGCGCATAAACTTGCCACATCTGGTGTCGCAATGCCAGTCCTTCTGAAGTAAGGGCGGCAAAAGCACCCCGACGATCGCTAGCACAGTGCTCTCGCTGGACGAAGCCTGCCTGTTCCAGGCGATCGACTAAACGAGTCAGGTTGCTGCGCTGCAACACGAGCGCAGCGGCTAATTCATGTAAGCGTAAGCGTCGATCAGGTGCTTCTTCTAATGCCCACAACACATCATACCAACTGAGATTAGGCAGATTGGCTTACTTGAGCGTCTGCTCGATTTGCTCCAGTAAAACCGCATAGGTTTTAAGGAAGAGGCACCAGGTCTTATTTTGAGCGGGTGTTAAACGAGCCATTGGTGACAAACCATCAATGTAGTTGCAAATGCAATTAGTTTAGCTGCAATGAGACAATCGTATCGCGGGTTGGCGTTTAAACCGATGGCTGTTTCCTCGCTAAAGCCAGTGAGCCATACACTCTGCCCTTATGTGCAGCGAGCCGTCATTACACTGCATGAGAAGCAAATTCCTCATGAGCGGGAATATGTGGATCTCGCACAGAAGCCTGCTTGGTTTCTAGCGCTTTCACCGTTGGGTAAAGTGCCGCTGCTATTGGTTGGCGACACGGGACTGTTTGAATCGGCAAAGGGCATGGTGCGACAGGCACGATCTGCCGAATAAATCATCGCGCTGCCGGTGTCATCCACCAGGATGTAGTAGTCTTGAACGCGCCGAGAATCTTGTCAAATTCCCAGAAGGAGCAGGAAGATGCAAGCCAGAGTAAAACGTTGAATCATGATTGGTTTATGCTGTCTTGCGTTTGGACTGGATAAAGCTCTGCCAGCGTCGCCAATTGGCGCGAACCACTTTCCATTGGGCGATCGCGTGCAGAATGATAAACGCTAAAAAGGTGTAGGACAACCAGAAATGTAGGTTTCGCCCCACATCCACCATTGCTTCGTCTTGAGGAAAAATATCGGGCAGCAGGATGCCAAAGAACTTGACATTATTCGTGCGAAACGAATTGGAAAAGAAATATCCAGTGATCGGCACTGCCCACATAAACACATAGAGCGAACTATGCAGGATGACGTTTCTCAACCAAGCCCCGCTGAACTTGGGGAAGCGCTTGGTGTACTTCTTCCACCACACCTGGAGCAACATGAAAATGCGCCAGGTCAGCAATGCCATGGACAAGACCCCCAGGGATTTGTGGAAACCGTATAGTTCACCTCGGAAGGGGGCACCGCGATCGAGTTGAGACATGACCGTACCCACGATAAACAGCGGTACATACAGCACCGCCATCCACCAATGCACAGACATGAGCTGTTTAAAGGCAGAATTAAATCGAGGTTTGAGGGATTGCAAAGCAGTCATGATACGAACTCCTAAATTGATTTCAAAACTTGATTTGCCGAGGTGGCGTAGATCTTGCAACAGCCGAGAAATCGGGTTTCTTGCGAAAATCGATGCCTTAAATCCTTGATCTTGGGTGGAGAAACCCGGTTTCTGATGCTTTAAACATTGACTGCTCTTTCGTCAATAATTTCATAGACGTTTAAGGACAACTGCGACGCAATGCGTTATTGCCCAGCCTAGGAAATCTCTCTCTCAGCAAGAAATCGGCGGTCTGCTTTGATTAGTGCACCCTGACCTGCGATCGCAATTGAGAATCAACCAGGTTTAGATATGCCTGATCATTAACTGCCTCAGCGGGCAACAGTTGAGCTGTAACCGCACCCTGCACGACTTCTTTGGCATCAATTTGACCCAACGTATAGGCCGAAGCCAAACCTAAATAGCCCGGAATCCCTTGTTGTTTCAGATAGCCCCGTTGCGCCATCGTCACGAGATCGGAAGGTGCAGGTCGATCGTTGGCTGTGTTAGCGGCGGTGTAGGGATTGTAAGCCGTTGGATCAGCGTTTGCCGTCGAAACCATTGCTGAGCAGAAAGCCAATGTGGTTAAACCAGTAAGAATGAAGCGTTTCATGGTCAACCTCCTAGTGGTTGTTAGTGATTCGATCATCGGCGTTCGCTTAATTGCCATCCGAAAGGGCTGAACTTCAGAAAGCGGGGAGGAGTTGCAAAGCTCGACTGAGCGATGAACCCGGATGGGGGAGCGATTGAGTCGGCGCTTCATTGCCCAACCAGCCTTGGACATCAATGCTTCAGGATTGAATCGTCTAACCCTTTCTGGGGACGCGCCCCGTGCGGAGCCGCATGCGGGGTGCTGTGGGGACTGGGGGAGAAAATCCCCTGGTTACCCGATTAGCCTGTCTCACTGAAGGGCTGGCAAATTAGAATGCAGTGGCTTCACGAATTAGTTGACAATATGACTTTACCGATCGTTGCTCGCCCTTCTAATAAGCGATGGGCTGCTGCTGCGTCTTGAAGTGGCAAAACTCGGTCGATTTGTAAGTGCAGCCACCCAGCTTGAATCCCTTCTAGAAGAGCATTGGCTCGTCGTAACAAGCTATCGTGGGTGGGGGCTTTGTTGGCAAGATCACTACCTGCAACTCTGAGCGATCGACCAATCAGATCTGTGGGCGAGATCGGGTCGGGTCGCCCACTTGACCAGCCATAGCTGACAACCGTTCCATCTGTTGCAACTGCCTGCAAACTGCCTGCAAAGGTTGCTTTTCCTACCCCATCCAGGACCAGTTCGACTCCATGATCGCCTGTAAACCGTTTCGTCTCTGCCACAAAGTCTTGCTGAGTGTACAGGATGATGTGATCGGCTCCGGCTGCCTCGGCTGCCTGGGCTTTGGCTTCAGTGGAAACCGTACCAATCACCTGCGCCCCAAGTCGCTTTGCCCACTGCACACATAGCAATCCTAATCCGCCTGCGGCTGAATGAATTAAGACCGTCATACCCGGCTTTAGGGTGACGTAGTCATGAAGCAAGTACTGTGCTGTTATCCCTTGTAGTGGAAAGGCTGCACCCTGCTCGAAAGTGATGTTGTCCGGCAGGGGAATCAGGCGATCGACAGGAACATTACTGGCTTCAGCATACGAACCGGGTACACCGTAGTAGGCAACGCGATCGCCTGGTTTGACGATTTCTACTCCTTCCCCAACCGCTTCCACAATTCCCGCCCCCTCAAGTCCTGGAATGAATGGCGGTGCCCACGCTTGCAGGTAAGTTCCACTACGTAAATAGACATCAATGTAATTTAGTCCTGTTGCCATTAATTTGATTCGTGCCTGACCTGCGGCAGGTGCAGGCAGTTCCGGCACCTCTTGCCAACACAACACTTCTGGCGCACCGACTTCTTTAACTTGAACCGCTTTCATTTCAGTTATGCCTGAATACTTGAGAACTAATTTAAAGTTAATCTTTTCCGTGATCGAAGAGAAGTAGGATAATGGGCAAAACATTTGTGCCTAAAATTCTCAAATGATGACTACTCTTAATCAATTACCAGAACTTGTTGCCTTCGTTCAAAGTGTGCAGGCAGGCAGTTTTAGTGCTGCGGCTCGGATTCTAGATACAACCCCATCTGCTGTAAGCAAGCGGGTGGCAAAGTTAGAAGACCAATTGGGAGTCCGATTGTTACAGCGCACGACACGATCGCTGAGCTTGACAACCGACGGCACTGCCTACTACGAGCGAGTCGCACAGCTTTTAGCCGAACTCAATGAGGCAAACGATCTCGTTATGTCACGCGATAAACCTCGTGGCAAGCTAACTGTATCAGCACCGCATGATTTTGGGCATCTGGTTCTAGCTCAGTGGATTCCCAGCTTTCTTCAGCAATATCCTGAATGACAAATTGATTTGCGATTAACCGATCGCTTTGTCGATTTGGTCGAAGAGAGCATTGATGTTGCCATTCGCATGGGAACGTTAGACGATTCCAGCTTGATTCTTAGACATTTAGGAGAGATTCCCTATGTGGTGTGCGCCTCATCGACCTACCTAAAAGCTCACGGTGTTCCAACAGTGCTGGAAGAACTGCTCAATCACAACTGTTTGCGTTTCATCAGCAATGGGCATCCATTACAGCAATTGCAAGTTCAACATTTTGACAACAGGAGCTGAGCTCGACTTTATCCATTTTCTGAAACCCTGAAGCACCAATAGTTCTAGCACGTCGGATTTTCTCTCGACTTTTCTTGATATCGGTTCAACCGCTGGATATCTGAAAAAGTTTGTGACCCTGTCTGCGATCTAGGCACAGCCAAGAATAGCTCCTCTTCAAAATGGATAAAGTCGAGCTGAGAGCTTACAGATAAAGTAAATCTGACAGAGGTCATCGACATGGAAGCAATGGCGCTGAGCTTTGAGGTTTTGTTGGGGTATCTGCATCGAGTAATCACGCAGGTTAAGGACCCTCGACAAGTCAGTAATGGTCAGCGTTACAGCCTGAGCGACGCACTTTTAGGAGCATTTTCAGTCTTTTTCATGCAATGTGAATCCTTTTGGGAGCACCAGCGCCAGATGCAGAGTCGGCAGGGGAAAGATAACGCCCAAACCCTCTTTGGCTTAGGGCAGATTCCGACCATGCTCCAAAGCCGCAATATCGTGGACAAGGTGGCGGCACAGGAACTTTTTGCGGTCTTTGACTGGGTCTACCAAAGCTTGCGCAAAGAAGGACATCTCAAGCCCTACCAATGTCTAGGGGGGCATCTCCTGGTGACCTTAGATGGCACACAGTACTTCAGCTCTGAAAAGATTCATTGTGAACGCTGTTCTAGCCGCACGCACAAAAACGGCAGCGTGACCTACTTTCACAGCGCGATTCTGCCCGTGATTGTGGCACCAGGACAGTCTCATGTGATTGCTTTAGCCCCAGAGTTCATCACCCCTCAAGATGGCAGTGAGAAACAAGATTGTGAGCTAGCGGCAGCGAAACGGTGGCTGAGCGCTCATGCTAAAAGGTTTACTGGACAATCCGTGACACTTCTAGGGGATGACCTTTATAGCCATCAACCGATGGCCGAGCATTGCTTGGAGTCTGGGATGAACTTCATTTTTACCTGTTTGCCGGAGTCTCACTCAGCCCTCTATGAGTGGTTAAACTACCTGCATACGCTTGGAGCGGTCAAGACTTTAGAGACCTTGCTATGGCATAAGGGCGCAAAGGAGACTTACCACTATCGCTATGTCAATCAAATTCCCCTCAGAGATACCCAGCCTGCATTGCTCGTTAATTGGTGCGAACTGACGCTCACCCGTGAATCAGATGGAAAGGTGCTCTACCAGAATGCCTTTATCACTCGTCATCTGCTTAATCCAGAAACCGTGCCCCTAGTCGTCAGTGCGGGTCGAAGTCGATGGAAAACCGAAAATGAAAACCACAATGTCCTGAAAACGAAGGGCTACCATCTTGAGCACAACTTTGGACATGGGCAAGACCATTTGGCTGCTACGTTGCTGACGCTAAACCGATTGGCGTTTTTGTTTCACACCGTTTTACATCTGGTGGATCTGTCCTACCAGAAAATACGCCAACAGCGAGGAACGCGCAGAGGCTTCTTTCAAGATATCCTCTGCCTTACCAAGTACCTGTTGTTTGACAGTTGGCAGCATTTGATTGACTTTATGCTCGAAGATTCAGCCCCTCCTTCAACGATCAATTCATCCTAAATCTTGAATTTGCAATTGCTGCATCCATTACCCTGGAGATTTCTTACCCATGAAACGGTGCAAGAAATCCCAGTTTCAGGTAGTTTCGATTCTGATAATGGTTACGTTCTGCGCTCAGCCGCCCTAGCTGGACTCGGTATTATCTATGTTCTGCGGTTTCAAGTTGAAGCTGATCTTCGCAACAAACACCTAACTTCGCTATTCGATAATCAGTCAATGCTGAGCCGAATAGTACAAGCTGTGTTTACGCATCGAAGGAACCTTTCGCCTCGTGTACAAGCTTTTCTTGAGTTTCTGACTACTCAATCTGCTCAGATATTGAGATAGTTGCTGCTTCTTTACAAACAGATCGCATAGGTCAGATTAGTCAATCGAACCGCGAAGTTACAGCGCTTTTCAGTCATATAGGGGACACCTAAGTAGGTGCTGGAAGAAAAGCTAAAGTATGGAGCACTGTAAAGTTGCGCTTTGAGAGGGAAATTTGTACCGCTCCACTTCATAGCTCCCCGCCGTT
>Ga0163154_10005316_pt1 | contig 16417 bp, 9 predicted proteins | sample OliLakLV19MP9P1_FD_148649 | JGI IMG/M metagenome (GOLD analysis project Ga0163154, IMG submission 148649) | Freshwater microbial mat bacterial communities from Lake Vanda, McMurdo Dry Valleys, Antarctica - Oligotrophic Lake LV.19.MP9.P1 | ecosystem: Environmental > Aquatic > Freshwater > Lake >... | reverse complement strand
CTCTGCCCGAACGCAGAGGAGGTTTTCCCTCAAGCGGCGGAAAGTGCTGAGAAAACAGCGTCCTAAACAACAACGAAGTGGAAACTTTTACTGCGCCGATTCGACAAATTTTACTTTGCCCTTGACACGGCGGGTGGGAGTCCGACGAGCGCACGGACTTTATCTTCGGGAAAGGTCATCAGGGCTTTGAGGTTCATGTCTCATTCTACCCGATAATTGCCTGTCAAGGGATTATTCGTCGGATCATCTAGTGAACCCGAAAGGTAGAGTTAGGCGTTTTACTGCTCTTTGCGGTCACGGAAATCAGATGTTTTTCGTCGGTCATGAGATTCATTAAAGAGGTTTCGGATTTCCTCACTATTGTCCCTGATCTTCTTCACGAAAAATACTGACGGATACAAAACCGCGAGATTTGTCACGAAAACGCGGCGAATTGATGTTTTTCGTGCCCTTTATCAACAGATTTCAGGGCTACTATACCTTTTCGGTTCATAGGGCAAATAACCCCTAAAACAGACCTGAGTGCTCGGTCTTTGCAAGTGGAAAATATGATTTTGCACGAGATCAGCATTTTTAACAGCAATGGCATGAATTGTACAGTGTTCTCTACTGAAATAGTGCAAATGTGTGCAAAATCATGAGGCGCGGAGCAAAGCCTCTCGGTCAACACCTCAAGGAGACTACTATGGAGAAACGAACGATTGCCGGATTATGCGTGGTTATGACGATGACAGTGGTTTCGGGAGGATTTTCACAGTCCCCCGGCAACGGGCAGCCAAACTGTACGGGACTGCCGACAAGAGTGGAGTTGCAGACCTTGCTGAGCAATGCGCCCAGTTCAGGTGGAAATGCAGGTGGATTGTTCAGCGGAAGCCGTATGTGGGCATCCGTCGTGAATCGCAACGGCGATATTTGTGCCTTTGCGACAGGCACCCCTGCTGATAATACCCAGGTGTGGCCGGGCAGTCAGGCGATTTCCAAAGCCAAAGCCTACACGGCGAACGCGTTTAGCCTCGACAGCCTTGCCCTCTCAACAGCCCAATTGTATACCCTCTCCCAACCCGGACATTCTCTCTGGGGACTCAATCAGTCACAGCCCTTCAACCCTGCTGCGCTTGGCTCCTATGGCGGCAAAAATCAGACGGTTGGCGGCATCATCACGTTCGGAGGAGGCGTGCCTCTTTACAAAAACGGCAAGATCATTGGCGGTTTAGGCATCAGCGGCGACACTGCCTGTACCGATCATGAGATCGCCAAACGTGTTCGCAATCTGGCGGGTCTGAACCCTCCCGGCGGGATGCTGGCTGATGATATCTCGTACTCCTCCGCAGACGGAGCTTCGGCATTCACCCATCCCACGTGCCTCAACACCTTCCGCAATGGTCTCTTTATCGGCACAGAACGTGCCGCCACGGGCTACTGAGAGGAAATTCTTGCATTCCCCTTCCTCTCAGGGCAAACCCTGCGAAAAGAGAGGAAGGGGAGCATTGCTAGGCACATGAAGGCGGAAGAGACCAGACGAGACGCGGAGAAAAAGCAGATGGTGTTGCAAAAGACGAGTCAGCAATTGAAGAGGGTGTTTATTACGGCGATGATACTGATGGGAGCCGTTGGCTCGGCATCGGCACAAATCGCCAACGGCGGGTTCGAGATCAATGGCGGGGCAGGTTTTGTCGGATTCTCAGATTGGATCACGGCAGATCAGGCAAACACGGGAGAGAGCTTCTATGCCCAAACTGGAAGCGGAACTCCTTTGTTTGGAACGCTTGTTCCCGAGCCGCCTGAAGGCATTTTTGCAGCGATGACAGAGGGGGGTGGGGCGAACTCTCGCGTCCTTTATCAAGACTTCGTTGTACCTCTCGCAAACAGTGGGCACTTAAGTTTTCAACTGTTCCTTAATAACGAGGGCACGGAATTCGTCACGCCTAACACACTGGATTTCACCCAGGAACCTAACCAGCAAGCACGCGTGGATTTATTGCGGACCGGTTCCGATCCCTTCAGTGTCGCTGGCAGTGATGTGGTGCTGAACCTGTTCCAGACACAATTGGGTGACTCGTTCTATTCGGGGTATACAAGCGTCAATGCCGATATTTCCAGAGTCCTGAGTGCCTTTGGAGGACAAACCTTGCGGCTACGATTTGCCGAAGTCGACAATCTTGCCACCTTCAATTTCGGCGTTGATAACGTGCAACTTGTGGTTCCCGAACCCTCGTCCCTCACTCTGCTGTTTGTCGGGGGGCTTAGTAGCTTGTTCCTGTGCCGCTTCCGCAAACAGCAGAGCCGGTTTATTTCTTCGTCCTAAAGTTGTGGCTCGTTTGTCTGGTCTTCCCCGCCAGCGTAAAATCTCCCTTAACTGCAAAAAAGTGTCGGAATAGGGTTCCGTTTCGCATTTTCCGACACTTTTTTGCAGTTAAGGGAGATTTCCGTGTATTAGACCTCTTGCGTAAGTCGGGTACAAGAACGTACCCGACTCAAAAACAGCCGTCCTACGGACGAAATTCTCTTACCTTGAGAGTGCGAAGCACGGCACGGCGGAACGCCCCCAGCAGAGAAATTCATTTCGCTGTACTCTTACAAGAGGTCTATTACAAAAAAACGACAAAATGTTATACAGATTTTACTCTCATGGGGGATGGGCAAAAATAGCTAACTTTTCAGTGTTTCTCATGCTCGTCTTTGCCGCTTGCCTGCTTGTCACGTGACCGCGTCTGTGTTAAGATAGCCGCTCTCACCCGCATCAGACGCTCCTGCCATACAAACGTCGGTGCCTGCGAAGGCTCGTAATTGGCCATGTGACCCGTAAGACGTGTGGCGGGCTTGGTGTACTTCAACATCGTCTCCCCAAATACCTCACGGCAGAGTGCGGCAAGATCGGGATCGTATTCAATCAGCAGGGCGCGGTTATTCACATGGTTGTGGTCATGATCGTTGACACGGTTGTTGTCGAACCACGACTGAACTCCCTCGGCAAAGTATTCATGATGGTTTACAGAGGCATACTTGCCCTTCCATAGTCCTGCCTTCATCGCGGCGTCATAGGTCGCCTTGAGTCTCCCGTCAAAGGTCGGGTCTACATTCACCATTCCGCGCAGATGGATGCAGTGTGCAAACTCATGGATCAGAATACACTCTGCCGCGTAGGGGTCGCCCGGGTATCCCAGCAGGTTCTCCTCAGCACTGGAACAGTAGGGGTCGGTCTCACTCCCTCCAGTCCCCCTTGCACGGGCATCCCAGAAGTCTTTCGGCGAGATGTTCGGGTACTCTGCCATTGCATTTCTGCTCAGGAAGGCGAACTCCGGCAGGTCAGTGGTAAATTCGTTCCAACCCAGCAGGCACATCCGGGAGCCGCTGCGGATCAGAGCATCTCGCACATCGGGTCGCTTTGCCAGCATCAGGTTTACCAGAAAGGCTGCTTCTTTCAGCGCATAGTCACTGACAGTCTTGGAGGCCACGATAGGAAATCCCTTTGCGCTGATAAATTTTGAGTAGAACTTTGGAATCTTCTGTGCGGCAGGAGGCGGAATCACCTGCCCTTCGCGAGGAGTGCGTGGCGCAGATTTTGCCTCTGGCTGAAAGACAAATGCCTGCACTCTCAGCGTTGATGTCACCGTTTCCTCCGCGTGATTCTCCTTGCCCACCATCAAAAACCGATGTCCCTGCGTGGTGATAAGAATCGTGTTCTCTCCCGGCGCAACGGAACCGCGGGGAATCCGCTCAAAACGGGACTTCAGCCAGAAGATGTCGAGGGGCTGTTGGCTGCCGTTGAATATCTGCAACCTAGGGCGAGACACCTCCTTATCGTCATCCAGTTTTCTTCCAACTGCCTGAACAGATGCGCCAAGTACGGCACAGAGCAGAAACAGAACGGTCATGCTCATTCTCATAAAAACAGCTCCTTTCTTTCCAAATTCTTGAATATTCATCCCGGACACTTTTTCGTTTCCTATTTCTCAGTGTACTCGAAAGCGCACTTTAGAAAGCTTGGAAGCCTGTTGCAGCCACGATTTTTCTCTCACTCTATTCTGACACATAGGGTTGTAGTAACCTCACTTCTCAGTATTCTCCAACCTGGACTTTGCTATACGGGATTCGCCAACAGACTTCGATGTCCCTACAGGAAACCCGCAAGGATGAAAATTACGCTTGTAGACATATGACTAAGGGACTCGCGATAAAATAAATCTTCCAGTCCGCGAAGGCGGACTTCGCGCCTTTGTAGCAGTGACTTTAGTTGCCCGATGAGAGTGGAAGAATTATTTTATCGTAAATCCCTAAGTGAACGGCTGTTTTCGTAGCAGTATCAATCATTGTTGTATACCAGATACTCACTCTATCTCGGATAGGGGCAGGAAATGTTGAAGGATATCGCGAATAGACTGGCTCAATTAAGCAAGTTACCTGTTCGCTCTATCAACTTCGACGACGCACTGAAGACGCTGAACTCTGGCTGCTCCTTCGCGGCGACAAAGTAACCTTGCCCTCTCGAGGCCAGCAGAGGATCACGGTGGGAACAGACAAGAGGGTTTTCCACGAAAGGTTTGACGGAAATGCAGAATGAATCAGGGATTCGGTGGTGGGGTATGGGAGGGCTGACCCTTGCCCTCGTGCTGACAGCAGGGTTTGGTGCCGAGTCGCAGACAGAAAAACAACCGCCTCTGTCTGTTGCTAAGGACGCTCCGACTGGCGAAGCCGCACAATTCTTTGAGGCAAAAGTGCGCCCGATTCTGGTAGGAAAGTGTTTTGCCTGCCATTCTGCATCTGGGAAATCTCTTCAAGGCGGCTTGAAATTAGATAGTCGGGAAGGTCTGATCGCGGGCGGCACGCGTGGTGCTGCGATTGTTCCGGGTCACCCGGAACAGAGTCTCCTTCTGACCGCAATTTCGCATACCGACAAAGATTTGAAGATGCCTCCCGATGTCAAACTCAAGGCGAATGAGATTGACGCATTGTCTGCATGGATCAAAATGGGGGGGATCTGGCCTGATGCTGTGAAGCCTGCCCCAATCGCAAAAGCGGCTTCGCCCTCCGCGCAAACCGCTTCCAAGTTCTGGGCGTTCCTTCCTCCTAAGATGCCCATACTTCCCAAAGTGAAAAATCTGGCATGGGCGCAGTCACCCCTCGACCGATTTATCCTTGTCAGATTGGAATCGAAAGGGTTAAAACCTGCTCCGATGGCAGATCGTCGGACGCTCATTCGCCGTGCGACGTTCGATCTGACGGGTTTGCCGCCTACACCACAAGAGATTCGGGAGTTCTTAAACGATATACAGCCGAGTGCATTTGCACGGGTTGTGGATCGTTTGCTGGCATCCCCTGCCTATGGCGAGCGTTGGGGCAGGCACTGGCTCGATGTTGTGCGCTATGCCGACAGCAATGGAGTAGATGAGAATCTGGTGTATGCCAGTGCATGGCGGTATCGGGACTACGTAATCCGCGCATTCAACCAGGATAAGCCTATAGACCGCTTTATTCAGGAGCAGGTTGCAGGCGATTTGCTTCCTCCTGCTGGCAAAGAGGAAGGCGAACATGACCGGGTTATTGCGACAGGTTACCTCTCTCTGGGTCCCAAAATGCTTGCGGAGGACGATCCGGTCAAGCAGGAAGAAGACATCATTGATGAGCAGATAGACACCTTGGGTAAGACTTTCATGGGATTGACGCTGGGCTGCGCTCGCTGTCACGATCACAAATTCGATCCTTTGCCTCAAACGGACTATTACGCCCTCGCCGGAATTTTCAAAAGCACCAAAACGATGCTGAACTTCAAGAACATGGCAGAATGGCAGGAGGTTCCGCTGGCATCAAAAGAAGATCAGGAGAAGCTAAAGGTATTCGAGAATGCGATCACGTCCCGAAGAATGGAGCTGCAAGAAAAGCGCAAAACGTCAGGTGAGGCACTCTTGAAGCAGGCACACTCGAAGGCTTCGCAATATCTGAAGGTTGCCAGCGAATTGGTCAAGAACGAAGGCAGCCGGGTGATACTGAGTCCCATTCTCACCAAGCTTAATCAGTCGGCTCCTCAAGGAGCGATTCTGGTAGAGGCGGAAGACTTCATAAGCGGAAATGTGCTGAAAGACAGAGACGGATTTGGCAAAGGGATCGGTGTGCTTGTCAATGCGGGACAGTATCCCAACCAGATCGAATATGAGATCACCGTTCCAGAGGCAGCACCCTATCAGCTCGATCTGCGCTATGCCTCCGGTGATCCACGCCCGATCCAGATTCTGATCAATGGCGTTGTTGTCTCAACCAATGGGGCAGGACAGGTCACAGGAGGTTTCAATCCCGATAAGCAGCAGTGGTTTGCAGAGGGCGTATTTGCATTACGTGCGGGCAAGAATCGCCTCCGTTTCGAGCGTGCCAGCTACTTCCCTCACATTGATAAATTTTTGCTGATTTCTCGCAAAGGTCAACCACTGCCACGCACTCTGGAGCAGATTGCTTCAGAAGCGGGGTTGATCCCGGAATTGCTGTCTCAAGCGATGGAGCAGGTGAAAGCAGCCAATGAAACGGTGTCGGAACTCAAGTTTGCATTGCCAGACAATGCGGATCGCCTTTTTCCCGAACCGATTCCCTCCGATATCAAACGCCTGACTGCCGAAATCGAGCAGCAGGAAAAAGCGATGCCGCTTATCCCGCGTGCGATGGCGGTTTCGGAGGGATCACCCGTCAATATGCGTGTTCGTCTGCGGGGAAACTATTTGACATTAGGGCAGGAATGTCCGCGACAGTTCCCAGTAGTTCTGGCAGGAACAAGGCAGGCTCCGGTAGACAGTCGTCACAGCGGGCGGCTGGAACTTGCCCAGTGGCTGACTCGCGCCGACCACCCTTTGACAGCAAGAGTCTTTGTCAATCGGGTTTGGCGTTGGCATTTCGGTCGGGGAATAGTCGGCTCTACGGATAATTTCGGGTTACTGGGAGAGCGTCCCATCAATCAGCCTCTGCTGGACTGGCTGGCACTCACATTTGCCAAAGACGGATGGTCACTGAAAAAACTACATCGCCGTATCCTGCTTTCTCAGACTTATCAGATGAGCAGTCGGTATGATGCCAAATCTGCACAGGTTGACCCGGAGAATCGCTTGCATTGGCGCAATAACCGCAGACGACTGGAGGCAGAAGCTGTCCGGGATTCGATTTTGGCAGTCAGCGGACAGATGGATCGAACACTTGGAGGAACGCTGCTCAATTTCAAAAGCCGACAGTATGTCACCAGCACCGCCAATTCTGACCCTGTCAACTATCGCAGCAATCGCCGTTCCGTTTATTTGCCGGTCATCCGAAGTGCCCTGTATGATGTGTATACTGCCTTCGATTTCGGCGACCCGACGGTGCAGAATGGTGACCGCTCGACCACGACGGTTGCGCCACAAGCCCTGTTTATGATGAACAGTCAGTTGGTACTGGAGCAGACCAAAGTGATGGCGGATTCGCTGCTTGCCCATCACGAGTTGGATGACGCCGGGCGTATCCGCCTCGCCTATGAGACCTGCTACGGGCGTCCTGCCAAAGACGCCGAAGTTCAGCGTGCCCGTGAGTTTGTCCAGAAATTGGAACAGAACATTGTCGGTAAGGAATCGAATGCAACTGTGGTGAAACAGCGTGCGTGGCAGAGTCTCTGTAAAGCCCTGATCGCCGCCAACGAGTTTATTTATATCGAATAATTCACCTCTCGCAGCGGGTACTGAAAGTACCCGGCAAGAAAGTACAAGCGTCTTTACCTCACCCCCAACCCCTCTCCTGAGAGGAGAGGGGAGTCAATACGAGGCAGTGTGCGTCTGAAAGACGCTTGCTTTTTGCAGACGGGGGGTTAAAACCTCCGGTGCGAGAGGTGAGCGAATAATTCATATCCCCGGCAAATTGCCTGATACGAGTCAAAAGCAGAGAGGATTTGTATGAACTCCCACTGGAATGACAGTAAAAATTCGTGCCTGTCTCGCCGTGAGATGCTGCAATTCAGCAGCATCGGCTTCGGCAGCCTGGCACTGCTGAGTCTGCTGGAGGAGGCTCACGCTGACAGCAAACCAGCAATAAAGCATCCCTCTGTTGCTACGCCTAACCCCTTGGCTCCGAAATCGCCCATGTTTACGCCGCATGCGAAGCGGGTCATCTTTGTGTTTTTGCATGGGGGACCCAGTCAGGTGGATACGTTTGACCCAAAGCCGTTGTTAATTCGCGATCACGGCAAGCCACTGCCGTTTGATAAGCCCCGTATCGTTTCCGGGCAGACGGGGAATCTATTAAAATCGCCCTGGGAGTTCCGTAAGTACGGCAAGTCTGGCATCGAGGTCAGCGACTTGTTTCCGCACATCGGCAGTTGCGTGGATGACCTGTGTTTTATTAACTCCATGCACGGCTCCAACTCTCGGCACGGGGGCGCATTGCTGGAAATGCACACAGGTTCGGATACTTTTGTCCGCCCGAGCATGGGCTCATGGATCACTTATGGACTGGGAACTGAAAACCAGAATTTGCCCGGGTTTATCACCGTCTGTCCGACACTCACCCATGGCGGAGTCAATAACTGGAGTTCCGCGTTTTTGCCCGCTGCCTACCAGGGAACACCGATTGGCAATGCGAGCATTCCCTCGGATCAGGCAAAAATTCCGTTTATTCAGAATGCGGAGACACCCCGCGAGGTGCAGCGACAGGAACTCGATCTGATTAACCAGATGAATCACGAAGGCTTAGCCCGCACCGGACCCGATCCGGCACTTGAGGGGCGCATCAATTCGTTCGAGTTGGCGTTCCGAATGCAGATGACCGCCCCGGAATTGCAAGATATTTCCAAGGAATCGCCGGCGACTCAAAAGTTATATGGACTCGATGATCCAAAGACCCGCGAATTCGGGAGACAATGCCTATTAGCCCGCCGATTTGCCGAGCGTGGTGTGCGGTTTGTGCAGGTGACTCATAGTTATAAATGGGATCAGCACAGCGATTTAAGACGGGATCATACCAGCAATGCAAAGGAAGTCGATCTGCCGATTTCGGCACTGCTGCAAGACCTCAAAGCACGTGGGCTGCTCAAAGATACTCTGGTGGTGATCGGCGGAGAGTTTGGACGCACGCCCTGCGCGGAGGGCAGCGACGGGCGCGACCATAATCCACACGGCTTTACCATGCTGCTGGCAGGTGGGGGCGTCAAACCCGGCTATAAGTATGGCGCGACGGACGATTACGGGTACTATGCGACGGAGAACAAAGTGCATATCCACGATCTGCATGCCACCATTCTGCATCTTCTGGGGCTGAATCATCTTAAACTGACCTATCGTTACGCCGGGCGTGATTTTCGCTTGACCGATGTGCACGGCAATGTTGTCCAGGATATCATCGCTTGATTTTGCTCGAACAGCATTCCCGCTCAAAATCATAACTCACGTTACGCACCGGAGGTTTTAAACCCCCGTCTGCAAAAAACAAGCGTCTTTCAGACGCACACTGCCTCGTATTGACTCCCCTCTCCTCTCAGGAGAGGGGTTGGGGGTGAGGTAAAGACGCTTGTACTTTGTTGCCGGGTACTTTCAGTACCCGCTGCGTAACGTGAGATCATAAGTAGCTCAACTATACCTTTCAGGTGTGTTGGGCATATAACCTCTATCTATGGTCAGACGATCCACAAAGACGCGAAAGGGAAAAAGATGACATCGCAAACACGGCACGCCTCGACGGATTGGTTTCAGAAAAGCTACTATGGGGTGTTTATGCATTTTCTGCCGGAGAGTGAAGAAACCTTTCAGAAAATCGAAAAGTTCGATGTAGATGCGCTGGCTTCCCAATTGCAGGAGATCGGCGCGAAATATTTCGTAATCACACTCGGGCAAAACTCCGGGTACTTTCTCTCCCCCAATGCCGCCTATGACAGAATGACCGGCTATAAGGCGGGGGAGCGATGTTCTAAGCGTGATCTGCCGCTCGATCTCTACAAAGCGTTGAAGCCAAAAGGTATTCGCCTGCTCCTCTATCTGCCCGCGCAGGTTCCCAACCAGGACGGGCGCGCCCAAGCAGCCTTCGGTCTGCCGGAAGGTCCCAAAGATCAGCCCATAGATGTCACCTTTGCGAAGCAGTGGGCAGTGGTCATTCAGGAGTGGTCAGACCGCTACCACGACAAGGTCTCCGGCTGGTGGTTCGACGGCTGTTACCAACATATCTATTTCAACGATGCCATCGCAGAAATCTATAATCACGCTGTCAAGCATGGGAATCCGCAGACGCTCGTTGCGTTCAATCCAGGGGTTCAGGTGATCCACTATTCCCCCTTCGAGGACTACACCGCAGGCGAGCTAAATGATCCTTTTGAGGTAATCCCTTCCTCGCGCTTCCTCGCGGGTTCCCAATGGCATGCCTTGACCTTTATGGGGTCGAGTTGGGGCAAGCGTGATACACGTTACACGGGCGAACAATGGGCAGATTGGGTACACAAAGTCGTGGCGCACGGCGGCGTGGTCACTCTGGATATGGGTCCGAACTGGGACGAGATGGCAGGAGCGATTGGTGTGCTGTCTGCTGAACAGACCGGAGAGGCGCACGCCATCAAAAAGGCTTTAACCCGGTAAATATCAACCAAGGAGAATATGCTATGAGAACCTCGATTAGGTCACACAAAGTAAGGAGTGCCGTCACTCTGACGGGCCTGCTCTTTATCGGCTTCGCCCTCCATACCGCGGGCGGGAATCCCGCCCGGCAAGAGCCGGAGCCTCCAGTCATTGATCCCAGCCCTGTCGGCGGCCCACCATCCGACGCCATTGTGTTGTTTGATGGCAAAAACCTGTCAAAATTTCGCGGAGAGCGCAGTCCCGAGCCGAAATGGAGGGTGGAGAAGGGCGTCATGGAGACCACGTCTTTCGGTGGAATCTTCACCAAAGAGGAGTTCGGTGATTGCCAGTTGCATGTCGAATGGGCTTCCCCTACGGTCGCGAAGGGCGACGGACAGGGGCGTGGCAACAGCGGAGTCTATCTGATGGGGCGCTACGAAATTCAGGTGCTCGATTCCTACCAGAACAAGACCTATCCGAACGGGCAGGCTGGCGCGTTCTACGGACATAATGCGCCTTTGGTCAACGCCTGCCGCAAGCCGGGCGAGTGGCAGAGCTATGACATCATCTTTCACGCGCCTAAACTGCTGCCGGACGGCAAGGTACAGCCTGGCTCCTTTACCGTGCTGCACAACGGCGTAATCATTCAAGACCATATCCCTGTGGGTGGGGAGCCTACCACGGCAGCACCGCTTCAGGGCGTTGTTGCCAAGGGGCCGCTCTATCTTCAGGATCATGGCAATCCTGTGCGCTTTCGGAACGTCTGGATTCGTCCGTTGTAATCTCTTAGGGACTCGCGATAAAATAAATCTTCCAGTCCGCGAAGGCGGACTTCGCGCCTTTGTAGCAGTGACTTTAGTCGCCCGGTGATAGTGGAAGAACTATTTTTTCTTAAGTCCCTTATCTGGAAAGATTTCTGCAGATTCCCCGGCTGACCGCAACACAAGTCCGGTTCAGCCAATTTTGAGTCTCAGAGGAGTCCACCCACATGTGCATTGGTTTTCTCGCCCGATGGATATTCTCGACCATCGTACTCGTACAACTGTCTGCACCGCTAAGCGCACAGACAAAGCACCCGAACGTCGTGCTGATCCTTGCCGATGATCTCGGCTACTCCGACCTTGGCTGCTACGGTTCAGAGATTGCCACGCCTCACCTGGATGCGCTGGCGAGAGAGGGCCTGCGCTTCACGCAGTTCTACAATACGGCGCGTTGCTGGCCCTCACGCGCCGCCATCCTCACCGGCCACTACGCGCAGGAGGTGCGGCGCGACACTGTGCCGGGGGTTCCAAGCGGCACGCAGGGCAAACGCCCGATATGGGCGCGGCTTCTGCCCGAAATGCTCAAACCCATCGGCTACCGCACCTATCACTCTGGGAAATGGCATATTGACAGTACGCCCCTGGCAAGTGGCTTTGACCGCTCATACAGCCTGAACGACCATGACAGGCACTTCGCGCCACACGAACACACGCAAGACGACAGGGCTTTGCTCCCAATCGCTCCCGGCAGTGGCTACTACTCCAGCACTGCCATCGCCGACTACGCCATCCGCTGCCTCCAAGAGCATGCGAAGCACTACGCTACACAGCCGTTTTTCAGTTTTGTCGCGTTCACGGCTCCGCATTTTCCCGTTCAAGCACCGCCTCGGGACACTGCGCGATACCGTAACAAGTATCTGCGTGGCTGGGATACGATGCGAATGGAGCGATGGGAGCGGATGAAAAAGATGGGGATTGGCGGCAGCACGCTCTCGGCTATCGAGCGTGAAATCGGTCCGCCCTATGCCTTTCCGGAGGCGATGAAGCAGCTGGGGACGAATGAGGTGAATAAGCCGCTTCCCTGGATAAGTCTTTCCCCGGCGCAGCGCAAATTTCAGGCAGGGAAAATGGCCGTCCACGCGGCGATGGTGCACCGTATGGACCGCGAGATCGGTCGCATTCTCGCCCAGATTCGCGCTATGGGCACGGCTGAAGATACGCTCGTTCTGTTCCTCTCCGACAACGGCGCCAGCGCGGAGATGATGGTGCGCGGAGACGGACACAATCCGCAGGCTTCGTGCGGCACAGGCGCAACCTTCCTCTGCATCGGACAGGGCTGGTCGAGCATGGCGAACACCCCCTTCCGCCGCCATAAGACATGGGTGCATGAAGGCGGTATTTCTACGCCGTTTATTGTGAGCTGGCCGAAGAGGATCGCTGCACGCAGTGAGATGCGCCACACGCCCAGCCATATCATTGACCTTGTCCCTACCATTCTGGAATTGGTCGGGAGCAAACCCCCGGAGCAATGGCAGGGGAGGCCGGTGCCTCCTGCCTTGGGCAAAAGCCTCGTCCCGCTCTTCGTGAAGGATGGAAGCATCTCACGCGATTGCCTTTGGTGGCTGCATGAAAACAACCGTGCCTTGCGCGTCGGCGACTTTAAAATCGTCAGCACCGGGGCGGAAAGTGCGTGGGAACTGTATGACATACAGACAGACCGATCCGAATCAAAGAACCTAGCCGCTGTCATGCCGGACAAGGTACGCGAGATGGCCGCGCTCTGGTCTCGGATGAGAGATGATTTTTTCGCGACCGCCCAAAAAGATGCCCAGACAACGGGAGAGGTTAAGAGGCCGCTGGCGGCAAACAGACAGTCTCGTCAGAAATTTCCATATTCTGCCGTGCATACTTCACCAAAAAGAGATTCACGTTATGCCACTTACCGATAGACAGACAAACGCCAGAGGCTTCGATATCTTGCGCCGTCTCTGGGCAGTCGCTGTCCTGCTTACACTTTCCAGCCTCCCGATCAACGGACCAGCACAGGTGATTGACAAGCAAAAAGCCCTGAATGCCCAGACCTGGTGGGACAATCGGGATTGGGACTGGTACAAAGCCAACATTCCCTTTTTCGAATGCCCCGATACCGAACTCGTGACGACCTGGTACTACCGCTGGGAACTGATCACCAAGCACCTCACCTACGGTTCGCCAAACAGCGGATACAGCTTCACCGAATTCATTGACCGTCCCTTCTGGAGCGGCGCTTATGGTTCCATCAGTTGCCCTGCCGGGCATCAACTCTACGAAGTCCGCTGGCTGCGCGACCCACAATACGCCCACGACTATACGCGGTACTGGTTTCGCACGCCCGGCGCGCAGCCCCGAAACTACGGATGCTGGATCGCGGATGCGGTCTGGGCTACGCACGAAGTTCATCCCAATGACGCGATGATGAAAGACCTGCTTCCCGACCTCAAGCGCAACTATGAAGGCTGGGAAAAACGCCAGTTCGTTCCCGAAGTCGGCCTCTTCTGGCAGAACGGTCACGATGACGGCATGGAGTTCAACATCAACAGCCGCCAGACCAAAGATATTCTTCGCGGCGCGAACGGCTATCGGCCCGGCTTCAATGCCTATATGTATGCGGATGCCCTCGCCATCTCCCATGTCGCGCTTCTCGCGGGCGATAAGGAGACGACGCGCCTCTATCAGGCAAAAGCCGCCTCGCTCAAAGAGAAGGTGCAAAAATTGCTCTGGGACCCGAAACGCGAGTTTTTCTTTCCGATGTCCCTGCGCGAAGAGAGCGACAACGAAGGCAATATCGTAAAGAAGAACACGCTCACCTACCAGACCGGCAAATACGCGGGCGATCCGCATGGTCGGGAGGAGCACGCCTACATCCCCTGGCAGTTCAACCTGCCCGATCCAGGCTTCGAGTCCGCCTGGAAGTTTCTCATGGACCGGGATTATTTTTTCTCCGATCACGGCCCGACGACGGTCGAACGCCACGATCCCCTCTTCGTCCTGAAAACATCATGCTGCTGGTGGAGCGGTCAATCCTGGCCGTATGCCACCTCGCAGACGCTGAAGGCACTGGCAAATCTCCTCCACAACTACCGGCAGAACGTTGTCACCCGCGCCGATTATCTGAAACTGCTCCATATCTTCGCCATCTCACACCGTAAAAAAGGCGTACCGTACCTCGCGGAGGCTCTGCATCCCGACACAGGCTCCTTTGAAGGCCACGATGCCTATGACCACAGTGAGCACTACTTCCACAGCAGTTTCAACGACCTGATTATCACCGGACTTGTCGGCCTCACTCCCCGTGCGGACGACGTGATCGAGATCGCCCCGCTTGCCCCTGCCGACTGGGCATGGTTCGCGCTCGATGACGTGCCATATCATGGACACAAACTGAGCATCGTCTGGGACAGGGACGGTTCGCGCTATGGCAAAGGGGCAGGACTGCGCCTGCTGGCAGAGGGTAGAGTCATCGCCTCACGCAAGACACTCGGCAAGATCAGCGTCCGTCTGCCCTCCCTTCCCGAAAAAGCGCAGCGCAAGACCACACGGCTCAACTACGCCGTCAATAACGATGGCGACTACTATCCGCGCCTGACGGCATCATTCACCGCCCCGAAGACCGCACTGGACAAAGTCAACGATGGGAACTGCTGGTACGCTGTCAGCCCGCCCAATCGCTGGACGACCTTCGGTTCCCCGCATTCCACGGACTCGCTGGAGGTGGATTTTGGTGTCTCTCGTCGCATAGATACCGTAAAACTCGCCTTCCTCGATGACGGCAAGGAGGTCGTCGCGCCGCACCGCTATGATCTGGAATACTATGACGGCCAGACCTGGCGACCGATTCCGGGGCAGCAGCGCACGCCTGTACAGCCTGCAGGACATCGTGTCAACGCCGTTCGGTTCGCGGCACGCGACATCACCCGTCTCCGCGCAGTGTTCACGCACGCAAAGGGCGGTTTCACCGGACTGTCGGAGATCGAGACTTGGGGCGATGGCACACGCCCCTACGCTCCTCCGCCCCCAAAACCGGGTAATCTTGCCTACAATCCGACCGGCAGCGGCTTCCCAAAAGCCTCTGCCTCCTTTCACGACATCTATGGCGGCCTGCCGGAACGGGCTATCGACGGCAAAGTGAACTTTAAGCCCAATCCCGTGAACCGATGGACCAGCTACGGCTCACGGAACAAGACCGACTGGCTGGAGGTGGATTTCGGCACGCCGAAAAAGGTAGGTCGCGTCGAACTCTATATCTACGACGATCACGGAGGCGTTCAGCCGCCGGAGAGCTACACCGTGCAGGTCTTCGCCGATGGCGTCTGGCGTGATGCTGCCAATCAGGTAAAGTCGCCCACAATGCCCGCCAGCAGCGCCATGAACACTGTCACCTTTGCCAGGGTCACCACCCCGAAGCTTCGTGTCGTCTTCACTCACAAAGGCGATGCCCGCAGCGGCGTGACGGAACTCGAGATATGGAAAGAGTGATACACTGTACATGGGATGCCTTTAGTTTTCGAGGAAAACCGGGTCTCCGAACAATTTGGTAAAACGTGGATAGCCACGGCGATAGGAACTGTGCCGAGCAACTCAGGGTAATGAGAAGTATGTCCTCTCCTACACTTCTTCCCCCCGGGCAATGGTCTTTCTGTCGAGGCGTATCTCCACGCCCGAAGTAATCTGGCTAAAATTACCCATCCCCCAAAAATGTACCTCACCTCTCGCAGCGTGCTTCCCAGAAGAAGCCTGTGGCGGTATAATTTCGTCATGGACAAGCAACTTCTCGACATCTACTCAGACCTTCTGATTTGTTCGTTCGGACTGACCACGGCGACGGGGCTTTCCACTCTGTCAAGGGCAAAGTAAAATTGGTTCTGTGTCACTCTCGGTGATGCCCGACCGCTTCTCAAGTCGGCTCCAAAACTCGACGCCGCAACAGAGCAAAACCCGCACGCCCATACATCTGACGCTTTATCATCTTCAGTCGGTTGACGCTGCCTTCGACAGCACCGTTGCTCCATGGCAGAGAAAGACCTGCGACCACGGCCTCTTTATCTTTCTTGATACTGGCGGCGCAACTGACCAGAT
>Ga0163154_10005313_pt1 | contig 16420 bp, 24 predicted proteins | sample OliLakLV19MP9P1_FD_148649 | JGI IMG/M metagenome (GOLD analysis project Ga0163154, IMG submission 148649) | Freshwater microbial mat bacterial communities from Lake Vanda, McMurdo Dry Valleys, Antarctica - Oligotrophic Lake LV.19.MP9.P1 | ecosystem: Environmental > Aquatic > Freshwater > Lake >... | reverse complement strand
TCACAGCACTAGGTAAAGCATGACTCCACTCCGCGACTTCTACAATCGCGCCTCTACCGATAATCACATCTCCAGGGATCGGCTCAACCGACCGCAATTCGCCGGTCACGAGCGCCTTGTTATATCGATCAGTATGAGCGATCCACGCCGCATGGCTGATGACGATTTCTTTTAGTCCAACCCATTTTAAAACCCCCGTATAGTACCGCGTCACTGTGACGAACATATACGCTTGCCCAATTTTGTACGGATGGGTTTTCTCGACTGCTACTTTCACGACTTTCTTCACTACTTTCTTTTTCATCTCTCACTCCTTAAATAAGCGGGTAATTCCGCTGATAATAACTACCAGTCCAATAACGCCACCACCGCCATAAACAAAGAAGACAAAAACATCGCCGACACAAACGCCAACACACCCCACGACCACGGCGACCACGACGAGAAAGACGCCAAAAGCTCTATCATAATTCAACCTCCACATCCGAAGATGAAGACCATGACAACGACACAGACGACACCAATGACCACGACCTCGCCGACCGCAACGACGACCACAACGATGACGACGAGGACCACGAAGACGACCACGACGATGACGACCATGACGATGACGACCCTGACGATGACACCGACCACGAAGACGCTGACCGCCGCTCTGACGACGATGACGCAGCTCTAAGCACTGCTGCTGTCATGATTCAACCTCCAATGCTTGGATTGCTTTCATGCGATTTCCGATAAAGCTTATATCGCCAAAACCGCCTACGGACCCGTGAATATGGTCTAACGTAGCAAGCGCCAATAATAGCTGCTTCTGCAATCGCAGCACAGCGTTGGCGAGGATTACGGAATCATGTGAACAGAATCCGAAATAAGCACACTGTTCGGTAGTGAACTTCTGATACTCAACCAAACACCTTTCAGCCAACGCTTTCAGTTCAGAATCGGTCACGATTTAACCTCCTCAATCGCAGTATGTGCTTGAATTACCCACTCCCCAGGCCCACCCGGCGGCGTATGGCTAATAGAGTGCTGACCCTCTATATGGCAGCCTATATGTGCACGGTTTGCATCTTCTTCCGTTGCGTTGGTTAGGAACACTTGCAACCCGGCGGTTAACCCTTCAAACCCGTTTAAAATCGTCCCATCTTCGTAAAGAGGTTCACCATCTGTAGCGGTGATGGTGCGACCACTTATTATTTCTAAAGAATTTTGATTTAGGATCATAGCCCCAATACATACGCGAAAATTAAAGGGGCCACAATAGTTGCATCGGATTCGATGGCAAATGCTCTTTTTTCGCCAACTTCTTTGGAGATTTTTTTCCAACTAATTTTTTCTAAAAAACAACCAGAAAAACTACCGTAAGAGGTAGTCGAGTCGCCAATTTGGCATAAGTAATCCCATGTTGGCACATGGTCAAGAATTCCGCGAAAGTCCCCAATTATTAACGGGACAACGCATTGCACAAAATCGGCACTGATGCCACCGCCGAATACCATCATCCCCAATTTCCTGGTTTTAGTCTCCGAGGTATACCATTTTATGCATTCGACCATGTATTCCGTACCTGCGCGCACAACCCAAGACGGCAACCTTTCTAGTAATAACCTCCCGGAAAAAAGATTTCCAGTCGTGCTGTCCTCAAAACCCGGAACAAACATCGGTATATTTTTTTCAGCTGCTGCCACCACCCACGACTCTTTAGGATCTTTATCGTAAGCGTGTTTTAATAACCCTGTTTTTATTATTTCATATATGAATTCATGTGGTAATTTTCCAACTCCAGATTTATGCGCCTTATCCCAAACTTGCTCAAGCGCACCTTCCAGGGTCCGAAAAGCCTCCAATTCTGGAATTGCCGTATCCGTAACACGGTTTAAATTCCGTTCGCATAATTTATGGTCATCATCGGGTGTTTGATATCGCCAATTTGGGATTCGCTCGTAATGGGATGCACTGATTAAATGCATGATATCTTCTTCAAGATTTGCGCCTGTACAAGAAATAGCGTGTACCTTATCTTGCCTAATCATTTCTGCTAAGCTCAAACCAATTTCGGCGGTGGACGCGGCCCCTCCTAATGTGACTATCATCCCGCCACCGCTCTCAATATGCGCCACATAACCCCTAGCAGCGTCTCGTAATGCCGCTGCATTAAAATGCCGATAATTGTGCTCTATAAATTTAGAAATTTCCATTTTGATCCTCCAGTAATTTATGTTCAACTAACTTTTCTATAATGTGGGCGCGCAAGCGGTGCTGGTGCGAATGGTGAATTCGCACCAGCGTTACACCTTTCCTTTTACACAACTCGTCTTTATAGCTATCTTTTTCTTTTTGGTACTCCAACGAATTCCGCTTATATGCTTTTGGGTGCTTAGAGTCATGCCATTCACCATCGTATTCAAATGCTAATTTTAGATATTCTGAGTAGCCATCTAGTTGTAACCTGCATTTAGTTTTTGGGTTGATTAACCACGATGGCATGGATGATGGAAAACCAACTTGAAATATTTTTTCGAAGATTTCTCTAACACGCTGTTCAGTTTTCCGTAAGCATTTTGGGCAACCTCGACCATTTCTAGTACGATTAGAAACACTAGCTTGCCATTCATGCTTATTAAGACATAGCCACCAAACCTTTTTATGTGAACCGGCATTAATGGCTTTGCATTCAATTTGATTTTTATCCGGATGCCATTCTTTGGCTATATCTGGATGCGTGGTAAATAAGCTATTTTCCAAACATGTTTTTTGATTTGCACAATAGGGGCAGTTGTTGCCGTTCTTAAGGGCAGCCAACACCACGCATACGGCTATCTACCGATGATTCCCATTCATGGCCTTTTTCACAAATCCACCAACCTTTTTTGTGCCCAGGTTTAAAAATATCGGTTAAAGCCAAGACATTTTGTTTATGCCACTGGTTAGCTAAATGCGGGTAACGCATCGCTATTGATTCCACTAATTTCAACTCCTGCCAATAAGTCTTATTTTTGTCTAGGCGATTAAAATTATTATCCTCCGAGGAGACACTAAGTTGGAAATAAGTGCAAGCGGAAAAGACCCCGAAAAGGGCAAGATTATTCACCAGCATTTGATTGTTAAAGCCTACGTCCGCAAGCCGCCATTTACGGCAACCGAGGTGGAGAACTGGCTCAGGGAATTAGTCGCCGATATTAAAATGAATATAATTATTGGCCCGCATGCGAAATATGTAGACGCTGTTGGAAATGCTGGGGCGACGGGGGTCATTGGCATAGAAACTTCCCACGCGGCGGTCCATGTGTGGGTTGAACCCGATCCAGCCATGCTGCAAATGGATGTTTATTCATGTAGCTGTTTTGAAATGGATACCGTAATTAATAAATTAAAAGAATTCGATATTGTCGATTATGAAGCTATGATGATTGACCGCAACGGTGGTTTCTTCATTTCCGAGCATCGAAAATTCGCCGAAGAGCACCCCTAAAAACCTTCCAAAAATATAATTAACCAGATACATTGCAGCTAATCCTGTAAATGTATTTGGCGTATTTTTGTCGAGGCAATCCAATGCTATTTATTGAAATTCTTTTTAAGCTTTTGTGCGGGCATGCCGTAGCTGATTTTTGTTTGCAAACAGATTGGATTGCTAACAATAAAAATCGCCACTCCATTCCTAAAGGGTACGATCCGGATAAACATGGCCCACAACAAACCATTTGGCCTTACGTGCTATCGGCGCACGCCCTCACCCACGGTTTAGCCACTTATTTGGCCACCGGTAATATTTGGTTTGGGATGGCCGAAACGGTCGCCCATTGGCTAATTGATTTCGGTAAATGCGAACGGATGTACGGAATTCACACCGACCAATGGCTGCATATCGGCTGCAAAGTAATTTGGACGCTGGCTTACACTAGTAATTGGCTTTAATCATTGGGGTAAAATTACCCTTTTGTCGCCAAGGCACGTTGTGTTATGGAAATGCAACTCTCAATATATCCAAATAGGACAAAAATGAGCACACCGGATTCTATTATTCAAGTAATGGTAACTCGCTATGAAACTGGCGACACCGCCCTTTGGGAAGATGTGCAAGAAGATATTTGTTTATTGGATGACGGGCAATTGGTTGATGATTACAAAGTATTTTACCCTTTGGAAGATCTGAAAAAACCGGATGCTAATCAGGAAAAATTTACGCCTAGCGACGACATTAAATTCACCGCCCCTGTTTGGCATTTTGGCATACGTACTTTGGGGGCTTCAAACGACGGTAATGTTTCCAGCGGGCTTGACTATCTTATCCAAGAAATTGGGGAAGTAGAAACCGTAGAGCAGCTTCTGCCAGACCTTTACAAGGACATTGTGGCCGAGTTTGCAGAAAGAAATGCCAAGCTTGGCGGCATAACCCATAAAATATCGCCAGCGAAGCATTTTAATTTTCTGGCTTTGACTGATTTCTGGTCTATGGGGCAGGGTGAAGATTATGAATCGGGCGTAGATTATTTGGGTCGGTTTACTTTGCAACAACTATATAATTCAATAGGGGCGAAAAATGCTGAAAACAAAACCGTGGAAAGAATTAACCAAAGCGGAGCAAAAGGCGGAGCTTAAGAAACGTGATGAACGACGCTTGGCTTTAAAGCAGCTGGAAGAGATTAAGCGGTTGGAAAAGCACGTAACCAAAACTGAGCTTAAAGCCGCCAAGTTGGAAATTAAAGCTGAGCTATAGATTACTTGCTAACGTGCAGCCTTAGTAGCTTTGAGCGGTTCAGGCCACTCGATGATTGGGAGCTTTTGGATCTAAAGAAGTACCAAACTGTTAACTCATAAAAGGAGAAACATTATGTTCCAGGCTTGTAAAAATCCAGAGGGAATAGCTTTTGTTGACGTAGGCGTAAGAAGTTACATGGTGTGCGTGTACTGCGGTGGTGTTGCTACGCCAAGTGATAAGCCAACGTTTCTAACAGTAATGGTATGCCCCCAAGAGGAGGAAGCATGAGAAGAACAATTACTGTTACATTCGAGGTCGAGAAATCAGGAGATGAGATCGCCGTTCGCGAATTTCAAGACGGATCAAAAGCGTTTTCTCACGTGGATACACTGATTCATGCGGCCAGGAAAATACTTGAAGGGCTAAATACTAAATTTCCGTGCCAGGAGAATAAAGACGCCATCGGGCATTTAATCGCGGCGATCGGATGTCTTGAGGCACGTACCGCTAATAGGTTGGCGCGTAATGTTGAAGGTGAAAGCAAGACATGATTAAAGGATTACCGCCCGATAACAGCCCTACTCCAGTATCCGACCCAAAGCTAAAGCTGGCTGCGGATGAGATCCGCGATATATTGCGGAAGCACGATATTGCCGGTGTGGCGAGTATTTGTTCGGGCGAGCACAGTGAATATATCAACCATTTCATGCAGCCGCCTTATGGGCCTTCGTGGTCGTGTTTAAGCCTGGAAGATAAACACATTAGGATCAAAGCCAAAGCCAAGCGGGATCATTCGGAGCGCATGCGTTTGGTGCTGACAACCAAGATGATCTATACCATGCGGGATTTGTTCGCTATGCAGTTTGACATGTTTGACCGCGTTGCAAATGTGCTAATGGAGCACTTAAAAATAGATTTAGGTAGCGCACAACACGCACCACACGTAGAGGAGTAGTATGTCTGATAAACCTAAATACCGTGGACTCGGTGACGATCGCGCCCCGCCTACCCCCAAGCTTACTGAATGCGTGGAAGATGGCTATAGCTCCATTTGCCCGAAGTGTGCGGAGCGTTGGGGGCCGCCGCTCCGTGGTACACGCGCTTTAACAATGACGGAGTGCCCTGGTTGTTTAAGTAAAAAAGAACGCGCCAGTAAAACCAACTTTGGCAAAGCGATGGAAGAAAAATTCCTTCGCGGTGTGGTGGACGCTCCATTGCCTGTGCCTGCGCAGTCAAGGCAAATTCATAAACAAATGCCTTTGCGAAGAGATGCAAAAGACCGTCCGATCTATACTAACATAGAACATTTATTATAATTGGGTGGTGCTTTAATGGAAAAACCGGAATACAAAAAACACAAATCGTGGGGCTCTTTGCAAATTAGCCGCGTTTCTGGCCAGGTCAATTTATATGGCAGCCACGTTACACATCAGCACTTTATTGAAATGCGCATTTTAGCCAGCGAGCGCAAGCATGACTTAGGGCAAGATTGGTATTATGCCGGCGGTGAGCCTTATATCGTTGTACAAATGAGTTCCGCCCAATTCGCCGAAGCGATCACTTCTTTAAATACTTCGATGTCTGGCACGCCTTGTACGATTCGGTATTTTAATGGGGAAGATTTCCCCCGCCCGCCCGCAGAAGAATCTGAAGGGGAAAGGTCAAAAGAATATATGAAAGTTTCGGTGGCGGAGTCGCAAGAAGATATTGAAGCCTGCCAGAAGAAAAGTGAATAAAATATGGCTGAAGATTCTGGCTACATTTATAAAGTCGGCGATTCGGAAGTGCTCGTCAGTAATCAACCCCGTAAGCTTTTCGGGCATGGTTCAGACATTTCTAAAAATTATGATGCAGATGCTTACTTGGGAGTTACAGATTCCTTTTGCACGATCCCCGTCGATAAAATGTTTATGTGGTTTCCTTGGAATGAAGGGCGGCAGCCTATCCCGGAAATGTTTTACGCTTGTAACAGAGCCCTGCTTTGGTGGGTGCATTATAAAAAAATACCCAAAATTCATTTATTCTGCGACGGTGGCTCGCACCGGTCCGTAACGGTATTCGGTGCTTTTTTGCTAACTTATTTTGCCTATTGTGCAAAAGACATCGTAGCTGCTAGGGTCAATTACAATAGAGATGGCGGTGACAGCGATCCGTTAGAGTACATCGGATCTTATTTGCAAACTTTCCCGGAAGACCGTTTACTATTTAAAGTCATGGGCGAGGACTATTTATCGCGCTTAGAAGTTTTCACCCAAGCAATTTACCGCAGGGTGAAAGATCGCTACGGGGATAATAATCCTATACAGGGATGATCGGCACGCCGTTTTCATCAATGTCTACAGACACCGGTGTCGATTCCATATCACGCCTAGACCTTTTTACTCTAACTTCGTGTCGCGCTACTACCATTTAACAGCACACGGGCACCTGAATTTATGTGTTGCACCAGAGAAATTTTGGAATGAGAGGCCGATGCGGAGAATTGGCCGCAAGAGCAGTGTCTTTAGTGTGGATGCGGACGGAGACGATCTTGAAGATCTCAAGTTAGTTGTTTTTGTCGGAGCGCTCAATCAACTAAAGAGTGTAAACGAACGCCGGCATACTTCAAACCGACGCCGAGATGAGATTATGGCGGGGGATCTTTCGACAGGCTGACTTTCAGGCATATTTATACCAAAGCGTTTTTACCGTTTCCAGGGAATTTAAAATGGATCGTAAGCAACTCGAATCCCAACTTAAAGAAATGGGTATTACGGTTAAAGACGGTATGGTTAAAAAATCAGAAATCCAAGCAGGAATCCCCCGGCTTTAGCCGTGGGGAGGATGTCAATATACTTCCTTGACCAAGGCCGTAGGTGGAAATACTAAAATGCTGGAACCATGTTCGTCAGACATACGCACGGCCTTATACCCAAGTTGTTTAGCTATTTGCCCACGGATTCTCTGAAGCTCCCAACTTATTTCCCCAAGGTCTGAGTACCCAAGTGCCGAGATTAAAATCACTTCATCTTCGCGTGCCAGATCAAACGCATTTTTATCCCAAACAACCAAATCCTCTAATAAGTCATAAGCACCATCATCCCCATTCCATTTGGTCTGCTTTTGTAGCACTTGCTTGACTACCGCTGGGTTGTCCAGGTCTCTAGATTCAGCTATTTCGTTAGTGGAAAGTTCTAGCTTATAAATGTGGTTACCATGTGAATCTGCTACACCTCGATCGCAATGGGCAAATATCCCATCAAACAGACCATCAACCTTAATTTCTTTAAGGTTGGGGTCAGAAGATCCGTGGTAGTATTCATCCCGCAATTCACCCACCACTCTGACCAGGGCTTTATATACTATTGCTACAAGTTGCTTACGGTCCATTTTAAATCCCCTGGAAACGGTAAAAACGCTTTGGTATAAATATAACATATTGATCCTCTTAAAAAGACTGCCTTACAATTATGGGAAATATATCTTTTTTCCCAAAAATCACGTAGTTTCCGGGTCCTCTATAGCCCCAGCATAAGGCTCTAGCAGGGTGTAGCCCTCGGACTCAACGGCCTCTTTGGCTTTTAGTGCCATCTGTTCCGGATGCCTACCACGACACCAAATACAGGTGGCTTCTTGATGCATGAAGCTGTCTAAGCAAACGCTGTAGGGGTGCCCTTGCGGACATAGCGTTTCCACCGGCTTTTGCGAGCCTTGATAAGTACCGATCAACCGATAACCGCGCTCGGCGAATATGCCGGCTACCTCCGCTTGGGTTTTCTTTCTGGAGGGCTTGCAAAGGCCGCAATTTTGCCCTTTTTTAAATTTTCTTTGGTCCATGTAGTACGTGTGGTTTTTAGGGCATATAAAATGGAGGTGGTAGCGCTTGGGCTTGTACTTTTCCAACCTTATAAAAGTGTAGCCACGTGCTTTGCACAAGGCTTCAATGACTGTACTGGACAGCACTAGTAAACATCTCCGCAGTATTATCTTAGTTCCATAGGGGGATTAATAACCCACTTAAATTTAAAATGCGGGGTTATTTTACCCTTAAGGGAGGAATTACAAAATGGCATTATCCGCAAGCCCATATGGCGCAAATAATTTCAGCGTTAAAGTAAATCCCATTGAGGCTACGGCCGAAGGGGCGCCGACCACCATGTTCTACCACGGTGGGACGATCGTCGTTAACGGCAATATCGTCGGCCGGATTAACACCTGGCAACCAGCCGGCGCTTACACCCGTGAAGCAACACACGTGTATGAAGTCAGCAAAGAAACTTGGGGATTGCCGGTCGATCTCGTTCCAGGCCGCGCCACGGGATTTAATATCACTTGGACTAGATCAGAAGTTTGGACGCAAGAGCTTGAACTAGCTTTGGGCTACCAAGCGTTGTGGTCTAATCTAACAGATCAAACCCGTCCGTTCACCGCAAACGAAATGTTGTTCCGTGGGGCGAATGCCTACCGCACGTGGACTTACTATGGTTGCTGGTTCACGGAAAAGAATCCTAACGAATGGTCCTCAGAAGGCAACGGCATCATGCAAGTCTCCTGCAACATGGCCTATGTTTCCCGCAAGAAGACCCTTTAATCTATTGACTTAAAACCGTGTGGCCCATATTTTTCAACGATATGGGCCACAAAACTATCTTCAATCTTACCTCCGTAGACTACGAAAACAATTACACCCCAGCCAATTGGATTTGCTCCGCAGGCCACACATACTACGGGCGTATCAAAATTATTAGAAAGCGCGGTGGTTGCGACAGCTGCTTAATAGAAAAACAATTCATTTCGCTGCAAAAAGCAGTTTTAGCACCGGAGGGCTACGCTTACGTCTCTGGCGAGTACCGCACTAAAACGTCCAAAATTATTCTGAGGTGTCCTTTAGGGCACAAATACCCTTCCTCAATTAAATACTTTGAAAATGGGCATAGATGCCCTACGGAATTCAAAACTAAAAAACTTGATTTAATCGATTTAAAGCGCTTGGCACAATCGAGGGGTTATGAAATTTTATCTGGCTATAAAAATGCTAAAACGGAGCTGACTTTCAAATGCCCTAAAGAGCACGTATACACCTCTTTGTGGACCACCTTCGAAAGAGCGGAGTGCCGCATTTGTGCCTATGAAAACAATTCCCTGCCACTAGATGAAATTATTTCTAAATTAAGTGCTGCCGGATTTACGGTGCCGGAAGACAGTAAACCACTCATTAAGACCACAGCGTCTGCCATTGAGATGGTTTGTAAAAATGGTCATCGCGTCAAGAAGTGGGTTAATGGAATAATTTTTCAAAATAAAACCGCCTGCCCGCGCTGCAACGAAAAAAGCTGGGAGCAACGGTGCCTGTACGATGAGATTGCAAAAATGGTACCCGGCTTGGAAATAAAATATGATCACCGCAAATTACTGGGTAATTTAGAGCTTGATATTTACATACCGGAAAAGAAATTGGCGGTGGAATATTGTGGATTCCGTTATCATACTGAAGAAACCAAACCAAAAAATTACCATCAAATAAAGTACGCAAAATGCGCTGCGGCTGGTGTTGGTTTAATTACTGTTTTTACGCACGAGTGGAAAAAGAAGCGGCACGTACTTAGCCTAATAAGGGAAAGATTGGGCGTCACGGCGGTAAAGATATCGGCGGACGCTTGCCGTTTACGGGAGGTGCCGCCTAGTTCGGCTAGCCTATTTTTTAAGGCCAACTCTTTAGAAGATTTTAGCGCTAACCCAAGACATAGATTCTTCGGTGCTTACTATGAAAATGAACTAGTGGCTTGTTTACAAATGACCGGTAAATATAAATCGTCGGCAAGCTTAGTTAGATTTTGCACCGCCTTAGACTGCCGCGTAGAAAACGCTTTGGCCAATATTTTTAACTTCGCCGTTGCTGCGCTTGGTGTAACGATGGCCACGGCTTTAATCGATTTGCGATAACACCAGTTTCTCCTCGTACACCTAATGCACCAGTATTTCCAAGTGCACCAGTAGACCCACGTTGACCGGTAAAGCCTTGAGAGCCTGTTTCGCCTTTTAATCCTGTTACGCCTTGTGGGCCTGTTGCCATTTTTGTCTCGTTTTTTAAAAGTGATTCAAGAGTAAGAACAGAGCTAAGGTTAATTTAACCGTCATTGATCATTCAATTAAATTAGTTGGCATGTTAATGCATGCAGGGTGGTCAGAGAACCCAGGGCCATTCGCCACACTGTTGGTGCTCGACAAAACTGCTAGACACTTATATTTAAGGTAGGAAATTTACATAATGGTAAAGGGGTTTCAAAGTGGACAAGCAGGAACTAAAACAAAAACTGCATGAAATGGGCATCATTACTCACGGTAACCTGGTTAAAAAATCAGACATCATTACGTCATTAAATAAACATAAAGTCATAGCCGCCCTAAAAACTATAGTGGAAGCAGGGTTTAAAGAAGTTGAAACCAAGTTTGTTAAAGAAGCAGAAATAGAAGAAGTAAAAGAATACCTGAGTAAATTCAGGAACGCTGCTAGCAAAAATAAAATTAAAAACCCAGAAGAGAAGAACATAGACGCTTGGGGTAAAAAGCCTTTTAAAGACTTTAAGAAATTTGTAGACAATTTAGAAGAAACTAAAACCAGCAGAGAAGTTAAAAAGTTGAATAAAATGGAAGGCGCTAAGTTAGTAGCATCTAACGATTTATATGATGTTTATAACATCACTAGCCTAGAGGCATCGCGCTCTTATGGTAGCGGGACTAACTGGTGTACCACTGACAAAGAGGAAGGCCATTTTAACAACTACAAAGCCAAAGGTGTTAATTTTTATTATTGCATTTCAAAAACTTTAGGCCAAGAAGATGACCTTTACAAGGTGGCCATAGCTGTTTACCCTAACCAAGAAGAGGAAGCATTTGACGCCGCAGATGAGTCTTTAAGTTCAATTCCAGAGGGCATTCCCAATTTCAAAAGAGAATATTTAACTAAGCCTTTTATGATCGATGGCAAAGCTTACACCACGGACATTTCCACGTGGCCTTTGAAAATTAAAGGGGATCTTGTTCTCAATGACACCAAAATAACCAGTTTACCTGCCGGTTTAACAGTAGGCCGGAATCTTAATCTCATGGGCACCCCAATAACCAGCTTACCTGCTGGTTTAACAGTAGGAGGGAGTCTTGATCTCAGGTACACCCCAATAACTAGTTTACCTGCTGGTTTAAAAGTAGGCGGGGATCTTTATCTCAGTGGCACCCCAATAACTAGTTTACCCACTGATTTAAAAGTGGGGGGGTACCTTTTTCTTCCAAAGGGTTTCGATAAGTCCAAAGTGCCGGAGCATTTGAGGGTTAATTAAAGGGTAAAAGGGGTTTCAAAGTGGATAAGCAGGAACTAAAACAAAAACTGCATGGGGTGGTAAACATTTCTTTATTTCTTCTATTGTTTTCGGTTTATTGCCGCGCTTACCCGGCCCTAGCACCGCGAAAGATTTGACTGGGTGCAACCCACCATTCACCATAAGGCGTGTTGAATTTTGCTTTTTCAGAACAAGATTTGAACGTATTGTCGTCTATAAGGTATTTATCCGGTAAATTATTTTTAACTTCTGTTAAAGATAATTTCTTGTTTCTCGAACTTCTCGGCCTACCTTTTTTAGAGGTTAGTAAGCTCCACACTAACCATGCTGGTGTGCAACGTCGCGGTACACCGTCAATTGTAAAATTGATCGGCACCCGCATGCCTACATAACTACTATGATCTAAGGTTATTTCGTGACCTTTTATTTTAGCCAGTTCTGCTAAACAATATTCCAACCGTGCCGGTTTACGGTGCCGATGCTCCGGGTGCCTGTGACCGCGTATTGCTATTTTAGGTAATGTTTCGAATTCGCCGTAATCGGCGTCCACGAACAACGCTGGTTCGCCACAAGATACATATGTACTAGGTACAATAATAACCTTAGGGTTTTCTGTTTTTAACCGGGAAATTATATCTTCGATTGGTGTTATTCGTTTAGAGTTTTTACTAGCCGAGCCGCGCTTTGGGTGACCCATACACATGCCATTGAAAATACTCTTAGGTACGGTTTTAAATTCGCCGTAGTCTTCATCTATAAATTTGGCTGGTTGTGTTGTTGTGCTGTAACTGTTTTTTACTAGGTTTAGGTAGCCTAGATTGCACTTCCTGTGCGGTTAATTTTCGCATTTTTACCTCTTTTTTGCGTTGTTTTATATCTCCTTATTTTAAAATTAAAAAGCCGTAGTGTCAAACTCCCAAAAACTTGAGCAAGTCACTAACAACTATATCATTATTATTAAAATCAATTCCCTCTCGAAGCCCCCACTCTTTCATTAGATTCCGAAGTATCCGTTCGGGAATATGACCTCCAGATGCCGATACTGAACCTCTAATTTGGAATTGAACAATGGGCATCAAAAGATCTTTTTCTTTACCGATCTTTTTCAAATTAAAGTAGCTATGTCCGAAAGCCCAAAACTGGGATTTTGCCGAGTCATCATTTAAAATAAATTGAACATATAAAGACAACATATCTCGCTGAATTTCAGGTTTAATAGATATTTTTGATATCAATTCCATTAGACTTTCAGACTTGATAACTCTTGGAATAGATTTGCATTCCAACTTCCCACTTTTGAGCACCGGATAGCCAGGAAACCCTTCTATTCCATTTAGATAAACTGGAAATTGACATTTAATGTTATTGTCAGATTTTCCTGTAACTAGGAAAAGTAATTTCGAAAAATTCAGTAAATGTTCAAATAGATGCTCATTAGAAATTTTTTCAATGAAATGATCCGAGATCTTTTGCTCGCAAAAATCCTCAATATCTGAAAACTTATTTACGACTTCACCAATCACCTCAAGTACATGAACTATATCATTAATTTCAGTTTTAAATCGTTGTGTTTCATTTATGCTTCCAAGACTTGGAGTTATCCATGAATCAAACTCAAGCAATTTTTCAGCAAGAGATTTTTCAAATAGTGGTGGCAATTTCATTATGATTGGACCTTTTCGCCCGCTTGGGCAGCTTTTCAGAAAAGTAGTTCTTTACTGCTTTGGCCAAAAAACTCGAAAATAGTGGTGGTACTGCATTACCAACTAATTTATAGCCATCAACGAGACTTACTTCATCACTTTCAAATACAAAACTATCCGGAAAACTCTGTAATCGGGCACATTCACGCAATGAAAAAGGCCGCGGAGCTTTTGGGTGTATAAAGTATCTAGGGTTATAGAAATTGGTCAGAACAGTCTGACTCGGTTCATTCCATCTAGGCTTTTTAAATATTCCAGAACAAAACATAGCTCCCTTTAAGTCATATCCACCATTTTTCGTTTTCAAATACCCTAAACTAATTAGATTATCGAGCTCATTCTTTATGGATTTTAGGCTAGACAACTCGGCAATTACCTCTTTTGGTAAAGGATTTCCATTTGGAATTGCCCCATATTTTTTATGCCTTCGATTCATCCCAATTGTCTCAAGGATTTTCACTTCTTTTTCGGAAACTGTGCCAAATACCGAGGGAATGTCCCAGGTATAGACAGAAGTTGGAGAAAACCTGACATTGCAGAGTTTTTTTCCTTCCCCAATGTGCTGCATTATCTCGTTATATTGATCAGGCCAATTATTAGTAATCTTGTGGTCGGGAATAGAATTATCTAGATCTATAAGATCGTGGATCGCATCCTTAATCGAAACCAATTTTTTGCCATCGAAATCATTTTTAAATGTCTTTAAGGAAAAATCCCCATTCCTAACGACCACTTGGTGTGTAGGATTCGGCCAAATAAATTCACGCCCCTCATCTCTTCTACCGATAAAAATAATACGCCGACGATGTTGAGGAACACCAAACCAAGCCATATCAATGATTTTGTATTCGACCTTATATCCAAGTTCGCTAAAATCGGCTGTTATGTTCTCTAGAATCTTCCCACCAAAGTTCTGCGATAAACCATCTACATTTTCGGCAATAAAAACATCAGGCATTAGAGTCTTAACAGCCTCTAACATCTCTACGTAGAGTGTGTTTCTACTATCAAGCTCCCTTTTTGGTCCAGCTTTTGAAAAGCCCTGACAAGGAAGCCCCCCCAAGACAACATCGCAGCTTGATATACTTTTTAAATCTCGTCTGAAACCTTCAGAGGTAACATCTATTAAAAAACAATTCTTATCGATGTTTCGTCGGTACGTTGAAACTGCGGGAGAAAAATTATCACATGCGTATTCCATGGAGAACCCTTCCTGATGAAACCCTAGATCAAGACCACCACATCCACTAAACAAACTCACAATTTTTTTCATTCAATATTCCTACCAAGAAAATCATTTCTTTAACTTAACACGTAATCGAGGACTGATTTGTTGCTTGGGGAATAGGAAGAATAAAACTTTTTTTTCCCCTCTTAGCCCGATTTTTCAGCCCAAATTTTCATCGTTGCTTTGACACTACGGCTACCTATTCTAAAAAATCTCAACCATTTCCGGAGCCGGTCCCAAAATCGTTCGTGTTAACTGAAAAAAGTCCGAAAATTCTCTTGATGGGCGTGAATATGAAAAAAGCATAAAAGTGATGGTACAGCGTCAAACTTTCCGTATCGCGGAACACCACGATATCCGCATCCGAATCGAACTCCCGTTCGTTGCCGGCATCGTCTTGGTACGGCGCAATCAACCCACGACCAAGCAACCCAGTTAAGATCCCCGACATGGTGGAGCGGATCAGCGCGATACCGGCTTGTGCCGACGGTACCACGATCGCGATCACAGCATTTTCCAATTCACGACGAACAACCCGTGTAACGAATTGTTTTTGCGTGGTGGCGGAAATAAGCTGGAACTCTTCTGCCAGGGTGTGAACGGTGATGTCTTCTTCGTAACGGAAAACAGAACTTCCTTGATTGCTCATCCACAAGATGGACGCTTGCCCCAAAATCTTGTTTTCTGGCTCAGAGTAAGTTTTCAAAGTTCGGAAGCCAGTTAAGTTGGTGCGCAAGATCGTCGCCGAAGGGTCCGTGAAGCTGTTGACTTTAGCCGAGGTCGCGCCGGCTACGAACGAACCGTCGAGAACGATGGTTTGGGTGATGTTATTGTCGAGCAATACATCGACCGAACATTCCGTCGGTGCCAAAAGAACGCGGGTGCCTTGTGCCGGTGAAGTTGGCGAAACTTGTAGCGTTTGCCGCGCCAAATACACCAACGAGTTGAGGGTGTCGATATCGCCGATCGGGGTGCCGATAGGCGTACCAACCCACAACATTTGCCCGCGTCTTTCGAAGGGATCGTTGGCGCGTTCGTTGATCGACATGGCCGTAGCCAAAGACTCAAATTGAGACAACACACAAAGGTCCGTAGCCCGCGAAATGTGCTCATGGGCTGCCAACGCTTCATCTACGTCGGTCGTGGTGATAATGCCGTCGCCATCCGCATCCTTGATTTGGTTGTAGTAGCAACCCGGTGCCCCGTTGTCGAACGCCAACTCATTCATGATGTAGAGGTGGTTATCGCTTTGGGACGGTGCAAGCAGCGTGCGGCCGTCTTGACGGTCCAAGACTAAAACCGGCGTGTTGTAAAGTTCTGCCGGTCTTAAATAATTGGCTGTCAAATAATAGATTTGACCTGGCGCGGGTTCTTTTCCGCGATACTCGTACCGAATGATGACGGCTGCCGTCGGAGTGGAAACAAAGCCGACGAATCGGGTTCCGGTGATTTCAAAGAAAGAAAT
>Ga0163154_10005308_pt1 | contig 16433 bp, 9 predicted proteins | sample OliLakLV19MP9P1_FD_148649 | JGI IMG/M metagenome (GOLD analysis project Ga0163154, IMG submission 148649) | Freshwater microbial mat bacterial communities from Lake Vanda, McMurdo Dry Valleys, Antarctica - Oligotrophic Lake LV.19.MP9.P1 | ecosystem: Environmental > Aquatic > Freshwater > Lake >... | reverse complement strand
AACCCCACTTTTTACCTTCAAAATGATCTCGTTCTTAACTTCCCGTGCTATCCCTGCCATATCACCACCTTTCAAAGATTACTTGTATTCTACTTTAATCTTTGTCTAGTTTATGGGGTGCAGGTCCTAAATTTGATAATAAATTCAAGGTAGAAAGAGCAGTAGCTCGATTTTTTGAAGTAAAAGTAAGAAAGCGAGAATAAAAAAATAACCACACAGCAATTGGGAAGAAAATTTCACTCACAAATGCCAAAAAATAGGCTGTTCTGATATTTCTTCTCTCTAAGTGCTTAAGCATACTAGGATAATGACTAATACTTTTCTTAAAAACGGTTAAAGAATCGGCAACTGCAAACACACTTAGTTACCAACTTTAGTAGTCAACTCAGCGTGAACTAACAACCGTCGGAGAGCAGTTCCCATCGGAGTGCAGGTCATGAGGGTTAGCTGCTGAGGACCAGTGGTGGTCTGAGCGTATTGAACTTGATCAGGCTCGACAACTTCGAGTGATTTAACTTTATACGTATATGCCTGGTCAGCATAGTAAACGACGATTTCATCCCCAACTACGAGCTTATTTAAGAGATAAAAGATGGCATTGTAGCGAATTGCTTCTAACTGATTGGCACTTGAGTGGGCAAAGAGGAAAGTTGTTCCGGGGGAAGATGGGATTGAACTGCCGGCGGCATGGGCGACCCCGTTTTGGAGAGCTTTTTGATAGAGTGTCTCATTGTTTGGATCAACATTACCAATCACGGGAGCTGAAATATGAAGTTTGGGAATCAGTAAGCCAAATTGGGTTGAGACCGGCTCGAGCTGAGATACTGGCGATTCTGAACCCGTGGAGTCAGGAGAGCCATCCTGTGAGCCAATCTTAGAGACCACAACTGGCAAAGGTTGTCGACTCCAAACAAAGCGATACTGCCACTCAGCTTGGACAACTGGAAAGTAGAGCCACAGTAGAAAAGCTAAGCCACACATTCCCAGAAATAAACCAGCTAAGAAAAATAAATTGGGACGAACTCTGGACATGAGCATTAACTGAAAAGGCGGCGAAGGGCAAAGAATAACCCGATCACGACCGCAACGCCACCGATCCACCAGCCATAGGTTGGCATCGAAGCGAAGAAATTTTCGTCGCTCTCACCTAGAACTTGACCCTCAGGGTTAGTTCCGGTGTTTGATTCTGTTGGAGTATCAATATTTTCAGCGGTGGTCTCGGTCTCGGCTTCACCTTCTTGGGTAGTACCACCAGTACCCAACGAATTGGTCACTGTTTGACTGCCACCGGCGACTGCTAGAGGACCACTGGTTGTAGTGGTCTGAGTCGTGTTGGAACTTGAGCTAGTAGTGGTGTAGGTGATCACTGCTTCGGTATCACCGACTAAACCAGATCCATTATTTGCAGTGTCAAAGGCTCGCACGGAGTAGTAGTAGGTTTTGTTACAATCTGGAGCGCCGTACTCTTTGGTGAAAGATTGTTTTGAACCTGAAGTGAAGTCATCAATCCGGGTTCCAGAGTTAGCAGTATAGTTTTTAGAGTCAGATCGGTAGACTTCTAAGCGAACGGTTTTACCACTATCATCCGCACTCGTAAATTGGAGACGATCGGTACAACCATTGCGCGTTTTACTGTAGTTTGTTGGCACACCAGGGCCAGAAGTATTGATATCAACTGCTTGGATTGGACTGGTCACTATATCGGTTCCGGCCGTTACCTTGACGTAGAATTGGTAGGTCCCTTGAGTAGCAGTCATTGATTCAGCAATTTGGCAGTAGAAATTATCACCACCTAGTTTGAGCACAGTCGAAGAGAAGAGGGAAAAATCTGCATCACCTGGAGCTTTTTTGAAACACTCAGCTCCGACTGCTCGATTATTAATGTCTAACGTTACATAGCGAAGTTTAAAACTCCGTTGGTTATACGGTGAAGGTAGCTGCATCACACGGATGTTCAAAGGATTAAGTGACTGCGCTAAGACTGGGGTAGCCACTAGGTGACTCACAGCCATCCCTAAAACTAACAAACCTAAAGCGATCGCTCCCGAAAATGATCCTGATTTCCGTCGGAATAAACTGGCTAGCATGACCAAACAACCTGAGATTACAGCTAAGATACCTAAAGCTGGTAAAGCAATTGGCAAGCCGGTGGCTGGCAACATGGTGCTAGCCCCTAAAACTTGACCGTTTGAAGTACTTGTTTTTTGCTCTTGAGTTTCTTTGCGCTCGACTGAAACTGAAGCCGAACCAGCTGGGTCAGAAACTGCTACTTGGACTCGAGTGCCCACATACTCGTCTGAGATGTAACCGGTTGGATTGGCTTGTGCTAACAAGGTAGCGCCACCGATTCGAGTTCCACGAGCGAACGCCAGATCAGGGTGTGTGCCAGTGGTAATGTCATTTCCAATCACTGCCTGATAAGTCAGAGTTACGACTTCACCAGGAACCATGGTTCCTAGTAACCAATCACCAGGAGAACCATACGTTGGTTCAGTGGTGACGCTGCCTTTAATATCACCTCTCACAGAGGAGGTAGCAGTCCAGGAACTGAGTTTGTATTCAAAATCTTCAGGCGGGACGTCGGTAACTATTACGTCGGTCATCGAACCTTCAGTTGCCGAAACTTCTAGTGTGTACTCGACAATATCACCTGGTTTCTTGATCACAGGTCCGACATTATTGAACTTGGCGATACTCAGTAAACCTAAAGGTACATTCCCAAAGTTCAAACCAGTTTGATCAAAATCTTCCAAAGTAATACTCACTTCATGACAACTTGGTGCATCCAACTCATCAAGTGGGTATGTCTGATCGAAACCATCACTAACCTCTTCACAGAGTTCATACTCACCGACTTGAAGGTTTGCAAACGCATAGGCTCCGTCAGTAGCCGTTAGAGTGCTAACAGGATCAACATCTTCATCACTTGAAGTTAGAGTCATGGTAAAGCCATCTGCTGTGATTTCTTCTTCATCTTCAGTCATTTGACTATCGCCGTTGGTATCGATCCATTTTCGACCACCAACACTACCGAGGCGAGAGTTAGCAAAGTCATAACTTTGTTCATCATCAGTCGTAGCAGTCAGAGAGTAGCAACGGCTTGAAGTGTCAGGTTGTGTTACAACTCCCGTGCCTGCTTGAGGCAGTTGTTGCGTCCACGCTTCGACTTCAGCTTCACACACGTAGTACTGTTGACCTAAAACTAGGTCATCAAATTGGTAGAAACCATCGGCCCAAGTATCTTCACCTGTAGAAGCGGTGCCACCAACTTGAGTCCAGCTACTGTTGTAGAGGGAGATATTCCACTCATTTAAGGCATGATTTGTTCGCTCATCTTCACTGATAACACCATCAGCGTTCAGGTCATAGATCTTGTAACCAGAGATACTGGTAGTTCGAGGCAAAATGTACTCGTTAGTGAAAGTAAAGGTTTCTTGACTTTCATCAACCGAGACGGGAGCGGGATTAGAAGTCGTAGTGGTCTGACCATCTTCAAAACTACTGAAAGTGTAGTTACTTTGAGCAATTTCGAAAGCGTTGTAGTCACCTTCTGGGATAGCTGGGAACGTAACACAACCACTCTGATTAGTTTGACCCGAGACAACTGCTTTACTTAGCTCGACTGATAAGGCTGGACTTAATTGAGCATTATCAAGATAGTTATCATCGTACAGCCAGAAATCAAGATTACCACCTGGGTGGCCAGCATATAAAGCTGTGTAGGTATGAGCCGTAGAGAAAGGCCCCCACGAGACCACTCCGTTACTCCCACTCAGACCTGCATTTCGATTACCAACTCGAGCAGTCAAAATACCAGAAGATGGTAGATCTAAACCATAGACCCAATTGTCATTGCCATAAGGAATATATGTTGGTCTAAAAGAAGAGCCTGCGTCAGCAATCATGGCTGAATCGCCGTAACGGTAGGTACCGGAAGCCATCATCACGTAATCGCCAGCTGCCACCGAGAGTGAGCTAGCGGCATCAGAAATAACTGGCACTTCAATTGATTGAGTTGCAGTTTCCATTAAACCTAAAGTCCAACCAGCTAATGGTTGGCCTAAGTCATTTTCCTTACACATGGTAATAGTCGAGGTCTCAATTACTCGTTGGTTGGCAAAATCTATACCAGTTGTATCACCATTTTCAAAAGTAACGACGTGGTAGCGAGGGTTATTAGGGGCAATTTGAGTCCAACCCTCTTGAGGAAGTTCGTAAACATGAGCGGTGGTAGCTGAAGCTGGCAGTGTTAAATCGTAACTTCCATCAGCTGCAGTTATCGTTTCATCGTAGACCTGATAGATCGTGACCGCGATACTGCCGTTGTTGTCACCATACCAACCTGGTTCTTTTGAACCACCTTCGGGGCCGTCAAAAATGGCCAAATTGACTGAGCCAGCGACTGTTTGGTCGTAGTTCAATAAGTACTCTTGAGTAGCATTTCGAGGACCCCAAGCTGTAAAGCCTGAGTTAATTTGAAGGTCACCGAAACTAACACCATAGCCAGTTAGACCATCAGCAAAAGTACTCCAGTTATTTAAAGTACCGTACTCAGCATCATACCGTTCTTGAGAATTATTTCGATTTGTCCATTCACCATCGGCCACAAATAAGTAGCGACCCACTGGCAGACTGACTGAGTCAACTCCGGCAATTTGTTGCGAGTTAACAGTCAAAGTATCAATTGGGGTAGGGTTGACGGCTTTGATCGTCCAGCCACCTAAGCCAACTTCACCTTGTTGACGTTGGCCATCACCATTGACGTCACTAAATTTAGTTCCTGAAATACTGTGTGTGTCGAGGACATTAAAAGCGACACAGGTAACTTGACCGCCACCTTGAGGGTTGTTTATCCACTCCCAGTTGTCGTAGTTAACTCCATCACCAGTACAAACTAACTCGGCTGTCACATCGCCAGCATTTGAGAAAGGAATGTAGCCTTCAGGCATCACTTCCCGAACTTCAATTCGGCCACCGACGATTGAGACGTCAGGAATAACTGCGGTTGCCACGCCAGCAACAGCGCTGAAAGTCGTCCAGGGACTACCTAAAGTTGCTTCGTGAGTTTGGAACTCACCGAAAGAACCAGCGCCAATTCCAGCCCATTGAAAATCCCAGGTTGGGGCAATCGAACAAGTTGGATGTGCGGTCACATAGTCTTGAGCGGTACTAGCAGTTACCGTTACACCTTGGCCATTCCAGTTTGGTAGATCAGTTTCATTTTCACAAACAATTTTACTAGCATTCAAAGTAAATGGCACCGGTTCAGGTGGAAGCTCTTCACAACTCAGACTAACCGCTCCAATGGCATCGATATCAAAACCATCAGCATTCATGTTTGGATTTAAATTAAAGTTGGTTGTGTCAGTAACTTGAACATAACGCACCCAATCCAAGCCTGTGCTTGAAAAATCAAGTTGGGTGATACCCGGGCCACCGTTGTTGGTCAGACTACTAGCCGTTCCAATCATGAACCAAGTAGTACCATCTTGACTAACTTTAACTGTGGCCGACTCTAGAGGATAACCTGCTCGACCATTCGTAATTTCATGAATCGAGATATCAACTCCAGGTACATTCAAAATCTGACGCACAAACTCAACTGTTAAGTAACCACCTTGACCAAGACTGAAAAATGTTCCTTCAGCCGCTGTACCTTCAGGAGCTGCTAAAGCTGAAGTCGTATTCGAACGCACAACTGGTACAGCTAAGCCACTCTTCTGCAGACCTTGATCGGTACTACCCATGACAGCACTCGTTGCCCAACCAGCTTCTTCCTGACAAACAGCTGCCGTGGCGTACTCAACGGAACCAAAAGTCGAGTCAAAATCAAAAGGTAAACCATTGCAAGCGCCATGAATATACGATGAGTTAACACAGTCATGAGAAATTCTTGACTCAACAGTATTCAGCTCAGGCGAAATAGCCGTTAAAGCAGAAACGCCATCAAAATTAGCATTTACTGCTCGCAAATCGTTTTCTTGTTGATTGGCAATGTAGCCAAAACCAAAAGTACCACTAAAGTTAAAGGTACCCAAATCAACTATGCCATCAGTTAGAGATGAGATCCCGACCGTGGCAGGAGCTTCGACTTTAACGCCAAATTGACCCGCATTTTGAACCGAGTTGGTTCCCGCGAACTCGACACCAGAAATGGCTGAGTTGCCAGGAGTACAACTAGGACCAGCACTTAAATAGAAAACAAAACCATTCCAGCTAACATTACTGACCGCTACATTTTCCAACCGAGCATTTTGTGACGTGTTGGTTGTATTACAAACTGAAGTCAGAGAATAGCCATTTTTGCGATAACCTTGAATAGAAACGTCTTTAACTATTGAATTCTTGACTGAGTTGAGGTCTAAACCACCACGAGATGCAGTGGTACTCAAACTCATTACACTGTTCTCAAAAGTGAAACCATCAGAATTGTAAATTTTGAGATGATATCCAGCTTGAGTAGAGTCGTCAATCAAAGTTACGTTTTTAATAACTGTATTATTAGCTTGAACATCAAAACCCCAAACTGCGGTCGTGTGAATCGTCACGCCAGCTTTAGATTCACCTTCTAAGGTCAAACCCGGTTTCCCGGCGGGAATCACCACATTAGTAAAGCTGTAGTTGCCATTAGCAATTTTAATTGTGTCACCAGTGTTAGCAGCAGTAATCGCCGCTAATAAAGTGTTGTAACAATCACCAGTCGTAGTCGCATTGGCCACACAAAAAGCGTCGGTCGCAGCCGGAACAATAGTAGTTACCACAAACACGGTTAAGTGTTCAATATTTTTGACAGTCACTGAATCAGTCGTAACTGAATCGAGGGCTTCAAAAGTCTTAACTGTCGTCAGCTCTTCTAAGGTTTCCGCGTACTTAACCACGGCCTTAGCCTTAGTCAGTTTTTCTGGGGTTGGTAAAGTTAGATCAAAACTGAAACTACCTTCCGGCATATCAGTCGTAATGTCGTAGGCAATAGGCGAGAGAGCCCCAGTAGCGCTAATTTGTTCAGCTGATAGCGTCATTGGCACAACCTTCAACCAGTGTTTGCCGGCTGGCAACTTAGTGAAAGTGATTTCTGGAGCTTGGTCAAAACCAGGAATATATACTGTGTCTACTACAATCGAAGCTGTCATCCAAGTAGTGGCATCGTGAAACCAAACTGGCTCTTCAGCTTTTTCGGAAACACTAAACTCAAACTCGAAGTTGTTTTCAGGAAAAATAACCTTACCAGTGCCAACTTTATCAGCCACACACTCATCGCCCGAGCAAGTTCCCAAGTAAGTAGAAAAACTTGCAGTTTGTGAACCAGCGATCGTTTTCAGCACCCCTTGGGTACCCTTTTCAATTTCGCCATTTTTATACGTAATCTGGATCGGTGAAGTTATTGGTTTTGAGACAGTAACCGTTAGAGTTGCATCTTTAATCTCCAGACTGAGATCGGTCAGTTGCAGAGCGACCGATTGATCTTGAATTTGGGCAGTTGGCTCTTGAGCGTAAACCAAACTCAACTGTAAACCAGGCAGGATGTTCTGAAGTAAAATTAAAAGTGTAAAAAATGAAGAAACGATTCTTGACCGGAGAGAGTGCGAAACTTTGAAGTACTGAGACATGCAGAGGCTTTTAAAAACTAAAATGACCACAGTATGGTCGCGAATTATTATATCACACAATAGCACCCGAAATCCTTGGATGCAAGCGGATGAAACCAACAACTCATTTTTTTTTTAAAAACTACTGCTAATAAGAAAATTTACTCGAGATAATATAGAAATTCACCATTCATGCGATTCTCTTGGTCGTCAACTTTTGTCTGATTCCAAGTGTCGACTTTGACTTCAAATCGGTAGTTATTGACTTGCCCTTTAATGAAGCTGGGATAACTCTCTTCAATTGCAATTCTCGAGTATGGAGTGTCTTCCGACTTGATTACAAAATTTTTTGGATCATTACTTTCGTTATAAAATTTGTAGAGATTGCCTTCTGAGCTTTTGCCTTCCATATCAACCGTAGACAACGATAGATTTTTAATCTCAAATGTCCCAACTAACTTCCGGGCTCTCGAGTAAATTTTTACATACTTCCCAGCAATCCGATCATTCGGCTTATTAAGCAGCTCTTTACACCAGGCGTGAGCCACAATACTGATTCCACAACGTTGAAAAAGGGTCATAAGTACTGTCTATTATATCAAGTTACCCTCTAGTCAAGAAATTGAGCTAAAACTACCACTAACGAGTAGGCTGACGATCTTCGTCTTCAGCTTGATAAATCGTGTAATACAAAGTTGGAATAAAAAGCAACATAATCGTACTTGAGATTAACAAACCAGAGATGATAGCCCCACCCAGACCACGCCAGAATGGATCAGCAATCGTGATCGGCAAAAGACCTAAAACCGTACAGAGCTTAGTCAAGATAATCGGCTCCATCCGGCTAGCTCCCGCATCCGCAATTGATTCTTTTAACTTCATGCCGTGTTTCCGATTCAAATTAATCTTGTCGACAATAAACATCGAGTTGGTGACCACAATTCCAAACAGTGATAACACACCAATTAAAGCAGGAAACGAGAGCGGCGTGCCGGTCAAAGCAAAAACCAAGAACACACTGGAAACAGCCAACGGAATCACGATTAGCACAATGAAAGCCTGGCGAAACGAGCCAAACTGGATCACCATCGTCACCAGGATCAAGAGCGCTGAGACACCCATGGCTTGCAAAATTGAGTTGATTGATTCTTGGTTCTCTTCGTTGGCACCCCCAGTTTTCCAACTATAGCCCTCAGGCAAGTTTAGATCATCGGCAAATGCTTCTAGCTCTGCATTTTTCTCGGTCACCACAAAACCATCACTGATCGCCGCCGTCACCGTCAAAACTCGTTTGCCATCTTCTCGCGCAATCACCGTCGGATTAACGGCACTTTCCAAACGTCCCAAAGCTAAGAGCGGATAGCCCACTCCTTGTTGGTTGGTGATCGTGACTTTTGATAAGCCATCTAAGCTAGGAATTTGGTTACTTAATTGGAAAATAATATCGGTTTTTTCTTGCTGACCTTTATCTAAATTAATAGAGTCCAGGGTGAAGCCAGTGGCATAGGTCCGCAACCACAATCCAACTTGGTCGACACTTAGGTTGGCCGCTGCCAACTTAGCTGGATCAGGAATGAACTTAATCTGACTGGTACCTGGCTTGATTGATTTTTGAGCATTAGCGACACCTGGTTGTGACTGCAGATAAACCATAATTTGATCAGCGTAAGCATTGAGGTCTGTTAAATTCTCACCACTCAAACTAAGTTGCAAATCTGCCCCCGCGGGTGGACCTCCAGAAACTTCACTCACCGTCAACTTCCCTTGGTCATACTTCTTATACTCAGCTCGCAATTTTTCGGCCATTTCAGTCGAAGTTAGCGCTCGGTTTTCTTTTTCAGTCAAATGCAAAGTAAAAGTGGCTACGTTACTCCCCGCCCCACCACCACTAAAACCATCACTAGGTAACTTACCCACTTCAGCTAACACCAACTCAACATTTGGTTGAGTTCGAAGTTTTTCTAAAATTGGCTCAACCTGAGTTTGAGTCTGAGCCAAAGTGGTCCCAGCCGGCAACTCTAAAGCCATATATAAAATATCTTCATTACTACTCGGAAAAAACTCATTTTTGACCAAGCCCAAAGGCAAAAGGGCAAAGGCTATTATCGAGTACATCACCACCGCAAAAAGAGTTTTACGTCGAGATGCAGTCGAGTTTAGAATTCTCAAAATTAAACGTTTATAACCAGCCGCAAAACCATCAATCGAGATTACCCCATGGTCCAGATACCGTTGGAAACGCATATTGAAATTTTTAAATCTTGAACTACTTGCGAGTCGAGTGGTTGCTCGTCGTTGATAGATAGGAAAAAACTTGACTACTAATAATAAAAGTAAGATATAAACGATCGCCATCGGCACCAAGAGCGGGTTTTGGCGAATAAAATACAAGAGCAGCAAGCTTGGGATCAAGAAAGCCCCAATTTTCAACAACAGTTTTACCCGACCAGGAATACTTGGTTTCAAAACCATAATCATAATCGGCAACGTAATCAAAATCGCAATCGCCGTCGAGGAAATCATGGTGATGGTCACTACCACCGGGATCGGTTTAATAAACTCACCAATGATGCCCGAACTTAATAAGAGCGGCACAAATGACCAAATGGTGGTCAAAGTTGTGGACCAAATAGGAACGATCGTATCCCGCCAAACCACCAAACCTGTTTCATGTGGGGTGAATTTACCAGACCGATAGTAGGTCGTCATCGCTGAGATCACTACGATCGTATCGTCCACCAAAAGTCCAAGTGACAAAAGGAACGCAAAGAGTGATAAGAAGTTAATTGATTGACCAAAGACATTCATGAGTACAAAAGCACTTAAGAAAGTTAACGGCACTGTCAGTGATGAAATAATCGCCTGTCTCAAACCCAAAAATAAGAAAATACAGATAAAAACCAAGATAATAGTGGTTCGAAACTCAACCAACAACTCAGCAAATTGATCTTCGATTTCTTGAGCTGAGTTTTGAATTAGATCAACTTCAAAGTGATCCTGATGAGATTTTTTAACTTCATCAACCAAGGCCTCAACAGCAACTCCAGCTTTATCAATGCTGACATTAGAATTTTTATACACATAAAAAGTTACGCCGCGATGAGGAGGAACCTGACTACTAGCAGTAAAAGTCGGAGGTTGGTTTAGTTTAGCTCGCTCTTCAACGGTAGCTATTTCACCTAGTCGAATACTGGTGCCATCGATCGTGATTAAAGTATTACGAATGTCTTCAATAGTTTCAGTTGCTGGACTGATGGTTAAAGCATAGGTGTTACTGGCAGAATCGATTGAACCAGCAGGGAACGAACTCAAACCTTGTCTAATAACTTGAGAAAGGGCTAGCGGACTCAGACCATACTGTTGGACTTTTTCAGGAATAACTGTCACGGCTACGATTTGTTCTTCAAAACCATTTAAAACTACTCGATCCACCACTGATAACTCTTCCAGCTGATCTCTAAATGTCCGCACAAAAGACATTAATGACCGAGCATCGCTCTGGTTTGTAACCACAAAAGTCAGAATCGGTTGATCTTCAAAATCCAAAGCCGTGACTTTGGGCGTTAGGGCATCTTCCGGTAAATCAGTAAACGTATCAACCAATGACTGAGTATCACTTAGAGCTTCTTCACGCAGGATTTTTGACTCAAACTGTAAAACAACCGCTGATACATTAACCGTCGAAGATGAAGTAATGGTATCTAAACCTTTGACACTCTTCAATTGATTTTCTAATGGAACACTCAGCAATGACTCAATGTCCTCAGGTGAAGCACCTGGTAAAACCGTCACTACCGTTACGATCGGAATATTAACTTCAGGATTCAAGCGTTTGGGCAAACTTGCATAACTAACCAAGCCTAAAACAACAATTGCCAGAATTAACAAAAAAACAATTCGAATGTTGCTGATGTACTTGCCCACCCATGAGTTCAACAAAGCTGGATCAAACGTCAAACGATTGAAGTAAGCTTGAGTTGCCGAAACTGAACGGGGAGATTTCTTAGCCATGATTGATTATTGAACTTTGACTGGTTGGCCAGCGACAACGGTCCGATTGAGGATAACGAGATCACCATTCGTAATACCTTCAAGAACTTCTACATACTGACCAGTAACTTGCCCTAGTTTAATTGAAGCGGTTTTAGCCACAGGCGGTGTTTGCGTCACATCCACCACATTGACCGAAGCCGCATTTTGAGATTGATACATTGCATCTAAAGGAATGTAAGGGCGACCAACACTTACCAAAGTTGCCGGTCCGATTGGCAGTTTAAGCTCTAAATAACTATCGTTTGCCAATTGGGCGCTAATCGACTCCGGTAGCGTATAAATAATGCTGTGGAGTGAACCCTGAGTTGGTTCCTGAGAAATACTTCGAGGCAGTAGTTCATGCTGTTGAGCATCATACACAAGCACGCTTGGTTCAATTTTAGAAACACTCTGAGCAATTTGTTGACTAGCCAAAACAATCGCGGTGGCTGTATTTTTATCACCCCGAATAGTAGCTAAAACAGTTCCTGGATTTACGGCCTGACCAACTTTAACGTGAATTCGCTCAACTGTTCCAGCTACCGGCGAGACTGGATACATAAATGACTCATTAATCTGAGCCAAACGAAGCGTTAAGTGGGCAATATCTTTATTCAAAGCTAAAGTCTTTTCTTGAAGATCAAGTTGTTGAAGCATCGCATCTCGACTTAGCTCACCAATTTTAGCTGGCTCTTCATCATTATTATTAAGATACTCAGTCGAACGTAAGCCACTACGTAAGTTACTTAATCCAGATAAAGTCATGCTCTTAGCTTGTTTGAGTTGCAAAATAGTATCGTCATTAATTCCACCTATGTTGGTGGTTTCATTTTCTTTAAGTTGAGCATCTAGAGTACTAATAATGTTCTCATTCAAAGTAATCAGCGACTTAGTGTCATCAACCGAGCGACGATTTAACTCTCGTAGTTCGCTGCTTTGTGTTTCACCTCGGCGGGCAATTTCTCGATTTCGATTCAGGTTATCAATCTGAGCTTGGTAGTTATCAACCAAAAATTGGTAACCGACCTGACTCATTTTTCGCGAAACAGCCGGCGCATTAGCCCCTTGATAGGTACTAGAAAGAGTAAAAATTGAACCACCACGTTTGACAGCTTGTCCGTCACTCAACTTGATTTTTTGGACGACACCACTGGTTTGGGCCACTAAAGTAATGGTGCCACTTTTTTCAACTTTGGCTTGGAGACTCAGCATCGGCGCCCCACCAACTTTAAAGGTAGTGACTGGCAATGGCTGGACAGTAGTTTCTTCAACTACAACTTCCGGCGTTCGTAATCGATCACCCAAAAAGGCTAATCCGACTAAAACTGCGAGTAAAATCAAGAAGCTGATCAGAGGGAATCGAGCAATTACTTGGCCAACTCGTTGGAAACCCTGAATAAAGCGTTTTTTGACAGTTTGTGACTGGGATTGGAGCTTTTTAAGCATAGTTACAGAACTCTAAATTGAAAGTGGAATTATACTCGTAAATGAGAGATTTGTCCATCCTAAGCACTCGACTGTAGGTTTCTAGTAGCCTTGTCAAACCCTTAGTAAAAAACATCAAAACAAGGTATGGTTAAGATAGAAAAATTCTTCTATGCCGACCCCCATTGATACTCTAGTGGCCAAAGCTCAAGCAATTCGCGAATCAATTATCACCATGGTAGCGACGGCTAAAAGTGGCCATCCGGGTGGAGCCTTAGGGATGGCCGATATTTTTACTCTTTTATACTTTGAAACGTTACGCCATGATCCACAAAAACCAAACTGGCCTGAGCGAGACCGACTACTCTTATCGAATGGTCACATCTGTCCTGTTTTATACGCGACTTTGGCTGAAGCGGGTTATTTTCCAAAAGATGAAGTCTTGACCTTACGACGTTTGAATACCCGATTACAAGGCCACCCGCATCTTGGATCCTTGCCGGGAGTGGAGAATACCAGCGGCCCACTTGGCCAAGGTTTTTCCCAAGCTTGTGGCCTAGCTTATGGCTTACAGATGGATGGCCGAGACTCGCGTGTCTTCTGCATCACGAGCGATGGCGAACACGAAGAAGGCCAAGTTTGGGAAGCCTATTTATTTGCGGCGAAGTACAAATTGAGTAACCTGACGGTTTTGATCGACCGCAACCACATTCAGATTGATGGCCGAAACGAGGATATTATGCCGTTAGAACCACTGGCTGAAAAACTGCAAGCATTTGGTTGGCACGTGCTTGAAGTTGATGGTCATAATTTTGGAGAAATTCGCCAAGCCCTTCGGACAGCAACAGAAGAAACTGCCCACCCAACCGTAATTATTTGCCAAACTATTCCGGGCAAAGGAGTCAGTTTTATGGAAAATAAGTACGAATGGCACGGAAAAGCTCCTAACTCTGAAGAAGCCACCGAAGCCCTCCGCCAGCTTCAGTCAGGATCCGGGTATGCAGCTTAAATCTCTTTCTGAGTCACCTACTTTTACTGCCAACCGAGATGGGTTTGGCCAAGGATTACTTGAGGCTGCAGCTAAAAACTCACAAGTGGTTGGCTTATGCGCTGATGTCACAGAGTCAGTTCGAATGCTACCGTTTGCCCAACAATTTCCTGCTCGTTTTATCGAAGTCGGAGTAGCTGAACAAAACCTAGTGGGTGTAGCCGCTGGCCTCGCCCTGGCCGGCAAAATTCCTTTTGCGGCTAGTTATGCCGTTTTTAGTCCCGGCCGATCTTGGGATCAACTCCGAGTTTCTGTTTGTTACTCCAATTTAAATGTCAAAATTATTGGCGGCCACACCGGCTTGAACGTCGGTCCCGATGGGGCCACACATCAAGCTTTGGAGGATATTGCGCTGACTCGAGTCTTACCCAACCTAACCATAGTTGTTCCTTGCGATGCCGAAGAAGCTCGAAAAGCCACTTTGGCCATGGCTGAACACACCGGGCCTTGTTATCTCCGACTGGGTCGGGAAAAAGTCCAAGATCTAACCACCGCTGAAACGCCATTTAAACTCGCTCAAGCTCTAACGTTTCGCCAGGGGAGTGACTGCACCATTATTGCGTGCGGCCTCATGGTCCAAGAGGCACTCAAAGCCGCAACCGAGCTGGAAACTGAAGGTCTTTCGATTCGCGTTATCAACCTTCACACCATCAAGCCGTTGGATACTCAAACCGTGCTCCAAGCCGCTCGCGAAACTGGTGCCATCGTCACCGCCGAAGAGCATCAACAAGCTGGGGGGATGGGCAGCGCTGTCGCCGAAGTTGTCAGTGCTGAGTATCCCGTTCCGATAAAAATAGTCGGGGTAAGTGATACTTTTGGCGAATCGGGCACCGCCCCTCAACTTCTGGAAAAATATGGTTTGACTGCCACTGCAATTAAGGAAGCCGTCAAAGTAGTTTTGGAAAAAAAGCGCCAGCGACAACGATAAAAATTCTCAAACCTGACAAACGGAACAGTAGTAGGTGCCTCGGCCACCCAAGCGAGATTTTTTGATCTCTCCCTGACAATGGATTTCTCCCTGAAAATTGAGACATTCTTTCCCTTCTCGGCCATAAACGCGGACCACTGACTGATAGCTACCTGCCATGCCATCAATATCAACATACTTCCCATCAAAAGTCGTACCACCCAGTTCGATTCCTTTATTCAAAACTTGCTTGGCGGCTTCCAAAAGAGTTGTTACTTCAGCTAAGTTCAAAGATTTTCCGGGTCGCTCTGGATGAATTTTAGCTAAGTTCAGCGCATCACAAGCATAAATATTGCCCAAACCACACATAATTGTGGTATCCATAATCAGCAGTTTAACTGCCTGTCCTCGCCGTTGCAGCTTATTGAAGAGATACTCGGGCGTGACGGCTGCTTCGATCACATCGGGAGCTAACTCCGCGTGAATTTTTGCAACTTCTGCTGGAGTTACTACTTTGATCCACCCAAACAACCGTTGATCATTGAAAAAAAGGCGCGACCCATCAGTAAATGTGAAAAAGACTCGAGTATGTTTACTCGGTAGATCGAGAACCCAATCAGCAGTGGGGTGACCACCACCCAAGCGAACTTTCTCATCCAAATATATAAACTGGCCAGTCATTTTTAAATGAATTAAAAGACTCAACTCGTTTGCAAACTTGATCTGAATAATTTTAGCCCGCCGGGTAACCTGAGTAATTGTCTGTCCCAAAAACAAACTCTCATCACCCTGAAACGTTTTTTGATGCAGTTTAGTCACTCTTTCGACCACCTTACCAGGCAAAACACCCTGGAGTTTTCGAGCAATGGTTTCGACTTCGGGAAGTTCAGGCATTTTCTTATTCTAAACGATTGCTCATTATTTCCTATTCTGAGCTAGCCAAAAGCTTGATATAATCAGACGTTCCTTTGAGTTCCTAGTAGCGATTTTCGCTATCAGGGCCCGTAGCTCAGTCGGTTAGAGCGACAGCCTTTTAAGCTGTGCGTCCTGGGTTCGAATCCCAGCGGGCTCACATTTTCATCAAGGTTCAGCGCGACCTGCAGGCTCGTGCAGAAAAGCCCGATGTGGCTTGCTAATTTTTGATAGAATTGTTCGAAAATGGCATTCTTCGAATTATTATTCGTTTAGTTTCTTCTGAACCTTATTTACAGCTTCTTGATAGTGTTTTGACAGAGAATTTACATCAAGTATTTCGGTATTGCCATCTCTAGAGACCTCGTAAACTTTGTCGTGTGAAACGTACAGTAATGGCATATTATTGCCAGCTTTATGATGCCTCATGTTTTCCAGCAAATATGTTCCCCAAGGAGTTGGTTTTATCCAACAATCTTTTGACATTTTAGTTATGGTCGAGTCATTTTTATCCCAGAAGCCT
>Ga0163154_10005303_pt1 | contig 16438 bp, 16 predicted proteins | sample OliLakLV19MP9P1_FD_148649 | JGI IMG/M metagenome (GOLD analysis project Ga0163154, IMG submission 148649) | Freshwater microbial mat bacterial communities from Lake Vanda, McMurdo Dry Valleys, Antarctica - Oligotrophic Lake LV.19.MP9.P1 | ecosystem: Environmental > Aquatic > Freshwater > Lake >... | reverse complement strand
GGTCTATATCTATTAACTTGTCCACAATTAACTGCTATTATTAATATTGTAAGTTTGTTTACCATACTCATTCAATTAATACAAAACTAAATTTGCAGGATAAGAGTGCGATAAACGCTTAAAAAAACATAAAGATAATAAAATTTGACAGCATTTTATAGTCTATGGGTATGAGTGAAGGGAGAGAATCAAATGCAGTAGCTATAGACTTGGTTTATACTATTCCTAATAATATTAAGGATTACGACATTATTATCCTTGATATTCAACACTTTGTTTCGCAGTTTAATTTAAACGCAGAAGCATTACGCCCCGCAATAGCAGAACGTTGGTCATCTTTGACAAGCTTATTTGCACAATTTCTAAATATTGAACTTCCAGAAGAATTATTGTCTGCAGCAGCTGCCCCACTTAACGATGAGGAGCAACGATACGTAAACCTGATAAATATATTTAGAAAAATGGAACTGAATTGGTCTGACAAGGTTGACATTGCCTGGCTAGAATCCATTCACCTGCAACTATGCTATAGATTAAGCAATCCTACTACACCCGGCAGGGTACGTACAGCTGATAACAGCCTATTTGGCAACATAGTTTTAGACGACACTTTGCCCCACGGTCAACTGATGATTAAGGCATTAAGTATTATCATTAGTGAGTGTAATAAAGTGAAAATTCACCCTATTATTCGCTCACTCTTTATGTACTATGCCATTAGACTTATTCACCCATTTAGTGAAGAGAACGAGTTGATTGCGATGTTAGCAGGTAAGCAAATACTCGCTAATACTGGACAAGATTTCTCTGGATTACTTCCCATTGAGCATCACGTTTACTTTAATGCCGAGCTAGAAGAGTGGCTAATTCAGCTATCTGCCTTGCCCTATGCCAATAAGAATGCTATTGACCTTTCTATCTATTTAGAAATGGGCATCCGCTTAATGACACCCGCACTTCATCAAGTATCTAACTTATATAGAAATACAGTAGCCAAACAACTTACCGTTGATGCAGACCTTAACCCTCGTGAGAAAAACGCCATTAACTTTTGGCTACAAGAGGGGTATAAAATTCACAGTGAACACGTAAGTTTCTTAACTGATAGACAACGTGAAATCATAAACTCACTTGTGCGATATGGAAGCCTCAGCATTGCTGAACTAGTGCCAATAATGAACTCAGACCGAAACAGCCTACAGCGAGATATGGACGCACTAGTTGACAATCGCATAGCACGACCACGTGGCCACGGCAGAGAATTAATCTATATGCTTGATATGAAAATCAGCTTAGGTTAGTAGATTAGAGGGTGAAATAATAAATTTCCAACATATTTGCCATCTAAATTAAAAAGTCGTTCGTGATAATTTACTTACTATTCATAAAATATATTAGCTAAAAATATTTCTAAAAAAAATTCACAATACATTGTAAGACAAACGCTGATATAGCCCACAAAACATTACCAAACTAAAAAATGTGGGTACCTTTAAATGAAAAAACAGGCAACATCCTGCCGAATGACCCGGTAAGCGTACAACCCTTCCCACTTACCATAACTGATGGCTACCCGCAGACACCGCAGTGGGTACATTATCGTGTAGATACCCTACAACCCTGCTACTTGCCCAACAGAGATGTAAACTGTTACGTCCCCACCAAGCCAATGCTAAGCTATAAGTATACGAAATTTAACGGGAAAGAGCGTGACGATGAGGTGTATGGGCAGGGGAATCTGAACACAGCAGAATTCTGGTAGTATGACACAAGGTTAGGGAGAAGTTGGAATGCGGATCCGGTAGCAGATCCAAGTGTTAGTCCTTATGCCTGCTTTAATAATAGTCCAATGTGGTTTTCTGATTACTTAGGTAATAAAACCGATGATTATACTGCTAAAATAGATGGTACAATCAAAAGAAAAAGAACTAATGATAAATTTGATCAATATTATATTGAAAACAAAAAAGGTTCAATCGAATTCGTCGACACATTTAATCATAAAAAAAGAAGGGGGCTTCGCAATATGCGGGACCCCTTACACTGTCTTAACAATAGGTAAAGTTTAGCTGTTTAGTTATTATCCAGGTGAGACTTTAGACCCACTATATTTTCTATTTTACTGCTGTTCACGCCTTTTGCATCAGCATATATTAGGCTCAACCAGTCCTGTGTATATATCATATGTACCAGGCTATTTAAGTCGTTAGGTATCAAATTCATTTCCGTAACGTGGTTGCCATTGCGCTCTAACAATTCCTTTAGAAATGCAAATCTTAGCGTAGTACGTGGTTGACTGTTGCTACTTAAAAATAAGAAATGGCTCTTAATTTCACCATAATAGGTTTCTATTACGTTGTGATTACTCTCTGGCAATTCGTGTACAAATGCCTCTGCCTTTGCGTTTTCTTGCAACTGTTGTGCAAACCTTACCCCGATTGGGTTGGTCAAATAATCCGTAACTATTACAGTCTTATGGTCAAGATTAGCCTTCCAATTTTCAAATATGACTTGCGCATCAGTTATATAGACTTCATAGTCTTGCACGTGGTTTGATGCAGCCTCTAGTTCGGCATTTATGTTTTGACCAGTCAACTCAGACAATATTAGCAATAGGTAGGTAAGACCATAACCCAATGCCATACGTGGTTGAAAGCCTGTCTCTGCTCTATAAAATATATTGCCATCAGCTACAGTTTGCTCTTCAAGTTTGCCACCAGTACTTAGGCTAATTATTTTGCACCCTTTTGCTTTAGCCTCAGCATACATAGCCAAGGTTTCTTCTGTATTACCACTATAACTGCACTGTAGGGTTAGTGTACGTTCACCTGCATACGCTGGTAAGAAATAGTCACTTATAACCTCTATCGGCACGCTACTTTTATTTAAATACATACTTTTAACTATTCGACCAGCTATGCCACTACCGCCTAAACCACATATTACTATGTTGTCTATATCGTTGATATTAATGTTGTGGGGTGTATAGGCCTGTAATGCGTGCTTTATTTGTTGACTAAACTTAGTCAGTGCGTCCTTCTGATATTGCATTAAATCTGTATTCTAATTAATTAATAAATAATGGTGTAGAGTAGTACTATATCAGTCAAAATTAATAAGTTAAACGCATATAATGTGTTATATAAATGTTACTATGCACATTAGTTTTTGCTTAAGTGCTTTAGTACCTTGGCCTCTAGGAAAAATATAATCTCTTCTGATATATTCTTCATTAAGTCGCCAATTCGTTCTAACTTTCTGTGGATCAATAGCAATAGTAAGTTTTTCTCCACATTATCTTGATCCTTTCTTATGTATTCTGCTATTATTTTTAGTGCATTATCTGTGATTAGGTCTATTTGTTTATCCTTTTCAAATACTGACCTAGCTTGACTGCTGTCTTCATTCTCAAAGCTGGTAATGACGTCATTCATCATTTCATCTACCATATCAAATACTTCAACTAATTGTAATTGCATCAGCAATTCCTCACTCCAAGCGTCTTCCAGATCCAGTACATTTCTCGCCATACCGTCTGCATTGTCACCTATTCGCTCCAAGTGGTAATTAATTTTAAGAGTAGCCAGTACAAATCTTAAATCTATGGCAACTGGGCTAAAGCAAGCGATTAGGTTTTCGCAGTCATTATCTATCATTAACTCATAGCCATTTACCCGCTTTTCTTGGTGCATTACATCTAGGGCCAACTCCTTGTTGCCAGTCATTAAGGCTTCCTTACACTTCCTCATCTGATTGCGAACCATATTCATCATCTCCAGTGCAGCTTGGCGAATTTTATTGATTTCAGATTCCAGATGTGTCATTTATTGTCTAAAGAGTTAGCGTTATAAAAGAGCGAATTTAGTAAATATGCTTACAATATTTTTTATTAAATATCAACCAAATCTACCTGTTATATAGTTCTGGGTTCTAATTTCCTTAGGCTTGGTAAATATGTTTTGTGTATCGTCATACTCCACCAACTCCCCCAAATAGAAAAATGCGGTTTTATCGCTTACACGACTGGCCTGCTGCATATTGTGCGTAACAATTACAATCGTAAATTCCTTCTTTAATTGAAATATTAGTTCTTCTATCTTGGAGTTACTTATTGGGTCTAGGGCACTTGTAGGTTCGTCCATCAACAGTACGCTTGGCTCTACAGCTATAGCTCTGGCTATGCACAGTCTTTGTTGTTGTCCACCACTTAGCTCTAGGGCGCTTTTCTTTAGTTTATCCTTTACCTCTTCCCACAGGGTAGCTTGCTTTAGGCTGGTTACCACACGTTCCTCTATATATGTTTTATCTTTTACTCCATTTACACGCATACCATAGGCTACGTTTTCATATATACTTTTTGGGAATGGGTTGGGCTTTTGAAACACCATACCTACGTTTTTCCGCAGTTCCTCAACGGGTATTTGCTTGCTATATATATCCACATTGTCTAAAAGTATTTCACCCTCTATACGCACATTTGGTATTAGGTCGTTCATTCTGTTAAACAGTCGTAGATAGGTGCTTTTACCACAACCGCTTGGCCCTATTAGTGCCGTCACCGTGTTGGTGTTAATGCTCATATCTATCCCTTTTAGTGCGTGCACATCACCATAATACAAGTGGGTACCTACACTTTTCAGCAACACATCGCTGTGACTGTTACCTATTATGCTATGTGGAGAATCGTACGTCATTTACTATTAGTTGCAGTAATAATTTCTTAATTTGAGTTAGTATTTTAGGTTTTGGCTTAACTATTTGGATCTATTTTTTCTGGTGTATTGCTTTCTTATAAATCCTGCTAACAAATTGCTAAATAGTACAATTAGTATCAATACCAATGCCGTACCATTAGCCACTGCCCTGCCCCCCTCTATGTCTGTGCCACTGGTACTTACCACGTAAAGGTGATATGGTAGTGCCATCACTTGGTCGTACATACTATTTGGTAGCTTAGGTAGAAAATAGGCCGCAACTGTAAATAATATCGCTGCCGTCTCTCCACTTACCCGCCCAATAGACAATATTAAGCCTGTAATTATATTCGGGAATGCGATAGGTAAAGTTACTTTCCTAATGGTTTGTAGCTTACTAGCGCCAAGTGCAAGGCTAGCTATGCGATAAGTATCGTCAACGGCTTTGAGTGACTCCTCTGTTGTTCTTATTATAACTGGCAACACCAATAGACCTAATGTAAATGAACCCGCGATGATGCTATCGCCAAAACCCAATTGATTTACAAAAAGAGCCATACCAAATAGTCCAAATACAATGCTGGGTACGCCTGCCAAGTTATCTGTCATCAATCGCAAAAAGCGTTTAAAGAAATTCTCTTGCAGATATTCGTTTAGAAATATGGCAGATGCCACCCCGATTGGGAATGCGAATATCATACTACCCAATACCAGACATAGGGTACCAACTATAGCTGGATATATACCCCCTTTCGTCATATTGTCCCTAGGTATGTCCGTTAGAAATGTCCAACTAAGTGCTGGAATACCATTATAAAATATATAACTTAATATGCTTAACAATATACCAACTACTAATATAGAAGTAGCTGTAAACAAGCCAAATACTGTAGATTGACTTAGCTTTTTCCTACGTTCAGATTTAGGATTTGCCTTCATTAGTTTACTTTACGTTTGCGTGCTATAAATTGAAAGCCCAGATTAATAGAAAAAGTAATAATAAACAATATACATCCCAATGCAAATAATGCTCTAAAATGCAGACCTCCATACGATGATTCACCCAACTCTGCTGCTATAGTGGCTGGTATGGTACGTAGCGGTTTTAGGAATGTATAAGGGATAACGGCACTGTTACCCGTTACCATTAGTACTGCCATAGTTTCACCAATTGCCCTGCCTACGCCAAGTACTATACCTGCTGTAATGCCTGATGAACTGTAAGGCAAAATCACCTTTCTAATCGTTTGCCAGTGGGTAGCTCCTAATGCTAAGCTTGCCTCCTTTAAACTTCTCGGCACAGTGCGTAATGCATCTTCTGATATGGTAATTATGGTTGGGAGGGCCATAATGCCCAAAATGATACTACCAGCCAGACCTGTTAGGCCTTCATTTAAATTAAATACTGCCTGAATGCCAGGTACAATTACCGTTAATCCATAGAAACCATATACTACTGATGGAATTCCAGCTAATAACTCGATAACAGGTTTCATTAGGTTCCTCACTCTAGGTGATGCAATCTCACTCATAAATAGCGATGTAGCCAATGCCAATGGAATAGCTATCAATATGGCTCCAAAACTAACCCACAGCGTACCTAATATTAATGGCAGTATTCCCATTTGGGCAACTGGTGTTGCTGTAGGTAACCACTCCTTACCACCTAAAAATGTCCGAATATTAAGATTAGGAACCTTCACTAAATTACCATTCAACTGGGGTGGACTTAGCACTGCTGGGAATGCTGAAAAGCCCCCCGGATTGTCAGCCAACCACTTGTTTATCTTATTGCCAAACAGGATGTAGTCTTTACCCAGTTCAGCTTCGTCATAGTCATTTAGTCGCTTGGTCTTAATGCTGTCGCTACTCACTTTTATGCCTAGCTCAGACCATAATTTTATCTTTTTGTCAAATATGTTTTTTACCTGTTCAGCTGTTAATTTTCTAACGGGATTGTTGGTACTAGCTACCAATATATAACCATCTTCTACGGGCGAGGCGTCGAATATCCGCCCACCTTCTCTAAATAGAAATATGACAATAAGAAGTACCGTAATAGTAGTTATGGCACCACTTAGTCCCAATAGACCCTCTACGATCTTCTCTATAAATTTATTTAATTTTCTTTTCTTTACTGCCATCTAGGGTAAAGTCGTTAGGGTTACTGCTTATAAATATTTAACTAATGTACCAAAAACACATAAATACTATGGTAATTGTATCTTTTGTTTATTAGCCGATAAGTTACAAATCTATATTAGACAAAATAAGATGATGTTAACAAAAGGTTAAGGGAAGAAAAATCTTCAACTTATTTTCATAGAGTTATTAACTGTCAACATCTTATATTATGATAAATATATTTACTATAAGTATCTATTCTTAGTTTACTATTCTAAGTGGTACGTATCCCACTCTGCCTACTACTTTCTGCCCTTGATCACTTAGTATATAGTCAATAAATGGCTTTACCTTAGTTTGCTTAGACTTATCGTAGTAGTAATACAGTGGTCTGGCTATAGGGTAGGTTTTATTTAGGGCGTTCTCTATAGTAGCATCTACATAGTTTACATTGTCATAGCTTACTTTCAGTGTTTTTAGCTTAGCGCCCCCTTTTATATATGCTATACCTATATAGGCAATACTGGCCTTATTGCTTTCAACACTTTGTACTATAGCACCAGTGCTGGTTAGGGCTAGTACATCATTTGCAAAGTTTTTCTTCTTCATTACGTGGTCCTTAAAGAATTCATAAGTACCGCTGCTACTTTCTCTACTTATTACACTTATTTCCATATCCTCACCACCCAGCTCTTTCCAATTTTTCACCTTACCAGTAAATATGTCCTCTAACTGTTGGCGGGTTAGTTTATCTATCTTATTGTTGTTATTCACTACAATGGCTAGGGCATCTAGTGCGCTAATTACCTCTATTGGTTCACGCTTATGCTCTTTAAACTTAATCTTTTCGTCTAGTTTCAATTCTCTACTACTCATTGCAATGTCTGTAGTACCGTCTAGCAGGGCAGCTATGCCGACACCACTGCCGCCACCTACTACACTCACGCTCATATCTTTATTTATAAGCATAAAGTCTTCAGCTTGATTTTGAGACAACGGCAGTACAGTGTCGCTACCCTTTAGTTTCAATTTATTATCATCTGCCCTGTTGCAGGCTAATAGTATGGTTATGCTAAATATACATATCCAGCTGTAGTGTAGGTAAAATCTCATTTGTTTCATATCTATATCAAAAATCTGCTGTATGCAGTTAAACAATCCAATTATATTGACCTAAATCAAAGCAAAACTAAAGGAATTCATTTGTGCCAACATTACCTTAATGTTAAGGGCAGTTTTACTAAGGGCAGTTTGGCTAGGCAAATAATCCAGATAGTATATTTGCTACTCACAGCAACAGCATATTATATCTACTTTGTCGTTTAGGTTTTTATACTTCATTGTTCTATTACTTAGCCTAAGTGCGACGCCTATCCGTGCGCAAGACAAAAGTATGTTGACCCTGTTTGATTTGTTGACACTACAAAATATGGACTCAGACGACATAGCCAGTTACCTAGCCCCTATGGGTTGGAATTACTTAGATGCTAAGTCTGATATGAAGCATATAATGATAAATTGGCAATACAAACTAAAGCAAGATAGCAAAACCAAGACAGCTCGCATACTTAGCATTTGGGAAGATGCACATACACACGAACGAATGCTAGCCTACTCATTCATAGACGAGGGTGATTTTCAATACAGAAACTATTTGTGGGCAATGCAGTATCTACAATTCACAAAACTGGCAAATCCAACACAGCAAGGCGAAAACGCCCCAGCTAAAGAAGATTTCGTAGATGAATTTCGATATTTAGGTGAGGTACACTACCTCGACATTCGCATTAAGTTTAATGTAGGCAACCCCCCAGGCTATATGATGATATTGGGCGACAGACACAGAAAGGAGGAATAAATATTAGTCCCTACTGGTAAGATAATAAATAATTAAAAATATTTTCATTTAGTTTAATCAGCTATCTAGTAATTCATTATATTTGATATTGTAAAATAAAACACAAGCTTTACAGGTTTAATTATATGATACAAACTAACACTATCGCCCCAAAATTGGGGGGGGGGCACATTGAATGTCCAAAACCGAATTGCGCGCAAGCGCTCTACTGTAGTAGCCGCTAAGGTTACTAGACTACTAACACTAATCCTGTTATTAGGTACTATGACATTAACAACGACAAAAGCAAAAGCACAAACTTATCCTTATTGTGATCCATTGTGCACCCAATGTCCAAAGTATTATTTTGAGAACTTGACTGGCTGTGCTATTCGTGCGAAGGTTGGTTCACAGCAACTGCCATGCACTTCTTATGCTATTCCAGATGACCTTTTCCATCCTTATGTGGGCAACCAGGCTATTACTGCCTGTACTTGTGGTGATTGCGGATGTGTATGTATTGATAAAATTACGGTATATGATCAAAACGTTAATGGTTATGACATAAATTTTCAAGGTCTAATAGGAAGCAACTTCCAGTCACCGCCACAACCAACCCAGGTAATTTTGCCTTCTAACGCAGATTGCAACTGCCCACCAGGAATGACTGTAGCAATTGAAACAGCTTATACACCAGCCGTTATTAACGGTGTAACATATTATCAATTTAGCGGATTTAGAGCCTACTGCAAGTAGGTCTTTTTAATTTTTTATATTTTGACTAATGTCCATTGATTTACGCAGAATTGTTTGCTTTTTGATTTCCATAATTTTTGGAACTTCTTTAGCCGCTGCTCAAGTCAAAACAAACGTCCAACTAGGAGATAATAATCAAAATGGTATTGTCGTTTTACCAAATGGCAATACCATTATTAAATATGTTCATTCAGAACCTGAAAATAGCACTTATTCAATTGACCTATTCTGCTACGATTCCAGTGGCAATGTTCTTTGGGATAAAAAGATAGTTTCAAGGCAGTTCTATTATTATGGTATTGGTTATGACACACTTACCAGTGGTTCTATTGGCAAGATAGTGAAGATTTTATTGACCAAGAATGGCGTATTATTGATTTATTCAGATATGGACGCAATAGTCGGCCAGAGTAGTCTTAGTCTAGTTGAGTTTAACCAAAGCGGTGAAGTCAAGCAAAAGAAAAAATTGAACTTTGCCCGAAATTACAATTTTAGAACGTTGAGTCTGGTGGCAGACACCTTTAGAAGTTGTTTTTACATCAATGTTGCGGCTGATAGCTTGTTTAGCTACAAGGGTCGTATTTACACCAATACAAAGGGATTTGCTTTGTTCAAAATAGACAACTCATTAAATGTAAGTTGGGTGAAAATAATAAACGGACTGAGCTATGTTTATAACATCAACCCCATTTCCAACGATTTAGCTTTAATGCCAGTGAGTGGTGATATTCTCTTGACAACAGCGATTTCCGTCGTAAGAATTGACCACTTGTCTTCGTCTATCAAATATTATTACCAATGTGAGCAATCATCATTTTGTATTGACAATACAGATAATATTTACACTGTCAATATTAGTTATGATAATACAAAGGGACAAATTATTCAACTCCATAAGTTCAATCCGAACCTGGTATTAATTTGGTCGAAATCCTACTACAATAAATTAAAGTATATTAATGGATTAACATCCTGCAATGGGCGGGCCACTTTTGTGTTGATTAATAGTGCGACTATTCATATTCTTGCTGGAAGTAAGTATGGATCCGATGCTTACTATTTACGCTTAGATACCAGTGGCAAATTGAAATGGCAGTTGGAATTTTCAAATTCAATTAGCCTTGCGTTTGTCAAAGAAGATGTTACTGACAATAGCCTTTATCCAGCCAAATATAGCAACATTCCACCAATTAGTTTTTGCCTACCTAATTGGACATTTCAATACGATCACGCTGCCATAATAGAGAATTCTTTGTCAACAAATATTTTAAATGGTGATAAGCTATTTATAGAGAGTTTTTCAGATTCGATAGGCTCATGTTCAAGCACCCCAATTAAGTTTGGTACACTAATAGGTCCGGGAATGCAATTATCCAACCTTTATAACACTACAGACAAAATCAACTATACCACCTCTCCCTTCACCCCCACAATTTACAACCAACGAAAGAACAAAATCATAGGTTTTGGTTGCAATACTTTAAGACCCAATGTCTACTTTCAGGAAGATACCATAGTAGTTTCAGTCCTCACTTTTAACATAGAGTCTATATCTAATGGCAGGGGCAGATTCGTTTGGAACAATGCAGACACCACTACAAATAGTCAGGTAAATAGAACTGGCACATACTGGATACAACAAAGTCTAAATGGCTATACCAAGTCTGACACCATATACATAGTATTCCTGTCTGACTTTGCTAAAATACCCGATGCATACATCTGTCCTAATTCATCGGTTAAACTTAGACCTATAGACACAAACTATGTCTACCAATGGTATAGCATGGCGGGTAATAGGCTGGCTGGGCAAAGCATAACGGCTACAGACTCACAGACCTATTACTTAAGTGTCCGCATCAAGGGCAAGTGGTACCGAATAGACACTGTACAGGTACGTTTGTACCTATTGCCTACACCCAGTGCTGGTCCAGATACCCTATTGTGCTATCGCCAAAGCTATACATTGCAGGGTGCTGGTGGTGTTAGATATAAATGGACACCTGCAAAATACCTAAGTAACGATACCATTGCTAACCCAAATGCGGTATTACCTGCTAAACAACGATACACCCTGACTGTAAGCAACGAGTTTGGTTGCGTAGACTCTGCTACTGTGTTCATAGACGTAAGGCCTAAGCTTAAACTAAAATATACCCTAAGTAAATCTGAAGTTTGCCTAGGGGACTATGTTTTGGTTAGGCTATACCCCACGGGCGGACTGGCTAATCAATACAGCTTTAGCCTAAACGGAACATCGGTGACGGACAGTTTTTACATTACCCCAACTAAATCTGGTATGCAACAACTGATGCTTTCAGACAATTGCTCTGAATCTATATCAGACTCATTTTACCTGCGTATATACCAACAACCCATACCTAAGTTTGAGTTAAGCGGTAATCTACGGGTAGATAATAAGTTGTTGTTTATCAATACTTCTCGCTTTGCCAAAAGCTATGTGTGGTACATTAACAATCAGAAAATGGGTACTGACGTAAACCTAAGCCATACCCCAACCGATACAGGTATATTTACAGTTAAAATTCAGACAATTAACGCATTGGGTTGTGCAGACAGCATCACTCAATCATATAAAGTGATAGATGACAACACCCTTTACATTCCCAACAGCATCAGCCCAAATGCTGATGGACTAAATGATCAATTTCATATAGTCGGCATAAATGTTACGGGCTACGAATATGAAATATTCAACAGATGGGGGCAAATAATACATCGATACAACGGCCACAACAGACTATTCCCAGCCGATAAATCGCAAATAATACTAGAGTCTATGTATTGCTACAGACTTAGCGTCCACTACCGTGACGGCAGCAACAAGTATCTATTCGGCTGCCTGTGGGTGCAGTAGTTTGTGAGATGTAGTGAGAACTAAAAATTATTTTCATTTAGTATAATCAGCTATTATCTAAGTACACTTTGGGTTCAATAGGGGCTTGGTGACTACCAATGCTATAAATATACGAACCCGACAAGTTCAATTTGTGAGTAAGAGTGCAAATGTATTTACTGTGGCTAAGTTGTTAAATTTTTACAGAAGAAATAATTAATACCTTACCCAGTCTATTACTTTAAATAATCATCGAAATACATACCAATCTTTTCAACTAAGTGGTTGCGCTGTATGCCCTGTACATTGTGTTTCTGCCCGGGATATACAAAGTAGTCAACTTGTTTATTGGCACGTATGCAGGCTCTAACGAATAGAAGGCTATGTTGTTGTACCACCACGTCATCATCCATACCGTGTATGATTAACAGCTTCCCGTTTAAGTTTTTAGCTTGATTTATGAGCGATGCTTTTTCATATCCCTCCTTATTTTGCTCTGGGGTATCCATATAGCGCTCTGTGTACATTACTTCATAGTATTTCCAGTCTATAACTGGTCCACCAGCTACTGCTACCTTAAATACGCCTGGATATTTGGTCATTAAGCTTATGGTCATAAATCCACCAAAACTCCATCCGTGTATGCCCATTCTAGCTGTATCTACAAATGGCAACTTTCTCAGATACTTTATTCCAGCTAATTGGTCTGCCATCTCTACAGTACCAAGTTGTCTGTGTGTTACTTGCTCAAACTCTTTGCCCCTATTGTCACTGCCTCTATTGTCAACTGTAAATATTATGTAGCCACGCTGAGCCATACGTTGTAACCACAATTGGCTGCCGCCCAGCCAACCAGCATTTATCATTTGGGCGTGTGGTCCACCATATACATATACCAGTACAGGGTATTTTTTACTGCTGTCCATATTAGGTGGTAGTATTATTCTGGCAGCGATTGGTGTTCCATCATCAGCATTAATTCTAAATACTTGTGTCGTTGGCATTTCATAGCCAGCTAATGGATTCTCCGCAGTTAATAGATTTGACTTTAACTGACCACGTTTGCCATCTACAATGTTTATTATGCGTGGGGTGTTGATACTGCTAAAGTTATCGGTCATATACTCACCATCATAACTAATCGTAGCCTTATGAATGCCACTACTTACCGTAAGTGGAATGTTTTTGCCTGTACGCAGGTCATACCTATATATTTGTCGCTCAGTTCCCCAAGTTTTGGGCATTGTGCCCTCAATAAATAGAATTCTGCCTCTATCATCAACCCCTGCTATTTCTGTTACTTCCCAATTACCGCTGGTTATTTGCTTTAGCATTTTACCAGTTAATGCGTCATATAGATAGCAATGATTATAACCAGATCTATTACTCTGCCAAATGAATTTATCTGCCTCATCATTTACAAAGTATGCTGGGCTTAATGGCTCTATGTATTTACCATCTTTTTCTTCAAACAATATTCCTAAGTCTGCACCTGTATTTACATCATATCTATGCATTTGCATTAAGTTTTGATCTCTATTTACAATCGCCATATAGATGAAGTTATCGTCTGGGCTCCAAGCTATATTGGTCAGGTATTGTTCTGGGTCCCCCGTTACATTTAGCTTTACGACACCTTTCGATTGCAAGTCGTAAATCCATACACTAGCGTGATGACTTTTTTGCCCAGCCATAGGGTATCGCAATTGTGTAGAATTACCAGGCACGGCTTCTAAATTCATAATTGGATATTGGGTTACCATACTTTCGTCTTTTCTATAAAATGCCAATTTTTTACCACTTACACTCCAAAATGTACCCTTAGTTATCCCAAACTCACTACGATGGACTTCGGTACCGTTCAGTTTACCTTTTAGGCTGTCTCTAGTTATTTGCATTAGTTTGCCACCTGCAGCCCGTACAAATAGGTTTTGACCATAGGTATAGGCTAGGTTCCCAGTTTTGACGTGGACATCTACATTTTCAGCTACTGTAGCTTCAGAATAGTTTATTGCCTTAGCTGTATTGCTATTAATGTCCCATAATATGGTATAAGCGTTGGTATTGTCATTTAACTCAATACTTATATGATTATCGTCTATCCAATTGAAAGCATAAATCTTAGCTGTTTTTTGTAATACATCTATATCAGCCTTGGGAATGTTTTCACCATAAGCCAGACTAGTGTATGGAAATGATTTTAGTGACAGTCTTCCAATCTCTTTCTTTTCATCAACGCTATATCTTATTACGTCTTCAAAATCGCCACTCAAGTAGGCTATTTCGTCGTGATTTGGTCTCCACGCCAATTCATTTAGAGTATTTGGTGTGAAAGCTCTAGATCCACTTACAGATTCTTTTAGACTGAGTTCCTTTCTCTTTTGTGCAAATCCAATTATGGGCCCTAATAATAACAGGGCAAATAATATTGTCTTAATGCTTTTATTAAACTGCATAATTTATTCCTTCAGGATTAGGCAAAGAAAAACAAATTCTCACTTAACTATTGGTTTAAATGCATTTTTTAAATCACTAAACCACAGCCACGGGTTTTGGTCTGATATTGGTTATATAGCAACATATCTTTGTTTACATTATGGGTGAAAGTGTTAGGCAGGCTAAACTAAATAGGCTATTGCAAAAGGAATTGAGTGAGGTTTTTTTACGTGAGGGAAAGCAATTATTTGACAACTCATTCATATCAGTTACCCAAGTTAAGGTTGCTCCTGACTTAGGCTTTGCCAAGGTTTATATAAGTTTTCTAAATGAAAAAGACAAAACCAAGGCATTGAATCTGGTAAAACTACATACTAAAGACCTTCGCAGTATTTTGGCTATGCGTATAAAGAGTATAGTCCGGAAAATACCAGAACTAGACTTTTACTATGATGATACCCTAGACGTTGCAGAGCAAATTGAGGGTTTGATTAAGGAAATTAAGGCAAAACCAACCAGCACCAAGCCTTTAGATTTATCAGAATACGAGGACGATTTAGATGTAAAATAAATGGAACTAGCATATAAGAAATACGCTGACCACAGCAATCACTTGGTCATTATACACGGATTATTTGGTACTGCAGATAATTGGCACTCAATGGCTACTAAATACGCAGTTAATACTACAGTGTGGGCTATTGACTTAAGAAATCACGGTAAATCTGCACACCATCCCCTAGCAACATACCAAGATATGGCTACAGATGTTGCAAAATTTATAAAAGTAGTAATAGGGAAACCATCTAGTGTATTAGGTCATAGTATGGGTGGCAAAACGGCAATGGTATTGGCAAGTCAAGACCCAGAACTAATTGAAAAACTAATAGTTGCAGACATTGCACCTAAGAAGTATGACGGGAGCCACAATGAACTGATGGACGCAATGAAAAACCTTGACGTTACTGCAATTACCAGCAGAACAGATGCAGAAGAAGCGCTGAAAATAGATGTACCAAACTTTGGTATACGTCAGTTTCTATTAAAAAACTTAACCAGAACTGACGCAGGCACTTATAAATGGAAGTTAAACTTGCCTGCAATAGAGAATCACTATGACGACATTATTGGTTGGCCTAGTGATATTGATTTGAAATTTATAAAAAGTACACTTTTTGTAAGTGGCGCCGACAGTAATTATATATTGCCGACTGATCACGAACAGATTAAGTCATATTTCCCAAATTCAACATTTGCTATCGTTCCGAATGCTGGTCATTGGGTTCACGCAGATAATCCAGATGGTTTTTATCAAGCTACAATAGATTTTGTTAAGGGCTAAAGTTGTTACTTAAAAACAATTATTTTATATTAATGCAACATTATTTTATTATGCTTCGTTAATTTGCGATATACTATTAAAAACATAATGTCTAATAGCATTTCAGTAGAAATTCTTGTTAAGAAATCAAAATTAACAGGGGATTATATCTTAACATTAGCCAATCAAATTGGAGGTCCAATAGTGTGGAATAAAAATTTAGATAATGCTAAAGTTGAGTTTAAGCAAGCTCTAATCTTGTTTAATTTTAGTATGGAAGTCCTTATAAAATCAAAAATACTTAATAAAGGAAGTAACAATAATGAAGATGACAACATAATTGAATTAGACTCTCAATACGTAACTATTTAAGTAATGAACGTTAAGTACTTACATTTTAATTCATTTAAAGG
>Ga0163154_10005301_pt1 | contig 16443 bp, 19 predicted proteins | sample OliLakLV19MP9P1_FD_148649 | JGI IMG/M metagenome (GOLD analysis project Ga0163154, IMG submission 148649) | Freshwater microbial mat bacterial communities from Lake Vanda, McMurdo Dry Valleys, Antarctica - Oligotrophic Lake LV.19.MP9.P1 | ecosystem: Environmental > Aquatic > Freshwater > Lake >... | reverse complement strand
GACGTCGAACTCGATCCTCGTCACTTCCGCCGTGATGTCGGCGAGCGACGGCAGCGCGGCGTTCTGGATGCGGATGAAACGCTCGCCCATCGCGGCGTGCCCGAACATGTTCACCCGAATCCAGCCGCGTGCGGCCGAGTTCGACCGCCGCACCTGGCGCTTGGCCAACCGTCGCGCCTGCGACCGCGACTGGCACCACGTCAGCCGCACGTTCTGGATCCGGTCCTTGCCGCGCGCGGCCTTGTCTTCTTCGTCTATCCACGCCGGCGCTTCCACGTCGGCGTAGTTCACCGGCGTCGTGTAGCCGACAATCAGTTCGTTAACCGCATCCTCGTCGCCCACGTAGCGCTGCGTAGAAAATTCGAGAATGTGATCCTCGCTGAAGGTCACCGTCGGGCTGTAGAACTTGCCTGCGCGCGCCACGAGCGCCCCGTCGCCGCGCTGCGCGATCCACCCGTCGCAACAGGTGATGAGCATGTCCACCACCTCGATCGGGTCGGAGTCGAGGTAGAACCAACCGCCGCAGCGGTAGCGCTTTTCCGTACCGCCGCCCTTCAGCGGCACCAGCTCGTCGCACACGTTCGCGGCCGCGATCCACGACGCGAGCGCAGGCTCGATTCGCTGCTCGTAGCTCATCGCCATGCCCGCGGCGGCGTCGGTCAGAAAGTGCAGCAGGCACAGGATCGGGTTGTCGCTCCACTTCCAGCTGGCCTTGTTTCCCCAGGCCTGCGAGGCGTCGCGCGGGTCGAACACCTTCTGCAGGCGCGCGACCACCGACGGTGTCGGCAAGCCGGACGGGTAGATCCGCGCAATGTCCTGCTGCCCGACAGATTGGCAGATGAGTTCAATCTGCGCGACGCCGTCGCCGCGGTGCTGGGTGGTCCAGATATCCGAGAGGTTGCCGACCGTCTCGCCGAACGCGACGTTCGGCGTGTCGCCGAGATTGGTGCGGAAGCGCACCGTGCCGCCCGCGTACGCCCCGTCTACGGTCGCCTGCACGACGCCGGCGACGACGGCCACCTCCTCGTCGTTCAAGAAGTGCCTCTCGACGCCGTCGATCAGGCCGTCGTGGAAGGCGACCACGTCAAAGCTCGAACCAGCACGCTCCTCATAGCACATGTACGCACCGGCGATCCGTGCGCGCCCGTAGCCCGCCTGGCGCGGCGCGGTCGGCTGGCGCACGGCGAGCCGCCCGTCCTCCGCGCTCGGGATCGATGGCTTCGGTCGAAAAAGCGACGAGACCGCCGACAGCCCGTAGCCGACCGCGAGGTAGTAGGCCGAGTACACGACCGTGTTGGCGATGCTGTAGGCGAGACCCGACGACACGCCCCAGTTGAAGAGCAGGCCGCCGAGCCAGTTCGCGGCGGCCGCGAGCACCTGTGGCATTCAGCGCAGCCCCCAGACGTGCAGCGCGTGCGTGTGCGCGCCGAGAACACAGACGCCGCGCGTCGAGAGTGCAGCCCAGCGTCCGGCGGCGAGCGCCAGCGCACAGGCAAGGTCGTCGCCGGCGGGCGTGCGCGCGGCGATCACGGCCACGTCGCCCGCACACGGCGACGACACCGCGACGAAACCGATCGTCGTCGCGCAGCGGGCGACGACCGCGGTCAATCCGCCTTCGCGCTTGAGCACGCGTGCGCAGCCGAGCGCGGTGCGGTAGCGGCCGCGCAGGTCGGCTGCGCCGTCCAGCCCTGTGAGCTCGCGCCCCCAGTCGGCGGCGAAGAGCGCGCAGTCGAAACGGCCGTAGCGAAAGGGGCGGGCGGCGGCGGCGTCGGCGAACGCCGCCGCACGCGCGCTCAGAATTTCGGCCACGTCTTGTTGTAGTTCTGGGAGTAGAGCGTCACGCGGTCGCAGAAGCGATCATCGGCCGAGCGACGGCGTTGCTCCTGGTCGGTGTAGTGCCGGAATGTCGGGCGACGGCGCCCGGTGAAGAGCGAGCCCGCCGAAATCGTCATCGTGTCGATCCGCCGGTCGCCCTCGAGCCGGGAGTCGAGCGTGACGATATCCGCTTCTCCCTCCCACACCCAGACCATCGCACCCACCGGCTGCTCGGCGGCGGTGAAGGGCAGCAGCCCGACGTTGATCGAACTGCCACGCACATTGGCGGCGTCCTCGTCGGCCAGCTCGAGCAGCTCCGTCTGGCCCACCGCAGAAATGGAAAAGTCGAAGCGCGCCGCGACGCCGTTGACCAGCTGGTCGAGCGTCGGAATGTCGACCAGCGAGCCCTTGCCGATGTAGGCGCCGCCTTCGATATCTATCAGATCCGCGGGCAGCGCGAAGTCGCCCACGCCCGACCAGAGCCGCACGCGGGGCGTCGTCGCAAGCCGCCAGAACACCCCGAGTCGGACAATGCTTTTCGCAAATTCCGCGACCGCAGACATTAGAAGTGCTCCAGGAAGACAACGTTCGCCGTCGCCCGGCGGAACTCTTCGATATCGATCGGCATCTGGTCGCCGTCGAGCACGCGCATCACACAGCGCGGGTTGTTGAACTCGGCGGGCTCGCCGGCGGCGACGGCCTCGCGCAGCGGCGGACGCAGCGTGATCCGCGTGACCCCGCCGCCGATGTCCTCGGCCGTGCGCACGCGGTAGAGCCGGTGCGACCGCACGGGGTGGTCGATCGAGAAGTGTTCGCCGCCGCGCAAGGTCACGTTTTGGATCACGATGTCGAGCGTCGTCGCGCGCAGCGCCGCCGGGGCGGCCACCATGGCGGCGATCGGCACCGACGCGTAAGGCGCGGAGTCGGAGAACGTCATGTCGTCGCTATGCGGCACGGTGTGCGCTTTCGCTTCCACCCCACCGATGACCACGTCCGGTCGTTGGCGCGGGTCGCACATTTCAACGACCACCGGCGTCGCGCCGCCGTCGAGGATCACTTCCCACGCGCGCCAGGCGCGCAGCTGGTCGGCCGACGCGAGACGGATCTCGCGCAGCTCCGCGACCCAGTAGCCGCCGCCGTCCACACGCACCGCCTGGACGATGCCAGCGATCGACGCGCCGCCGGTCTTCGCGGCGCCGCGCAACGCCCACTTCTGCGAACGCGGCGTGAACTGGCTCGGCGGCCAGTAGAACTCCGGCGTCGTCACCGGTCAGGTTCCGAGTTTCTGAAACTGCATCGACCGCTGCGGCGCCTGCTTGTTCGCTATCCTCAACGCCTCGCCGACGCCGCGTCGCGCCTCGCGGCGTGCAATGTCGCGGATAGTGGCGTCGCCGTTCGCGCCGCTGAGGTCGATCGAATACGCCACCTTGACCTCCGTGCGCTGTGTCAGGCTGACGGCGCGCGGCGAGGATTGCAGCGCCGCCAGCACGTTGGTCGGAATCACAAAGCCCGCGTTCGCCGGCACGATCAGTTCCGGGCCGCGCTCGCCGGTGAGGTACATCCGGTTGGGCGAGATCGGCCCGCCTGACGCGCGGCCGCCGCCGAACACGCCCTCCAGCACGCCCTTGATGAGAGCGCCCCAGAAGGTGCTGCCGTTTTTGCCTCCGTCGGTGTTCTGGCGGCCCTTGCCGAGTTCAGACAACGCACCGCCGAGCGCGTCGAACACGCCGTCCACAAACCGGTCGAGCCCACGCTGCGATGCGCGGTCGAGCGCGTCGGCGATCCGCTCGCGGAAGACGTCCGCGTACTGGCCGCTTTTCATCGCCTCGTAGAGCGCGCTCTTGACGTCGTCGCGGATCTCTGCGGTGCGGAAGAGCCGCCCCAGTTCCTCGTCGCGGCGGGCGGCGCCCTCGCGCGCGGCGCGCTTGATCCGTTCAGCCGCGCGTGCGGCGGCTTCGGGCGTCAGGTCGTTGACCTTCGCGAGCTCCGCCAGCGCCTCGGTCGTGCGCCCGGCCTGGAAGGCGATGTCCTCCAGTATCCGCGCCTGTGCTTCAGCGGCCGCCTGTTCCTCGCCGAGCTCGACGAAAATGCCAGCCGCGATCAGCTCGCGCAGCGCGTAAAGTTCTCGGTACGCCGCGCGCGTTGATCCGGGAAGGCGGTCGAGAAAGCTCTCCGCGTCGTCGCGCAGCGCACGCCGCACGTCGTCGGCCGCGTCGAACGCGTCCATGAGCGCGTCGTCGGCCTCGCGCGCAGCGATGTACGCAGCATCGAGCGCCTCTTCGATGCGCTGCGTCTGTTCGGCGTACGCGTCGGCCGCGTCCGCCGTCGCGGGGCGGACGCGGGTGCGCGGCCCCTCGCGCGACATTGCCGCCGCCTGGTTGGCCGCCTGCATCTCGAGCAGCATCCCGTTGATCTGCGCGCGCAGCTCGACGATGTCCTTGCGCTGCTCCTCGATCCGTCCCTCTTCCATCGCAAGGCCGGCAATGATGCCGAACTGCGTTTCCTCGCCGAGTTGCGAGAGCTCTGTGAACGAGCGGTTCTTAAACAGCTCCGCCTCGCGGAGCTTCAGCGTCGATTCCGCGAGGACGAGATTGGCCTGCGCCATCCGCGCGCGCGTGATCAGCGCCTTGACTTCTTCCTTCCGCGACTTCTCGAGCGCCTTGGCGTGCTCGCCTTCAGCGGTCGCCAGCTGCTGCGTGAGTTCGCGAATCTTGTCGATCTGCGGCGCGATCTCCTTGGTGATGCGCTCCTTGCGGCGCATTTCGTCGTTCGACGTCGCGAGCTCAAACGCGAGCAGCGCCACACCCGCGCCGAGCAGGCCGATCGGTCCGCCCAACACCGAGAGCGCCAGCCGCAACACGCCGACCGCACCGGCGCCGAGCCGGCTCGCCGTGGCGAAGAGCGTCGTCGCCGCCGTCGCATTGCGTGACGAATTGACCACCGCGAGCTGCGACTGCGTCAGTGTCCCGTTCGCGCCCGCCAGCTGGATCGCCGATACGCCCGTCGCCGCCATCGCCACTTTTGCGCCGGTGATCCCGCGCGCAGCGTTGCCGATCGCCGCCAAAGTTGCGCCGGTGCCGATGCCCGTCAGCGCGCCGGCGATCGCCACCAGCGCGACCACCGCGACGTTCGCGAAGTCGTCGACGCTGTTGGCGAGGTAGTTGATCAGCGGCACCAGCGTCCGCGTGACGTTCGCCGCCTGGTTGGCCTCGCCGACGTACTCGGTGATCCGCGTCTGCAAATTGACGAAGGCCTCGCCCACGGTGACGTCGGCTTCGGCGAACTCGCGACGCAACACCGGTAGCTGAGTCAACAACCCCTCGAATAGCTGCGACCCTGACACCTTTTGCGAACCGATCAGTCTGCGCAGCTTCGGCACCGAGCCTTCGGCGGCCGGGATTCCGTCCGCGAAGGCCTGCGCCAGACGCGGCGTGCCCTCGACGAGCGAGTTGAACTCGCCGAGCTGCGCAATCGGCGAGGCGATCGTCTGGCCGAGCTGCTGTAGCGCGCCGCGCACGGCGGACGCGCCCGTGTTGGCTATGCCGGCGCCCTTGCCGACCGCTTCCGTGAAGGCGAACACGTCGTCGCCGGACCTGCCGAGATCGCGCGCCGCACGCGCGGCGGCGCCGAGAATGGCGGCGGCGGCTTCGAGGTCGGTGTTGCTGTCCACCGCGACGTTGACGAGGCGCTTCTGCGCCGCGTCAACGTCGCCGAGCACGTCGCGCGCCGCGCGCAGCTGGTTGGTGATCGAGGTGTAAGTGTCGGCGAGCTTCGTCAAATCCTTCACGGCCGCGCCCACGGCCACACCCGCAAGCGCAGTCTTCAACGCGCCGCCGAGCCTGCCGAACGTGCCCTGCAGATTCTTGTCGACCCTGTCGAACCGCCGCTCGATTCCGTCGCCCGCCTTGTCGGCCGCGGCCTGCGCCTTCGTCATCGCGCGCTCGAGCGCGCGAATGTCGGCGCTCATCGTCAGCTGCAGGCGCTCAACGTCTGTCGCCATGTCAGTGCACCGTGTTGTTGATGTGGTAGTCGAGGACGGCGGCGTCGAGCTCTGCAGCGCTCGGCGCTTCGGGCTGATCGCCCTCGCCCTGCGCGCGCGCGTAGCCGGCCACCGCCGCGGAGAACTCCCACAGCGACATTTTCCCGACCTCGCTCGGCGTGAAGCCTATTGCGGCGGCGGTTCCGATGAGCTGGCCGAACCGGAGGCGCCCGCGCGGGTCCCTCTCCGGCTCGGCCTCTTTTTTCCCGGCATCGTCAATTCCTCCGGCTCGAATATCGCCGCCTGCAGCACGAGGGCCGCCAGCGTCTGGTGCTGGCCGTAGCCGCCGCGAGTGTCGAAGTAGCGCTGCACCAGCGCGAGCGCCCGGATCGGCTCGACGCCGCCGCCGATCAGCCCGAGACGGATCGTCTCGCGCAGGTCGTCGACGCGCCACTGCGCCGTGACGATCCGGTGCAGCAAGAAGGCCGGACCCGCGTCCGTCTTGTCCTGCAGCTCGCGCAGCGCATCGATGTCCAGGCGGAAGCGGTAGACGCCGTCGCCGAAGGGCGCCTCGTAGGCGTTGAACGCCGCGACCTCGCCGCCGGCTTTTTTAGAAGAGTCCGCCGTCACGCGTTGTCGACCCAGGTGACTTGGCCGGTCGATTGCATCGTCACCGACGCCTGCGCCTTCTCTCCCCGATTGCCGGAGACGGAGAACGCCGTGAGGTGGTAGGCGCCCACGAAGTAGCCGCCGCCGTTGGCGCCCGTGATCCCGTTCGAGATCACGCGCACGGTGCGCGGATCGTCGTCCTTGAGCCAGTTGAAGTAGGGCTCGGCGTCCGGCGTGTTGAGCACGCCTTCGCCCGAGATCTGCGAGGACAGCGACCGCTTTTCTCGCTCTATCCAGGCGATCGCCTCGGGGTCGTCGCAGTCCGGCACGTTGGTGTCGGCCGTCTCCGCGCTGAAATCGATTCCGCGCTGTGCGTTGATCAAGCACGGGTGGGCGAACGTGCCCGAGCTCGCGACCATCTCCACGAGGATGAGCAGGGACGAGCCCGCCAGCGTCTTGGCCTGCGCCATCGAGTGTCACTCCATGAAAAAAGCCACCGGCATGAACCGGAGGCTGTCAGCGCGGTGCGTGTGCGGTCGCCGGCCCGCGCGCCGGCGTCCCCAAAAAAGTCGTGAAAGGGTGTGTGTGGTCAGTGCGTCGTGCGGTTCAGCCCGATCAGGCGGGGTCTCCGATCAGGCGGGGTCTACGAGGTAGCGAAAGCTCGCCACGCCGTGTTCGGTCACGCCGTCGGCGTCGCGGAAGTAGCGCGTGTCGCGGTGTTCGTGCGTCACCAAGCGAAAGCCGGTAAGTGTGAGGTCGACGTCGAGCGCCGCGCGCACCGCGGCGCCCAGGCGTTTCAATTCGGGCTTGCCCTTCGCGCGCGACCACAGGTGCACGGTCGAGAAGCACTCGAAGGCGTCCTCGCACGCGGTGGAGTCGTCGACCACCTGGTCGTCGCCCACGCTCACGTACGGGAACGCAGGGCTTTGCGGCGGGTGGTCGTACACCCGCGCGCCCACGACGGCCTGCACGGCGGCGGAGCCCTTCAGCGCCGCCACGACCGCGGCCTGCAGAACCAGAGACGGATCGCTCACGACACCCTCCTCACGAACTGGCCGCGCGCTTGGCCGCGAGTTTCATCGACCGGCGGATCCGCGACACCGCCTTCCTCTTCGACGCACGGTAGGACGGGTAGAAGAACGGCTGCGCCGGCGCGCCGGGGTGGCGTGCGCCGGCGAAGATCCCGCCCGCCGTGTGCGCGGCGGCTCCGAACTCCACGAGGTGCGCGTACCGCACGCGGCTGTTGCCCGCTGTCACGCGCACCGCGAGACGGCCTGTCGCCCGCGAGCCTTGTGCGTACTTTTCGCGCTCGACGTCGCCGTAGCGCCACTGGATCGAGTCGCGCAGGTCGCCGTCGGCGACAGCCACAAGGCGCTTCATCATCTCCGTCACTTCGCGTGCGGCCTCGGCGAGGCCCTGGCGCACGGCGAGCACGACGATGTCCGGCAGCGCCTGCAGCTTGCGCTTGAGTCTATCCCGCCCCTTGAACCGCGTCTTCGCCACCGGCGCCTCCTTCCGCGTCGCGGTGCGGTGTCGCGTGTTCAGCCGCGCCCGCAGCGAGCGCGCGTGCGGCGGCGGCGCGCGGCAGGTTGACGAGCTGGCCCGGACCGAACGTCCGCACCAGTCGCCCGCCCCACCGCACCGGCGACCACTCGAACACGCGCGTGATCCGCACCCACACGGCGTCGTCCTCAGACGCCGAGCAGGAGAATGTCGTAGGTCGCGTCCGACGCGCCGCCGTTGGCGATGCGCAGCAGGTCGCCCGTACCCGCCGTCACCGCCCAGCCCGTACCGGGGTGCGCGAGCGCCAAGAAGCCGCCCGGCTTGACCAATATCTTGTCGGCGGCGTCCGCGAATGGCCCGACAAACGCGTTCGACGCCGCGCCGCCCACCGTCAGGTTGCCCGCGTTCGTCGACGTCGACTTGATCAGGATCGCCTTGATCGCGGTGAACACGACCGCGTTGCCGAGCGAGTCGGTGAGCGCGCTCGACAGGTCGAGGTCCTCGTTCGACGACGCCGTCACCGCGCGCGTGTCGGAGAACTCCTTGTTCACCTGGCCCGAGCCCGTGCCGTTCTCGAACGCCACGGACGCGGAAAGCTCGGTGTTCGCGGCGCCGGCGGCGAGGTCGGTCGAGGTGAAGTTCTTCACGCTCGCGGCGGCGCTGACCTTGGCAGTGATTGTCATCGTCTCGTTCCTTTCGTTTGTATCAGTCGGATCCGCGACCGGCTTCGCACTGCAGCAGCACGAAGCGGCCACGCGCGTCGAGGTTGCCCACGTAGCGCACGGCGAGCACGAAGCCGGCGTCGAGGTCGACGACGCGGTCGCCCTCGGTGATCGCCAGCGTGTCGGGGTCGGCGCGCAGCCACACGTCGTAATGCGCCACGCCCTGCAGGCGAGCCGCGATCACGGCTTCGCCTCCGCGCCGTGGCGCCACCACCGCGGGGCGTTCGTCGACGAGCGTGAGCCAGTCGCCTTCGCTGTTCCCGTAGCCGTCGTCGAGCGGCTCGCCGGCGTGGGGCGTGTCGTCGCCGTAAAGCGTGTCGTCGCCAAAGAGGGTGTCGTCCGTGCCGTCGTGGCGGCGGTCCACACGCACGCGCTGGCGCAGGTCGCCGGCAGCAGGAAGCACGCCTTTCACGCTGCGGCCCTCACTGAAACTCGCGCCAAGGTTCGTAGAGTTCTCCGACGAGCAGCAGCAGCGCCTGGCGGACGGGAGGCGGCAGCGCGGTCGCGGCGCCGTAGCCCGCCGTGTAGCGCACCACGACCGCGTCGGGGCGCGGGTAGGTCGCCGGCGGCGCCCAGCCCTGGTTGAACACGAGCGTGTCGCCCGCGACGAAGTACAGCGCCGCGTCGAGCGTCTGCACGACGTTGTCGGCGTCGCGGTACGTCACGACCGGCGCGCCCGACACCGGCCCGCACGGCAGCGCTGCTTCGCGGCCGCACGGAAACGCCGCGAGCTCGAGGTCAAGCGTGCGCGTCACCAGCGAGCGCCCGAGCCCGCCGGTCGGACCTTCCAGCCACGCGCTCGCCACGCCGACGAGCGACGCAAGCGTCGCGTCGTGGTGCGCGTGCGCCACGCGGCAGTGCGCGCGCGCGGCCGCCGTCGTGACCGCCGGGCTCGCCGGCGGCGTCACGACGACGACGCGGCCTGCACTCAGGTGTGTCACCGCCAGCGACCTGCGCCAAGGCGTCAGCAGCGCTTCCACCGCGAGGAGCGTGTCGTCGCCAAAGAGGGTGTCGTCCGTGCCGTCGTGGCGGCGGTCCACACGCACGCGCTGGCGCAGGTCGCCGGCCGCAGGAAGCACGCCTTTCACGGTGAGGCCCTCACTGATACTTGCGCCAAGGCGTCAGCAACGCCTCCACGGCGAACTGCAGCCCCGCCTGTGGCGTCGGCGTTGTGGCCTCGCGATTTTCGTAGAGGTGTCCGACGAGCAGCAGCAGCGCCTGGCGGACGGGAGGCGGCAGCGCGGTCGCGTCGCCGTAGCCCGCCGTGTAGCGCACCACGACCGCGTCGGGGCGCGGGTAGGTCGCCGGCGGCGCCCAGCCCGGGTTGAACACGAGCGTGTCGCCCACGACGAAGTACAGCGCCGCGTCGAGCGTCTGCACGACGTTGGCGGCGTCGCGGTACGTCACGGCGGAAAGCGTCGACACCGGCCCGCACTGCAGCGCTGCTTCGCGGCCGCACGGAAACGCCGCGAGCTCGAGGTCAAGCGTGCGCGTCACCAGCGAGCGCCCGAGCCAGCCGGTCGGACCTTCCAGCCAGGCGCTCGCCACGCCGACGAGCGACGCAAGCATCGCGTCGTGGTGCGCGTGCACCACGCGGCAGTGCGCGCGCGCGTCCGCCGTCGTGACCGCCGGGCTCGCCGGCGGCGTCACGACGACGACGCGGCCTGCACTCAGGTGTGTCAGCGACAGCGACCTAACCACCGTCGCCGTCGACGACTGTCGCGCGCGACGTGCGCGGCGCGCGCGCAGGCACGCGCGGCGCACTCGGCTCCGACGCCGCGTCCACGCGCACCGCCACGCCGCGCTGAAGCCAGCGCTGCGCAAAGTCGTCGCGCAGCTCGTACTCTTCGTTCGCCACGTACTCGGGACCCTGGTTGCGGCCCTCCGTCTCGTAGATCACGGTCGAAGTGAAGCGGACCCGGATCATCGGCCCTCCGTTGCGGGTTGAGTGGATAAGGTGAGCGGGGGCCACGCGGGCAAGGCGCGGCCGCCGGCGTCTACGTCAGCGTCAGTCCGCGATCGCCGACAGCGGCGGCGCGAACTTCGGCCCGTATAGGATGTAGAACAGCACAGCGAGCTGCGCGGTCGCGCCGACGTCGGCGACGCTCGCGCCGACGCAGTCGAACCCGCCGTCCACGTCGAGGTCCTCGGCCTTGATGTCGATCATGACGATCCCGAGCTCTTCGGCGAGGTCGGCGTGCGTGAAGGTGTTTCCGGACGCCTGCTCCACCAACGTCCACGCGCCCGGCAGGGCCGTGGCGTGCTGCTTCTTGTGCGCGCGGGTGAAGTTCAGCGCCTTGGCGGCCGTGCCGGCCACCGCCGTCGCCTGCTGCACGGTGATGGTCGGGTCTTCGCCCGCTGCGCCGATCGCTTTCATGAACACGATCGCGACGCGTTCGTAATTTTTCATCGACACGAAGAGACCGGCGTTGGCGGCGGTCGCCATGTTCACGATGCCGAAGCCGGTGGCGATGTTGAGCTGCTCGGCGAGAGCCGAGTTCAAGTTTTGCATAACGAATGCTCCGTCGAGAGGAAAGAAAAAGCGGGCGGTCTACGGGGTGGAAGACCGCCCGCAGTCTTGCGGACCGTGAGGGGAGGCCGGCTCAGCGGGCCGCGAGGGCGACGAAGGGCGAGCGCGTCGACGAACCGTCGCGCGGCGAGATCGCGCCCGACCACCACGGCTGACCTGCGAGGCGGAAGGTGAACTTGAACGCGATCAAATCCTGGTCGAACCACAGGTGCACCGACGTCGCCGCCTTGATCCCGCCGCCCTTCGTGGCGGTGAGGTAGGCGGCGAGATCGACGAGCTGGACGTCGCCGAGATCGCCGACCGTCTCGCACACTTCGTGCGGGAGTACCGGGCGGCCCATCAGCGAGCCGTAGGGCGACTGCGAGAACCCGCCAGGCGGCACGTAGATCGGCTGGTTGCCGATCGTCATGCCGATGAGCTGCGGCTCGGCGTCCGGGTGGATCAGCCACCCCGACGTCGGGCGGTTTTCGGCCGGCATCCGCGACCACATCTTGGCGATATTCGTCGCGTTGATCGTGTCGGCGGTCTGCGCGGCTTCCGCCGCCACGGTGACGAGCGCCGGCGCGTTCATGTAGCCGAGCGGCTGGCCGACGCCGGAGCCCCACACGATCGCGTGCGAAACCTTGTAATCGATTTTCTGGGCGGATTTGCGTTCGACGTATCCGCCGAGTGCTGCGGCGTCCTCGAGCAGCTCTTCGGTGACCGGCACGATCGCCGCTAGCTTGTGCAGACGCACGCTCACCGTCTCGAGCGCGACTTTAGACTGCGCGATCGCCGCCGCCTCGCCTTCCCAATACGCCTGGATGCCGCCCGTGGACTGCCACGGCGTCGTCATGTCGGCGGGGAAGGTGAGCTGGTTCGACGACGCGATCTGCTGGTCGGTGCGCGACAGCAGGCTCGCCGGGCCGAACACCCGTTCCATGATGCGCGCGCGGAACTCGGGCGGCACGGCGTAGCCGCCGTCCGGCCCCACGCCTTCCTGAGATATCGTCGCGGCGGCCGCCATGTTCAGCCTCGAGTCGCGCTCGCCGCCGAGCGACACGCGCCGCACGGCGTTCGCGAACTCGCCAAAATGGTGGAAGCCGAAGGTCGCCGGGTGCGAGGACGGCGTCACCACGCTCGCGCGCGGCCGCGCCGGATCGGTCACGGTGGTGTCGGGCTCCGTCTTGCGGCCGCTCGGCGCGGCGAGACGATTGATCTGCGCCAGCGCCTGCGCGCGCGTGGCGATGAGCCCTTCGAGGCGATCGATTTCGGCGGAGTTTTCGCCGACAGCGCGCTCTTCTTCCGCGGTCGGCTCGCGCTGCTCGCGGTCGAGCTTGGCGAGGATCTCCTGCGACGCCGCCGCCAGCATGTTCTGCCGGTCGCGGTGCGCGAGGATCGTGGTGTCGCCCGACGGGTCAGACATTGTGTTCTCTCCAAATGAAAGAGGCCGCCCCGAAGGAGGCGGCCGGTGGGGCGTCTTCCGACGCGGGATTGGCGCGGCCGTGACCGGCGCCGGAAGGTCGTGCGGCGTGAGCGTTACGCGGCGCGCAGCGTCAGCTTCGCCGCCTGGCGCGCCACCTGGTCAGCGAGCGCCTGACGACGCGGCGACAGTACGTGCGGCAGGTTGCGGAATGTCATGCGTTGCGGGTCGAACTTCGCGGCGATCGCCTTGTTGGCGACCACCTCGTCGGCGAGGCCCGCGTCCACGGCTTCCAGGGCGCTGAACCACGTCTCAGCGCGCATCAGGTCGCGCACTTCGGTCGCGGACTTCTTCGCGCGCGCGGCGTACACCGTGGCGATCTGTCCGCTCGTGGCGTCCACGCGGTCGGCGACCGCACGCAGGTCGTCGGCGTTGCCCATCGCGAAGGTCCACGCGTCGTGTATCATCAGAAAGCCGGCCTCGGCCACGCGGATCACGTCGCCCGCCATCGCGATGACCGACGCGGCGGACGCCGCGATGCCGTCGACGTACACGGTCACCGTCTTTTTCGCCGCCACGAGCTGGCTGTAGATCGCCAGCCCCTCGAACACGTCGCCGCCATAGCTGTTGATCCGCACGTCGAGCGCCGTGGCGGAAACGCGTTTCAGCTCGTCGGCCAACGCGCGCGCGGTGATGCCGGGGCCGTCCCAGCTGTCGCCGATGTCGCCATAGATGAGAATCTCGGCGCGCTCGGCCGATTTCATGAGGACTCGAAGTGTCATGTGACGTGCGCTCCGTTGGCTCGTGTGCGGCCGGTCGCGTCGGCGTTCCCGTCGCCGTTCCGGTCGTCGGTGGCAGGCTTCGCCGCCGGCGCTTGGTACTGCACGGTGATGTTGTAGGTGTCGCCATCTGGCCCGATCGTGTCTCTCTCCTCGAGCTCGCGGATCTCGTTGACGTTGAGCGCGCCCATGTCGCGCATCCCGCGATAATAGGCGACGCGCTTGTCGCCGTCGGCGCGCAGGAAGCCGTTGACGTTCATCTTCGTGTAGAGCCCGCCGCGACCGCTGGTGAGCAGCTTGCGGTTCGCTTCCTGCTCCATCGGCAGGATGCGCGGCAGCAGACCGTAGGTCAAAAACTCCCGCGACTGACTTTCGATGTTGGAAAACGTCGCGTGGGAAAGATCGTAGACAAGGTGCGGAGGAACGCCGAACCAGCGGCACACGTCGTGCACGCTGAACCGTCGCGCGTCGAGGAACTGGCTTTGCTCGGGCGTCGCCGCGATCGACTGGTACTCCATGCCCGCGTCGAGCGGCAGGATCTTGCCGGCCCGACGGTGACCGGAGAACTTGGCGAGGAAATCGAGCAGCGACTTGCGGCCGTCCTCGCCGAGCGTGTTCGGGGTCTTCACCACGCCCGCCAAGTGCATCCCGTTGGCAATGTAGTTCGCGGCGAACTCGTCCTGCGCGATCGCGCCCGAAAGCGACAGCCGCGCCACGTCCAGCACCGAGTGGCCAGTCAAGCCGTCGAGCGAGAGGCCGGGCACGTAGAAGATGTCACGCGGCTCCAGCATGACCGACGACCCCGCGCCCTGGCGCACGTCGAAGACAAGCCGCCCGTCTTCCGCGCGCGCCGGCGTCACCCGCGAATAGTGCAGCGGCCACAGATTGACCGCGCGCCCGATCGTGTCGCGCTCGATTTCCGCGCACATCCGCCCGCCGAGCAGCATCTGCGCGACCATCGCCCGCTTGGCGACGAACGCCGTCTGCTCGGGGTTGGCCTCGTGATGCAGCATCCACGCGACTCGGTGGTCGCGCTGCTGCGCCGTTTTCGCGCCGTCCGGCGTCGGCCCGTAGACGCCCCACGGCAGCGATGCGATCGCCTCCGAGACGATCGACACGCAGCGATAGACGGCGGCGATCTTCATCGCGTCTTCAGGCTCATTCAGCCGCACGCCAGCGATCGCCGCGCCGATATTGATGTAGTTCAGCCCGCTCGCGCGATCTGGCGCGACCTGTCGCTGGCTGAAAATGCGCCCCACCCGGGCGCGGATAGCGTCAAACATGTTGCGCCAGTCGCGCCACGAATTCCGGGTCGTCGTACATGCTGCCGCTCCCCGGTTGTGCGCCCGCCAGCACCCGCGCCATCGCCGTGAGGATCGCGCTGACGCCGTCGTGCGGTTTGTTCGGGCCGCCGCGCTTCGGCTTCAGCGGTTTGCCGTTCTCGTCGCGCACCACGCCGACATTGGCGGCGTTCCAGGCCAGGATCGGGTGGCCGCCGTGACCGAACTTGCACGCCATCAGCGCGCGCTCGAACTCCAGGCACGGCGTCGCCAGCGATAGCGCCCCTTGCCCCACGGCGATGACCGACACGCCGTCGTCCATTAGGTTGTTCACAAGCTCGCCGGCGAACATCCGGTCGTAGGCGACCTCGCTCGGCGCGAACTTCTCGTGCAGGCGACGGACCTCCGCCTCGTAGACGCGGTAGTCCATCACATTTCCTTCCGTGAGCGTGAGCCATCCTTCGCGCACCCAAACGTCGTACGGCGTGAACTCTTTCTGCACCCGTGTCTGCAACCCCTCCGCGGGCATGAAGTAACGACACACCGTCCGCCACGACTCGTCGCCGGCGGAGGGCGGAAACACCAGCACGATCGCGCACATGTCCCGCGTCTGCGCGAGATCCACGCCCATCACGCACGGCCGCCCGACGAGGGCGTCTTCGCAAAACGTCGCGGCGTTCGCCGGCGCCGTCCAGACCTGCGTGGCGATCCACCGCTCGGCCTGTTCGGTCCACAAATTGAGGTAGAGCCGCTTGAACGTGTTTTCCAACGCCGGATTGCGTTGCGCCTCGAGGCACTCGCTCTGCAGAAAGTCGAGCTTGACGCTCACGCCGAGGTTCGGGTTCGCCTTCGCCCACACGGCAGGGTTGGTCCAGTCGTCGTCGGCGTCGGCCGCGTACAGCACCGGCAGGAACTCTGGCGCGTCGAACACGCCGTCGCGCACCTGGATCGCGTACTGCCAGAGCTCCCAGCATACCGAGCTCATGTCGTCGCCGGCGGTCGTGATGTAGACCTCGAGCGGCTGGCGGCGCGTGCCCTGCGCCGAGCGCATCGCCTCGTACTGCTTGCGGCCCTTCCAACTGTGCACTTCGTCGCCGATCACGCCGTGCGGGTTGAGGCCGTGCTGCGTGTCGCCCTTCGCGGCGAGAGGGCGGAACACCGACCGCAGCGGCGGACAGTAAAGCGAGTGCGCGAGCGACTCGAACGTGGCGTCGAGATCGGGCGACTGGCCCACCATCTTTCGCGCTTCGTCGAAGACGATGCGCGCTTGATCCTTGTTGCCGGCGATCGAATAGACTTCGGCGCCAGGTTCGCCGTCGCCGGCGGTGAGCGCGAGAGCGATCGCCGCGCAGCTCGTGGTCTTGCCGTTCTTGCGAGGGATCGCCTGAAACGTGCGGCGATAAAGCCGCGTGCCGTCGCTCTCGCGGCGCCATCCCCAGAGATCACCGATCCAGGCCGACTGAAACGGCGACAGGATAAGCGGGCGGCCGGCGAACTCGCCCTTCGAATGTCGGCAGAACTTCTCGATCCATTGCACCGCGCGCTTGGCCCGGCGTGGATCGAAGAACGCCCCATCCGCCTGTGGCGCGTCGCGGTCGCGGCGCATTCCTAGTTGAGTGCGCCGACGGGCTTGATCATGTCATCGGCGTCGTCGAACAGGCCCGCCTCTTCAGGCGGCGCGGCGTTCGCGGGCAGGACGTCGTGCACCTGGCCGCCGGCTTCCCGCGCCAGGTGCGCAAAGACGGCCGTGCGCGATACCGGCGACATCCCGCACATGTTCATGAGCCGGATCGCCTCGCGCCGTGAACGGTCCTTGATGAGATA
>Ga0163154_10005300_pt1 | contig 16446 bp, 14 predicted proteins | sample OliLakLV19MP9P1_FD_148649 | JGI IMG/M metagenome (GOLD analysis project Ga0163154, IMG submission 148649) | Freshwater microbial mat bacterial communities from Lake Vanda, McMurdo Dry Valleys, Antarctica - Oligotrophic Lake LV.19.MP9.P1 | ecosystem: Environmental > Aquatic > Freshwater > Lake >... | reverse complement strand
GTCGCGACGTTTCAACCGCGTATGTTGTGTTACAGTACTACCGTCACGCTACATGTACCGTTTGGGGTTGGGGTTCCCAAAACCGCATTGGGTCCAGAGTGTACGTATAATTGATACAAATGGAGTTAATTTTCAGACACTAACCCGTCTACACACGTTACAACTCTACAATACAAGTATAACAGACGCCAGCGTGTCTTTGCTCACCTCACTACACACGTTAAGTCTCCACGGTACACGTGTAACGGACGCTAGCGTGTCTCTGCTCACCTCACTACACTCGTTACATATCAACGGCGAAAATATAACTGACGCCAGTGTGTCTTTGCTCAACTCACTACACTCGTTACATATCAACGGCGAAAATATAACTGACGCCAGTGTGTCTTTGCTCACCTCACTACACACGTTACAACTCTACAATACAAGTGTAACGGACGCTAGTGTGTCTCTATTGACCTCACTACACACGTTACATATCAACGGTACGAGCGTAACGGACGCTAGCGTGTATTTGCTCACTTCCCTACACACGTTAAGTCTCTACAATACAAGTGTAACGGACGCTAGTGTGTCTCTATTGACCTCACTACACACGCTAACTCTCAACAATACAAGTGTAACGGACGCTAGCGTGTCTCTGCTCACCTCACTACACACGTTAAGTCTCTACGGTACAAGTGTAACGGACGCTAGTGTGTCTCTATTGACCTCACTACACACGTTACATATCAACGGTATAAATATAACAGACGCCAGTGTGTCTCTATTGACCTCACTACACACGTTACAACTCTACAATACAAGTGTAACGGACGCTAGTGTGTCTCTATTGACCTCACTACACACGTTACAACTCTACAATACAAGTGTAACGGACGCTAGTGTGTCTCTATTGACCTCACTACACACGTTACATATCGACGGCGAAAATATAACTGACGCCAGTGTGTCTCTATTGACCTCCCTACACACGTTATGCCTCTACGGTACACGTGTAACGGACGCTAGCGTGTCTCTATTAACCTCACTACACACGTTATATAGCTGCTGCGAAAATATAACTGACGCCAGTGTGTCTTTGCTCACCTCACTACACACGTTACAACTCTACAATACAAGTGTAACGGACGCTAGTGTGTCTCTATTGACCTCACTACACACGTTACATATCAAAGGCGAAAATATAACAGACGCCAGTGTGTCTTTGCTCACCTCACTACACACGTTATGCCTCAACGGTACACGTGTAACAGACACCTTGAAAAATACACTCCGGTTAAAGGGGGTCCAATTGTGTTGACCCACCTTCCCAAAATTTGATTTTTTGCACGGTTAATCGTAATGATCAACGACGATTGCATCGGCGAGATATCGAGGTGGGCCGACCACGCTACTTGGAAACACTTGAGACTCGCGTCGCGACGTTTCAACCGCGTATGTTGTGTTACAGTACTACCGTCACGCTACATGTACCGTTTGGGGTTGGGGTTCCCAAAACCGCATTGGGTCCAGAGTGTACGTATAATTGATACAAATGGAGTTGATTTTCAGACACTAACCCGTCTACATACGTTCCAACTCTACAATACAAGTATAACAGACGCCAGCGTGTCTCTATTGACCTCACTACACACGTTAAGTCTCTACAATACAATTATAACAGACGCCAGCGTGTCTCTACTAACCTCCCTACACACGTTGAGTCTCATCGGTACGCGTGTAACGGACGGCAGTGTGTCTCTACTAACCTCCCTACACACGTTGAGTCTTAGCCGTACAAGGGTAACGGACGCCAGTGTGTCTTTACTAACCTCCCTACACACGCTGCATCTCAGCGGTACAAGTGTAACGGACGCCAGCGTGTCTCTACTTACGTCCCTACACACGTTAAGTCTGTACACTACAAGCGTAACGGACGCTAGTGTGTATTTGCTCACTTCCCTACACACGTTAAGTCTCTACAATACAAGTGTAACGGACGCTAGCGTGTCTCTACTTACGTCACTACACACGTTGAGTCTTAGCTGTACAAGTGTAACGGACGCTAGCGTGTCTCTATTGACCTCACTACACACGTTAAGTCTCTACAATACAAGTGTAACGGACGCTAGCGTGTCTTTGCTCACCTCACTACACACGTTGAGTCTTAGCTGTACAAGTGTAACGGACGCTAGCGTGTCTCTATTGACCTCACTACACACGTTATATATCTGCGGCGAAAATATAACTGACGCCAGTGTGTCTTTGCTCACCTCACTACACACGTTAAGACTCTACAATACAAGTGTAACGGACGCTAGTGTGTCTCTATTGACCTCACTACACACGTTATGCCTCAACGGTACACGTGTAACAGACACCTTGAAAAATACACTCCGGTTAAAGGGGGTCCAATTGCGTTAACCCACCTTCCCAAAATTTGATTTTTTCATATACTTACGTTAAATGTATTGCGCCGTTTGCAAAAAAGACACACCGACATGTTGATCGTGATGTTAAAGACGCGCTTGGCGGAAATGTTGAGCGTAACGGTATGCAACGCGGCCACGATATGGAGTCGTTATACTGCCGAGTCGACGCCAATCGTGAAACTCAACGTGCATCTGCAGTGGATCCATTCGTGTTTAAATGCTGAATACCATTTTAAAATTTGATTTTTTGCACTGTTAATCGTAATGATCAACGACGATTGCATCGGCGAGATATCGAGGTGGGCCGACCACGCTACTTGGAAACACTTGAGACTCGCGTCGCGACGTTTCAACCGCGTATGTTGTGTTACAGTACTACCGTCACGCTACATGTACCGTTTGGGGTTGGGGTTCCCAAAACCGCATTGGGTCCAGAGTGTACGTATAATTGATACAAATGGAGTTGATTTTCAGACACTAACCCGTCTACACACGTTAAGTCTCTACAATACAAGTGTAACGGACGCCCGTATGTCTCTATTGACCTCACTACACACGTTAAGTCTCTACAATACGCGTGCAACAGACGCTGATGTGTCTTTGCTCACCTCACTATACACGTTACATATCGACGGTACGAGCGTAACTGACGCCAGTGTGTCTTTGCTCACTTCCCTACACACGTTAAGTCTCTACAATACAAGTGTAACGGACGCTAGTGTGTCTCTATTGACCTCACTACACACGTTACAACTCTACAATACAAGCGTAACGGACGCTAGTGTGTCTCTATTGACCTCACTACACACGTTACATGTCAACGGTACGAGCGTAACGGACGCTAGTGTGTCTCTGCTGACCTCACTACACACGTTACATATCAACGGCGAAAATATAACTGACGCCAGTGTGTCTTTGCTCACCTCCCTACACACGCTAAGTAGCTACGGTACACGTGTAACGGACGCTAGCGTGTCTCTATTAACCTCACTACACACGTTATATAGCTGCTGCGAAAATATAACTGACGCCAGTGTGTCTTTGCTCACCTCACTACACACGTTACAACTCTACAATACAAGTGTAACGGACGCTAGTGTGTCTCTATTGACCTCACTACACACGTTACATATCAAAGGCGAAAATATAACAGACGCCAGTGTGTCTTTGCTCACCTCACTACACACGTTATGCCTCAACGGTACACGTGTAACAGACACCTTGAAAAATACACTCCGGTTAAAGGGGGTCCAATTGCGTTAACCCACCTTCCCAAAATTTGATTTTTTCATATACTTACGTTAAATGCATTGCGCCGTTTGCAAAAAAGACACACCGACCCATGAATACATATCACCTAGCTACTCGTATTGCTGTTACGAGTGCGATCTACAAAACGGCAACACGTATCCCAACGACATAACTTATGTGTATAATTCAGATCGCGAGTGTCTACACTGCAGACGCTACGGCACTCGTAAAACGTCGTATACAATAGCGGCGTGCGACACGTGTGCAAAAATGAACAATCTTGAGTACACCGTAACAATAGTAGTCATAGGCGCGTCAAATTGCTCCAACAATCATAATACGAGCGCTCATATAAAGACACACGGAACAGTCGGCGGGTTGATGAATCGTCTGTTCTATGGAATGAATGTCATTGGTGTTGAGCTGGACGGGAAAATTCTACAACAAAATTCTCGGTTTTACGAGACGAGCGTCCGCCCGCAATGCGCCATAACGTTTAAAATTGAATCTAATATGGACAAATAGACCATGTTACGTGTAGATTTTTCGACAAGCTTATTAGTTTCGACTATCGAAATGCCGGTTCTAGGAAATTCGCCGACTCGATACCCAACGTTTCTAAACCGCTAATTTTGTGTTTTTTATGCAAAAAACTGCGAAAGTAGGCCCAGACGACATTTGAAAGCGGGTATCCTAAAACGCTATACATATACAGCCTGAATAAACATCAACCCCCTACCCATGTCTACAAACGTAATCCCCGACGCTTACATCGCGCTACACTCGGCAATCCTGCCGTATTTATGGCACTGGACGACCCTCGACGACATAACGCGCGCGCATATAACCTTGACGTTTATACATGTGCTAAATGTGTCACCAGATGCTGCAACCACCTTTATTCGTGAGACTTTCAACGTGAAGATTCAAGACGAGGCCGAGCTCGAGCAAGACTTGGTATTCGTAAATTGCAACAGCCGCGGCGATGACACGAGAGCGTGTCAAAACGACTGGACGTTTGCGCAGCGCATTGCATATCGTCTCGGTCTCGCCTCCGTTTAGTGTTTTTTATGCGTACATGTATTACAAAACCACACCCTCGGATGTGTCACCCCACCCCGCTAGATTCAACTGCGTTTCGTTCCACATATAGAAAACTTTATATTTAGAATTACGCTGTCGATGTTTCATCTCGAGTTCCAGCAATCGCGACTTGATTATGTCACATAGTGTCTTGATTCGAAAGTCTTCGCGACTCATTTTTTTCGTCTCGAGTCCGAGTTTTTTAGCGACGTCGAGCAGGTCGTTCTTGGATTTTGTACTACAAACCATACCCCTCTCTATCATTCGAGTGTCTTTTGGCGTTTCCATTTTGAGTTGCTGAACCGGTTTTCGCAACTTGAACCTCATGTCTCCATCGCCCTGGTCAAAATATCCGATTATAGGATCCATCTCCACAAAGTGAGTACGTTTGTTCATGGATGATTTAGACGTCTCGATCCAGTTAGGTGAATCGTACAGCCGTACAGACTTGAGTGTAAGAAATCCAACCGGAGTTCTCGGATTTAGCCCCGCCTTTACAGCGTCTTTCGATACTTTTACTACAACACCGCCCGAGAATTTCTTGGCTATTTCTCGGTACAGTATCACCTCCTCGAGATACACAATTATACGAAAACGGTCAAATAATTCCACTACTTTTTCATACAAAACCTTGAGTTGTTCGTCAACTTTCGGCGTGCCGTCCACTTTCCACACTATGATTTCCGCGAGTAGACGATCGTAAAACGCGGCGTCAAAATCACCCAGAAACTTGAAAATATCACGCTCGCCGCAATATTTCATCTTAAATTGTGTCTTTCGCATCGAGTAATTATGCTCGGATTTTTGTTCATGAATCCACCGATCCATGTCAATCTTTACCCCAATGTCAGACGAAGGTGTGCGAAGATATGAGTCAGCGTCGCGAATAACAATACCATTTACGATCGGGAAAGCGACGTACCATTTACCGACCTGCTGTACCACGTAGCGGTCGCTTCCCATATACAGGTATCTGTCGTTTGGGTCAAATATACGCGACAACTGCAGCTCCGACTCAACTAGGCTCTTTACGTTTTCGTCTACAAGTTTTGACAATGCGACAACAAAACTACTCTCTAGAAACATTTTCGGGTTCGTTTCAACACCGAATGGCGGCTGACGTACTGCGTTCCACAAATCGTCATATGTCCACACCGGGTGTGTCACGAATAAACGCTTAATGATATACGATATCATTGTTATCTCCTCGTTATAGTAGCCGTATGCCGTAAATGTCAGTAAGTTGAGGTCCTTGAGATCATATGTATGTGGTTGTTCCACGTTAAAATACAAATTACCCAGCGTGCTGACGGGGGTGTCGCTAGTCTCGTAAATCGTTTTAGTGGTTATATCGCGGCGATTCGGAAAGTATTCATTCAGTAGTTCACGCGGCATAATAATATCACGGTGAATCGGTGAGTCGACAGCTGCCCGATTAATCTCGCGTTCAATTTTTTGTATAACCATATAGTCGTTTAACTTCTCGACATATCGCAACTCTTCAGGTGATATTGCATCACGCGCTATTCGGTGGTCACCGCGGTCAAGCGTTGTTATAAACAGTCGAATTTTAACCTCGCGTGCCGACAGCGGCAGGTCAGCATGCGAACCCTTTCGAACACACCTTCCCATCACCTGAATAAGCGCAGAAATATTTACCGGTAGTGTCAGTACAAACAGATGTTGTACCGATTTCATATCATAACCCTCCTTGATAATTTTACTACCGACTAGTATTTTATAACTACCGCCGTGTGAATTTTCACTCGCCGAATATTTTTGCAAAGACGCATCCATTGTGGGACGGTCGATGTCACTATGCGCCATTACGAATCTGGCAGGGTGATATTTATGTTCTATTAGACCGCAACTCTTGACGTGTGTGTCATGATTGCCCATAGTTCCGGTACAAAATGCACATCTTGTTCTGTCAATTGGTTCCGAAAATTCGTCAATAAAACCATTTACACGTAATATTTCGCCTATAGTCAATACACCCGACATTTTAACACGGTCATGATAAATCATCAATTTTTCACCGTGCAGATATGCGTCCACTTCGGTTTGTGTCGGCAGTAATCGCTTCGGCTCACTGTTTCTACATATTTCGTTTATATCGCTAATCATCCTATAGTATTTTGTCGAGTATTTACCGATGTTGGATTCCAGTAGAAAATCCCCGGTAATCGTGTAATTTGACGACGAGAATTTCTTGACGTCTATCTTTTTTGCGGCTCTCCACTCGGGGGACGATGTCATGAGTCGATTACGTGTTTCACTCGAGCGATACAACCCAACTTCTTCACTATCCGGGTGTGGAAACACCATATCGTATATCGTGTATCCATTTGTAGGGACACGCGTAAGCTCAGTGTCGTAGTCGTCCAGATCCTCGGGCATTGCCACTACGTGAGCCTCGACGAGACGCCGGTTGTTTCGCCGCTGTTTCTTGGTGTCGATTATCGTCTCGATATCATACTCGATTGAATCTCCGCGGTCGACAGGTGCCACCGCCTCAGCCGTCTCTATTTCGTCAACCACGGTCTCGGTCGCCTGGTCGCTTGTCGACCGTGAAGAAGGCTCTCCAGCGGATTCCCGCAACATTTCAAGATATGTGTTTTGATGCATCGGCGACATTTTGCAGACTACAAATTTTAGATACGGAATCGATGTCAATTTTTGCACGGTAGCCGGAAATTCAATACTCTCACCAATAAATGTTCGCTTTGGAAAGTATTTCGGGTTCGAGTCCTGCATAAACGACACCCTTCCGCGACACAATTCGGTAATACGTTCGAGCGCCCCGTCTCGTAAATCACGATTTGACGAAAATAATTCGCGTTTCGTGACTTTCTGGTTGGCTGGTACAACGTAATTTATAATTTCCACAATTTCAGTAGGTGAGTTGTTAATAGGGGTGGCAGACGGGAAAACAGCAGTAATATTAGCACCATGGTAATCGAGAATATACTGTATTGCAACACCATAATTGTTCTTCATATTCATGTTGTAGGTGTTGTGAAACTCGTCGCATATCAATAGGCTACCCTTAAACTGCTCCAACAACTGTATATTTATCTGTATTTTTCCGCTTTCTACATGTTCATGGATAATCGTCTCGAGTGATTTTGCCCCAATCGGATCACGGCGCGCCTCGGTTATCGCCTGTTTTTCCAATTCAACTAGGCTTGTCTCGCTCGATAGAAACAACATATTGACAAATTTCTGATAACCGTAAAATTTGTAAAACCCGTCTTTCGACTTATTGGTTATACGTTTTCTAATAAGGTGTAATTGGTCTTTGTATCGTTTTTTATCGGCGGGGAGCCCACTTGATGATGCTAGTCTCTGCCATTTCAACAGGTCTTCGCGTTCCGACTGTGTAATAAAACCAAACTCGGGATAACGCATAAGCTCCTTGTAAAACGCCTTTTTTGTGGCGTCAAAGCCGAAAATATAGACGCTGGGTGTCATTTTGTCGGCTTCGAGATGCACCCGGCGTTTATCGCCAATTGTACCGGTTTGTAACACAGCCATCATGTACTGTTTTTTGTAGATCTCGATATACGAAACCGCTATCGCAATCGCGGCCAGCGTTTTACCGGTTCCCGGGGCATACTCTAGTACCAATCGTTTATACGGGGTATTAGAGTTCAGAAAACGTTTAGCAAATATCTGATGCGAGTGTAGTTTTAGGTATTGATTTTCGTATGGATCCGGTTGCCCCGGCGACCGAAAATCGCGGTTTTCGTCATATAACAGCTCATATATTTCCTTTCTCGAATATAAATCTTCGAGAAAATTGGGATCGTCTATCTGTTTATATGCCATTTATATGTATCACCTGTATTACTATATATATTATATATACTAATGTGTAGGACTTTAAATGTTTAGCGGTCATTAAAAACAGGTAAAAAATGAGTCGATTACAGCGCGGTTGTTTTTTATGCCCATAACCTCAAACATGGTGGTATCTATTTAGCATCAATGAGCATAACAGGTCGTGTACCGTCTGGTCGTAAAACCGGTCCACTTCTTCGGGAGTAATTGTAGGCAGATCGGCTTCGATATATTCGCGAGACCCAAATCTACGTGATCTTGTGCGATTTTTGTACTGACACCCCGGTGATATGTATTGCCAACTGTTTGATATAAAATTCCTGACGTCTCGACTACCCGGGTTGTGAAGTGGATCGTGATAGTACATGCACTCCTTGTTGGTGCAATTACCGCGAAATTTGCAGTTTTTAACTCGAGTTGGGTCGTTTTCACTCGTATAAATATTCCCGATATTGCCATGGAAGAGTACATTTGCAATCTTAAATGCAAAATGATCTGCCGACTCGACATAATATAAATCACCATTTGTCTTTATCTCGCTAAACTCAGACACCCGAATTGCCATTAAGTTGTACGAGTCGACTATCGACACCTTTGAATACTCGGGTGGGGTCGTGATAGACGTCGGTATAGTTACTGGAGGCGACATAATAGTTTTGCTCATGAAACGTTTTGACGGTCCAGACCACGTCTCGTTCACGACGTGTTTCGATTTCAGGAAACTGCCCATGAGCGCAATATCACTCTCGTATTGTGTACGACACGTTTGCAACAGAGCCTCCACCTCGCGAGCAAACGTGTTTATCCCGGCGTGCAAGTCGGTAATCTTGGACAGGGCCCGCTCTCGCTCTTTCATTCGGTGAAGATCAATGGACGTAGTCGACGGATTCTCGACGATACACTCGTTGAGTGCTTCATTAACCGTTTTCCGCAATACACCCAATAATTCAAACATTTTGTTATAGTCCATTTTACGTATATGTCTTAATAAAGATATCTTAATGTCTAAATAGAGTCGACATGATACATGCGCAAAAAATATATTTTATTACATTGTAGTATAATGTTGTGTTGTATCATTACCGCAATACTAGTATCCATTGCTGCAATTTGGAGTTGGCTACCACGTCGAGAACCGATGACGACTCGGATATACAAAGTACCATACGTGACGCTGGAAGACGGCACTACTGCTCACGGAGTTCGGTCCACGCAGATAATCCCGGACATGACACATACTTATCGGGTGGGTAGTAGTGTAGAGTCATGTGATTTGTGCCCAAATTGCACGCTGTGTCCATCGTGTCCACGGTGTGTCATCACGAATCCGTAACCGGTTTACCGAATAAAACTAAATATTTTTTGTCTTATATTGTATACAGTATATACATTATACACCCGTAATGGACATCAAGGGTATTATTTTCATATTGCTAGTCATCGTCTTGGTGGTGGCAGTCGCGATGGGGCTATCCCGCTGGTTTGGATTGTCGTCTATTGTCGGTGGCGGCGATGACGACGAGGATCTAGACGACATGGTAGACGAAAACGAATGGGACGGCGGAGCTGGCGTCGAGCCTGTCAGGGTCACTAAAATCTACGGTAGCATGTCCGAGAAGGCCGGCAAGGCGGAGGCAAACGGTTACGGTAAAATTGTGCAGACCGAGTACACCGACTTGACTACCAACGGAAATTTCACACTCGAGGATGTCAAGGTAAAAAAGACGCTGTCGATAAACGGTAACTCGAGTTGCCACCGCGTTCATGCCGACACAATCGAGGTGTCCGGAGGTGCCTACATCAATGATTCCGAGGCGAAACGTCTCGTAATCCACAACACGCTAATTCCGGGACAGAAACCTAGCGTTACCGTGCTTGGCGGAAAGATTGGCGAGATCCAACTCATCGACAAGAATGCTAAATCTGAAGATATGGTCTCGATTAGAGCGGAGGCCGTAAAGCGTAAGTCTCAACGCTAAAAGTGATTTTAGCGCATACCTACTTGTATCGATATTTTTTGACCCAACGTGGGTCGAGTTTAAACGTTACGGTGTAGCATACCGATTATACGTTTGAAGGTTACGCCTTGTCTACGATACTTTTTGGTGTCGTTGAAACGTTATTCGTTGAAACGTTATTCAACGGGTCTATTTTATTATCCACGGAACACGGTTCGTTACACGATTCCAACAGGCATAATGCCGTAAACATGATCGCCAATACCCGTTGACACAGTTCCACGAGCATGTCTAGATTCGGTTTTACACTGTCGTTAATAAAGTCGATCGCCTTTTGCCCAAGGGTGCGGTTTGATAACAGTATATTGCTCCACAATATAACACCGTTTGCAGGAACCGCGACGGCCGCAGCCATCGGGACCATGAACGAAGCGAGTGTTCCAACCGTAAATACAGCACCTATTGCGTATCTCGTTGCATTTTTGCGTGCAACATTCATGAGTGTATCGTTACGATTCGGTATTAGACTAGTCGCCATGTCAACGACTGCCGTGAAAAACTCACGCATATTTTTCGGATTTTCCAACACACGTTTAATGCCGGGTGGCAGCGCTCGGTATATTAGTTTTGTGGATGCATATGCTAGCGTCTCGTATTGAAACGCAGACGCGATAGTGACAACCGTCTCGATTATGAACCGAGTAACTCCCGCATCATCCGGAATCATTGTCGATAATAGCGACCCAAACTGCGACGCAATCCAGCCGACGATACGTCGATAGCTGTCACATACAGATCTGAACTCGCCGGCGCACTTAGCGCGATCGATTATACTCTTTGCCTGCGCCTCGACTGCATCAATCCCGCCCTCTGTCCACTTTAGATTGTACAGTTCATTTGCATACGACACGTCCGTTACAAGTAGTGTCGCGAGTTCCGCGGATAGTATCGCCGAGTCGACAGCCAGAAACACTACATCCGGGATGGTATCGCCGCCACCTCCGAGTGTCACGACGGTACCCGCAACGCTGGTCGACAATTTAACACCACTATAAAACGCCCGCAATATGACTACCAACTCTTCCGGAACGCGCCGCGACGGGCGATTTGTCGCTATTTCGGGTTTTGGAATCGTGACCGTGCCGTCTTTGAGCGCCACCGCCGACTTGTCGACCGTTTCCGTCAGTGCCCGTCGCAACTCATCCCATTGCGGATCGTCACCACCGATATTGGTCGTATCGAGACGCTTCAGATTGCTGGCGTCGATTCTACCGCCACGTAGTCGATCGACGGGACTCGTGATGAGGTCCGCAAGTCTGCGCGCATATGGCGTTAACTTGCCGTCGGGTGTGGCAATTTTTAACGACGTCTCTGCATATGCATTATGGTCTATGACGGCTGACGTTTCCCCGCTGGTGAACAACCCGACAATCCAAGTCCATATTAACGCGAAGAGTTCCAATATAGCGTCAAACATCGTATATACTCGTGGTGATAAAATTGATTTCACGTGTCGTTTATTGTTGCGACACTCCCTCCATGGAAGTGTCGATAGACGCGGACACTCCCTCCATGGAAGTGTCGATAGACGCGAACACTCCCTCCATGGAAGTGTCGATAGACGCGGACACTCCCTCCATGGAAGTGTCGATAGACGCGAACACTCCCTCCATGGAAGTGTCGATAGACGCGAACACTCCCTCCATGGAAGTGTCGATAGACGCGAACACTCCCTCCATGGAAGTGTCGATAGACGCGGACACTCCCTCCATGGAAGTGTCGATAGACGCGGACACTCCCTCCATGGAAGTGTCGATAAACGCGGACACTCCCTCCATGGAAGTGTCGATAGACGCGGACACTCCCTCCATGGAAGTGTCGATAGACGCGGACACTCCCTCCATGGAAGTGTCGATAGACGCGGACACTCCCTCCATGGAAGTGTCGATAGACGCGAACACTCCCTCCATGGAAGTGTCGATAGACGCATCGTATCACGTCGTCGCCCACTGCACGCGTTTGACGCTGCGACGTATAATCAGTATAGACGATATACCGTGGTGCATTGCAACATGGTCCCTGACGCCATTCGCGAGCATGGACGAGTCGCTATCGTTACGACTCGTGTCGAAATCGTTCACTTACTGGCTGCCGCTAGACGAGATAGTGAGGCTGTACGACTGCAGCATTGGGCGGCGCCACCGTACGCGTTGTATACGATTGGGCGTGCGAATGTGGGGCAGTGGTCGCAGCTTCAAGGACGAAGTCGATTACCTGGCAAGCGTAAAGCGGATCCACGATATGTATCACCGACGGGGCCGTGAGCCCACCAAGCGGGAATATTGTCAGTTTTGCATCGACGATGTACGCGAATACTGGCGGCCATTTTATACACCCGTAATAACAGAGTCGATGTTTAGAAATGTACAATGGTATAACCATCATCGTGCCGGTGAGGTGGTGGCACAACCATCATCGTGCCGGTGAGGTGGTGGTACAACCATCATCGTGCCGGCGAGGTGGTGGTACAACCATCATCGTGCCGGTGAGGTGTAAAGAGATACAGTATACGCATTCCCGGGTGGATTTGTATACACGCCACAGCCTGCCCCATGGTTGTCATACACTAGTATCGAACAGGCGTTTGAACGAAGCATGCGCGATGCAACCATCACGCAGTTGACGATAAGCGAGGTGCTGGGTATACCATCGGCACGCCAACAGCGCCGTGCGCAACATCGTCAACTGCGTATGAACCGTAACTCGTTCAAAAAAATGACAAGTAGACGACAAATTCTATTTGCGGAGTTGGTTTTTAACATATTTGAAGATGGGACGTATAAATTTTTCCAAACAGCGGTCGTCATCAATCAAGCGAACGTCCTCGATCGACATCCACTTTATGTCGCCAATCTCGTCAATCTGCTCCTTGTTGCGGAAATCGACAACAGGGGTGATGTGTGAACGTGTATATGCGATGTAGTAAGTGTTGACATACGTTATGCCCTTGTCGGTGTACGAATATGTACGCTTTCCGGGGTATAATTTATACATTTTAATGTTGACATTTGTCTCCTCCTCGAGCTCGCGCACGGCACATACCACGTGAGACTCGCTGTTATTTTTGCGACGACCCTTCGGAATTTCCCAAATAATCGGTGCATTTTGACTGCGTTTTATGAATTTTTTCAGTCGCGCCCCCGCGTCGATAAGAAAGGTCGACTCAAATTTACTCTTGGCGATGTAGTAAAATGACGTCTCGCGGACGTCCAACCAGACGCGATACCATATCTGCGAGAAGTCGAGTGATAAGATCGCAATTTTATCCTCGAGATACATTTGGTCAAATAGTGTCTGTAGTTGTTGCTTGTTAGACGTGTATTTGCCGTGTACAAATTCATTGTATGCGTGTGAAAACCGTTTTGAAGTCATCAACATTTTCATCTTACCGTCTACATGTGTAACCAATGCGACGCCTTTCGACTCTTTAACGTATTTGCCGTTTCGCTCCGCCATCGATATCGCTGCCTTCAATGGTATCACGTTTATATTTAAATTATATTTCACTTTTTAATTTTTAGACATGGTTATATACATTCAAAATGTCGAGTTCCATGGTTGCTAACACCGGTGCTGATGTTTCACAGCATATTGAAGACGGCGATGATAAATCGTGGTTGTGGAAATTGGCGATGGCTGTAGTCGCGGTTGCAGTTATCCTGGTTATCATGAACATGATGATGCCGAAAGAAGCGTACACTAACTTTGGCCTGCGCGACACCAACGCCGGGTTCATGGGTATCACATCCACTACCACGTCGTCCGTTTATGACCCGTACCGTATTTCGACTGCAGGCGTGAGTCGCGGTAACTAGAGATATTGCACAATTATTATTGTACACCGACCATTATTTTTTCCGGCACCTAATATAATCGTTACATGAATTACCAGATCATCGCCGTGATCATCGCCGTCCTGCTGATAGCGTATTGGTTTCGACCGTCTTGGTTTACCCGTTTGTGGACTCGCGAGTCGTATGTGTCTATGGAACCGGGACGTGAAATGAATTGGGAAGCGGATAGTCTCGGCATTTCGCACACTATGGGATGCCCGTCTATTTCCATCTAGTGGCAGTCTGAAAATTGTCGTATTTTTTTACATTATCGACACGTTCGAGGTATGCCCACTATTGATGGGACCTGTAGCTTCTTAAATTTTAACGATGCCAAAAATCCCATTTGAATATTGTGTATCGTTATTGTACAATGGAGGCCCTACAGCAGAGACTCGACACGTATGTAGCAGGATGGGCTCACATGCCGCGGCAAAAGACACGCGAATGGGAAACATTTAAACTGACGACAATTGGCGGCAGTCAAATGTCGACAATTTTGAATCAAAACCCATATGAATCGGTACGTACACTTGTTGCCGGCAAAGTGGGACTAGCTAATCGCAGATTTTCGTCGACCATTAAAACGCAATGGGGCAACCTGTTCGAGTCGCTAATTCGGCAATACATTGAACACACTTTCAACACTAAAATTGTCGGTGATGACCTACTCATTTCAACAGAGGACTGTATTTCGTACTCACCGGATGGTCTTGGTGTCATTATGCGCGAACGCTCCACCGTTGTCGAAATTGACGGTAAGAGTGTCGAAAAAATTACACCCGTACCGACGTGTGTACTGTTCGAGTTTAAGTGCCCGTTCAATCGCATACCTAATGGACGAGTTCCGGATTACTACCTGCCTCAAGTGAAAACTGGTCTCGATGTTATTGATATTGCAGATTGCGGACTGTTTGCCGAGGCGGTATTCCGCCGGTGTTCGTGGCAGGACCTCAACGACACGCTAACACGCGACAAGTCGCTGGTCGCCAAGAGTAGTGGGCAGTCGGTGCTCGCATATGGATTCATTGGATTTTACTCGAATGCGGAACACTGGATTGGCGACTGGGAACTCGAGTTGCGAGAACTCGAACAACGTTTCACTGACGAGGGCTACGAGATGAACGACACAAATGACCTTGGGGTGTCGACTCCCGACATGTTTCAACGCGTAATGCGACTATACGACCGCAAGATTATCAACACGTGGTACAGTGGTATTGTATATGCGAATACTGAAGATAACACGTCCGAAGAACTCGACGAGTTTGTTACTCACGTTCAACACGGTAACTACATTTGGGGTATACTGCCGTGGAAACTGTTTCGTATTGATGTCCACTACATCGAAAAAACACCGGGTTATCTCAACAGCGTTAGACCCCAGATATGTGAAATCATTGGGCTCGTGAAACGCTGCATCGAGGCGGACCCGGCTGATCGTCAAAACATGTACGACGAGTACTTCGCGGGTGATACGGAATCGGGGTTTGCGTACGACGAATGATACATATATTATTTTTTGACGCCACCTACACGTGTCGCGACCATTTCAACGGATTCCACCCTGCGGTTACGGGAACGGGGCTGCCGACGCCACGTGCCGGTTTCGGACCGTAGCATGTCGCTCCGTATTTATCGCCTGCGGGTGCAGGGTCGTAGCTGACGTACATCACTGGGTTACTGCCGCATGCGGCACCGTATTGCGACGGCTGTAGCGGCCACAACGCCTTCTGGTTGCTGGTCCAACCCGCGTGACACCATCCGGCACCCGCGCCCTGGGCATCCGTAACCTCCTGTTCAGACGCTAAACGAGCGCCGAGAGTTCGACACGCACTGCCTGCAGACGCAAAGTCAAACTCCTGACTATATTCGCGGTCGCCGCCGACGAGGTACACCTCGGGCTGTACTGTGGTCGACCCGCCAGTCGACCCGCCTGTCGACCCGCCAGTCGACCCGCCTGTAGACCCGCCTGTAGACCCGCCAGTAGACCCGCCTGCAGAC
>Ga0163154_10005299_pt1 | contig 16448 bp, 16 predicted proteins | sample OliLakLV19MP9P1_FD_148649 | JGI IMG/M metagenome (GOLD analysis project Ga0163154, IMG submission 148649) | Freshwater microbial mat bacterial communities from Lake Vanda, McMurdo Dry Valleys, Antarctica - Oligotrophic Lake LV.19.MP9.P1 | ecosystem: Environmental > Aquatic > Freshwater > Lake >... | reverse complement strand
ATTCACGCCCGCCCGCCCGCTGACCTCGATTCTGTGGCGTGGTGCGCGTGGTTGTGCCGCCTCGACCCCGACGCGCTGAAAGGCATCGCGCTGCGGCTTGCCTTCACCGCGCCACTGGCCGCCGCCGTCATCGCCGCATCAAAGTTGCTCAACACCCCCGGCGATTCTGAATCTGACCGCCCCAGCGCAGCCTATCGGGTCTTGAACGGCTTACCCGATGCGACGCTAGAGACGGCGGCGCGTATCGGTAGCCCCGCCCTCCGTCGCAACGCCGCGCTGTATCTCTCACAATGGCGCTATGTCCGCCCAGCCACCAATGGCGATACCTTGCGTGGGCGCGGACTGCCGCCGGGGCCGCGCTATAAGCAAGTCTTAGACCGCTTAAAATGGGCGTGGCTGGATGGTGAAATCGACACAGACGACGAAGAATTCCACTTGTTGGATAGCCTGCTTTAAGCGGAGGTGACGCGCATCATGACCGATACCACCCCTCCACACACCTCGCCTAAAAGTTTCACCTTGCGGCTGCCCGTCACGATTCGCCCCGCCGTGCGTGAGGACGTGGCGAAGTTGGAATGGTATGGCGCGTACACCAATATCCGTAACCTCATCCGCAAAGCCTTCAGCGAACAGCTTCAGGGGCGGCGGCTGATGTTGGTGGCCGATTTGAACGGATTCCCCGTCGGGCAGGTGTATATCCAGTTCATCGCGGGCAACGCCGCCATTGCAGATGGCTACAGCCGCGCCTATCTGTACGCCTTCCGTGTGATTGACCACATGCGGCGATGCGGCATCGGCTCGAAATTATTGGAAGTGGCTGAATCAGAGTTGTTGGCGCGACGTTTTCAGATAGTGATGTTACAAGTGGCGAAACATAACGAGGAAGCGCTCCGCCTATATCAGCGCCACCAATATAAAGTAATGGGTGAGGATGCGGGTATTTGGTCATATATCGACCATCGCGGCGTCTCTCAGAATGTTAATGAACCGGTGTGGGTGATGCAGAAACAACTTGCGCGACTGTAAAGTCTGCGTTATTCTGGTCTATCGTGCGTGTAACCAATCAGCTTATGTGGTGTTGCAGGCACAATTAAGCCGTCGCGGGTGTGGTTTGACGAGACGTTAAACGCTTATGGATGGAACGTAAGGCCAATCGGCAGTTCTGAGTGACATAAGAACAACCTCATCTGTGAAAGATAGCAGGACACAGTATCAATGAACGCAGGTTCACAACGCATCAGCATTCGCAAGTGGTCTGGTGGGCTAAACCCGTCCTATTCCGCGATTACGCGCATGTTAGAGGCAGAAGGGCTTCGGCCATTCCGCTGGAACGACCCCGCCAATCGGCAGTATCCGGTGCGGTCTCACGGCTATAGCAAAGTCCTGATGGTGTTGGAAGGCGCACTTGAACTGACCTTCCCCGACCAGAATCAGGTCGTAAAACTCTCCCCCGGTGATCGGGCAGATATTCCGGCTGGGGTGCGCCACGGCGTCGTCGCCAGTGGGCGCGGCGTGACCTGTATTGAAGCAGCAACCAGCGGTAACGGCAGCACCCGCCGCACGCAAGAAATCCCCCCGGTCAAACCGCAAGGGCGGTAAGACCACAATTCTCCTCTCCGTGAAATTATGGCGACTGTAGGGACGGCATTATTGCCGTCCGTTTTCAAAACAGGCGACGGACGCCCAGAAGGGCGTCCCTACAGAACACGCCCCAAAGTACCAAATGAACAACAAAGAATACAGTGAAAAATGTTCTCCTCTGTGGCCTCCTGTGGTTCATGTTTTTTACGATGGAATATCACAGACTATATGACCTTTTTTGATGATGCTCACTATATGCGGCTGGCGCTGAATGAAGCCCGCGCCGCGCTTGAGACTGGCGACGTGCCGATTGGCGCGGTGGCGGTCTTGGACGGCGACATCATCGGGCGAGGGCGCAATCGGCGCGAGGCGGACGGTGACCCCACCGCCCATGCCGAAATCGTAGCGATGCGCCAAGCCGCCCAAGCCGTCGGGGAATGGCGCTTAGAGCGCGTCACCCTGTACTGCACGCTAGAGCCGTGCATCATGTGTGCCGGTGCGATGGTACAAGCGCGGCTGTGGCGACTGGTGTATGGCGCATTGGATGGGCGTTATGGGGCGGCGGGTAGCGCCCTCGATTTGCTGAGGAGTCCGACGTTCAACCATCAGGTCGAGGTCTATGCCGGAATTTTGGCCGCCGAATGCGCGGCGTTATTGGATGATTTTTTTAAGGGTTTGCGCGGGGACAGATGACGGGCGGGGACGTAGCCCCGAAATGTCCGGTTTTCATAGGGGCGCACCCATGTGTGCGCCCGCTATATGTTGCGCCCGTTCCCTATTTTGGGTTAATCCCCTGCGGCTATCGCATCTGAAACCAAGAGCGCGGTCTGACGGCGCTCCCGCTGGGCGAGGATATGCCCGACAATCAACAACCCCAGCGCCACTGTTCCGGTCACGACGGTGAAAACCCCGACCTGACCGCGCTCAATCATCACGCCCGCCAACGCCGCAACCATCACATACGGGAGTTTATAAATCAGCGCCATGGTCGAGAGGGTGGTCGCCCGAATCTCGGACGGGGTGCGCTCGTTGACGACAATCGACATCCATGACCGGCTGACCGCGCCGCCCATGTGCATCATGAACATGATAGCGATGCCCGCGCTCCCCAACGGTAGCGCCATCCCGAACAGCGCGATAATCATCAGCAGACTCATGACCGTCAGGCCAGCGAAATCGCCCCACTTGCGGCGAATCAGCGGCAAAGTCCGCACCGCGATAGCGACGAAAATATAGACCGCCGAGACGAACAGCGCCATGCCTTGCGCGTCCAGCCCGAACTTGATGCCGACGGCTGGCATGATAATCCCCCAACTGTACAGGAAGAATACCCCCGGTAGGGCGAAAATCAGCGGCAGATAAGGCAACAGACCGGGTTTAATCAACTGGTGTGCGCCGGTAGCAAGCTGATTGAAATAGGCGCGTAGCGAGAATTTGACCGATTCGATGCCGACGTTCGGCTCGGTCAGGTATAGCGAAATGACGAAGCCGATCATGAAGGCCGCGCCCCACGCCAAATGCGGCAAGTGCGGCGAATAGGCGTACATCGGGATGCCAATAAGGCTACATATCACCAGCGTGAGCAGTGAAGTTGTGCTATTGGCGGCGGTCACTTTATCCCAGCGATGCTCCAGCTTGTGTTCCTTGAGCGTGTCATACGCCAACGCCTCGCCAGCCCCGCTGTAGAGCGCGATTCCGGTTTGGAACATGGCATAGCCAACCATCAGCACCCAGAAGGTCTGAGCCGCGCCCATAATCAGGAATCCGAGGCCGTTAATCAGCATGGCGGCGCGTACCGTCCAGCGCTTGCCAATCATGTCAGACAGCGCCCCCGTCGGGATTTCCATAAACAGGCCATAGGCGAACGCAATCGTGTCTACCACGCCCAGCACCCCGAACGTCATGAACAACTGCCAATAGAAAATCCAATTTCCGGCGATGAATACCGCGCTATCGGCGGCGTTGAGGGCATAGTACAGGCGGATATTGCGGATGTCGGCATGGGGCAAGAATGCTCCCAGCATACGCCGTGAGGAAAACATGGAACACCTTTTGGGATAAACAGGACGCGACTTTGGATATGTGTTGATTAGACGCGCTTGGCATCTCATATCATCCTATCGCGACTGTTTAGGTTATGTCTAGGCCTATCATGACCCATTGTGACCCCAATAGTGCGACGAAAAAATATCCCCGTCAAATTGACGGGGATATTTCTCTAATAGGCGTTTTGGACGGGTTACGGCGCGGCGGTTGTTCCGACGTGGAACACCGCGATGTAATCGCCCCGTGTGCGCTGTTGGCTGGATGAGAAACGGTATTCCAAGAAATTCCCCGCCTCGAATCCGCCGCTGGGGATCGCCATGAACGAGTCATATTGGCCGCCGCCGAGCGTGTTGCCGTTGGTGCGCGTGACGTAATAGCCGCGCATCGAGTCGTTTTTGCCTCCATAGCAGCTGTCCGTCCCGGCGTCATCGCATAAGGCAAGCGTGCCGTCATCGAAGATGAAGGTCTTATCCTCGGAATCCACAATGTAAATCATGCTGTCCAGCGAGTCGGTGACGGACACCATATAGGCCGAAATATCGACGTTGGAATTGATGATGTTCTCGCTCAGGGTGATAAAGAATGGGTCGCCCGCCCCATCGCCCGACCCGTCGTTGGCGGTCACGGCCAAGCCTTCAATCATCAGGACGAACTCGCCCGCCGTGCTGCCGACGCTACCCACGATAAACGAGACGTTTCCGATTTCGCTACCGGAATAAGTGAACGGCTTTTGTGAACTGAAAGACGAGGGGCCGATTTCGCCCGTGGTCGGCAAATTGACTTGGAAACGGCTGACATCAGGATTGTCGTCATTACACAGCGTATCAACGCCGTCTGTTACCGCAATCGCGGGGTCAAAATCACCGACGCCGATAGCGGTGGCGGTATAGCTGAAGCCGGGGCGCATATTGACGATGACCTCGACGCCGTTTTCAAACCCACCGCCGCCGGGGCAACTTACGCTGATGCCCGCGCCGTTGGAAGGATTGGTTGAGCCGTTATTCGTCCCGTCGCCCTTCGTGCCGCCGCCGGGTCCATCTGGGTTATCGGTGCTGGATGAACCGCCGCTGGGGACGCCAATCAACTCTACCGCATCAATTTCCGTCCAGCTCTCAATCTGGGTCTGGTCGATGAACAAGCCCACCCGGTCTACTGCGACATCAATCCCATCCACCTGATAGTTAAAGACGTGCGGGCAATCGTTAACATCGGCGCTATCGGCGCTATCTTCCAACACGATTGGCTCATCACTTCCGACGGCGAATACCACGAGATTGATAATCGTGCCGGGGTTAAAGTTCTGATGGATATTGATTTCGCTGGGGATGACCGGTGTATCGTAATAACCCAACCACCACTCGATTCCCTCATCCCACTGTGCCGCCGCCCACGACCCCCTAATATCGCCGCACTCGTCGATGTCGGCTTCGCCAGTTGCGCCTACCGCTTCCCAGCCGACATATTCCGAACTGGCGCTGGCGGTGCTGGCCCATTGGCTGATTTCATCGCCGGTTTGAGTGCTGGTGCTGGTGTTCGTGCCTTTAGAGCCGCCACCACCTTCTGGTTTTGTCCCGCCTTGCGCGAATGACGGGACGACGAATATAAGGGTTAAGACCATAAAAATGACGCTGGACTGAAACCGTTTTGGTAGGGTAGACATCCTCTGTAAACCTCCTCTAAGGTTGATAATCACGATGTTGCCCCGTTAGATGACTCCGATTATATAAGTTTTTTGCTAAACTGGGCGCAAGCATCTCACAACTAGGAAACCCATCATGACCCCCGATTGGCACGCCCGCCCCGCCGAACTGTTACAACAACTCATCCGATTCGACACGACCAACCCGCCGGGAGACGAGGCCAAACTCATCGCTTGGGTCGCGGACGTGCTGCGCTCGTATGGGATTGAGCCGATTATCGTAGGCAAATCGCCTGACCGCACCAACTTGATTGCCCGCCTGAAAGGGCGGGGAGAAGCGCCCCCATTACTGCTCTACGGGCATGTCGATGTCGTCCCAACTGGCGGCCAACAATGGTCGCAGCCGCCGTTCAGCGCCAATGTGGTTGACGGGTTCATCTGGGGGCGTGGGGCGCTAGATATGAAAGGCGGCGACGCCATGCTCATCTCGGCCTTCCTCCGCGCCGTCGCAGAGGGCGCAGACCTGCCCGGCGATTTGATTTTGGCGCTGACCTCTGATGAAGAAAACGGCAGCGAATATGGCGCACGCTATCTGGTCGAGAACCACGCCGACTTATTCGCGGGGGTGCAATATGGCTTGAGCGAGTTCGGCGGATTCCCACTCACTATCGCGGGCAAGCGTTTTTATCCGATTATGGTGGCCGAGCGCTATAGCTGCACGTTGCGCGTGACGGTGCGCGGTCAAGGCGGTCACGGCGCACAGCGGGCGACGGGGACGGCGATGGCGCGGCTGGGTCGGATGCTGACCGTGATGGATGGCGCACGGTTGCCCGTCCACATCACGCCGGTGGTCGCCGCGTTGATTAACGGGGTGGCCGACGGGTTAGACCAGACCACCGCCGACCAGATGCGTGCGCTGCTCAACCCCGCCCAGACCGACGCGACCTTGGATGCGCTCGGCGCGGCGGCGCGACTGTTCGACCCACTGCTGCATAACACCGCCAACCCGACGCTGATACAGGGCGGGACGCGAGTCAACGTTATCCCATCAGAGATTAGCGTGACTTTAGACGGGCGCGTTATCCCCGGCGTGTCTCCGGCGGAATTTATCGCGGAGGTACGCGCCCTGATTGGGGACGACCTCGAAATCACGCAAATCAGTGATGAACCACCCGCCGCACAGATGCAGCCGGATATGACTCATTTCAACCATCTGGCCGAGGTCTTGAAGGCGCTTGACCCATCGGGTATCCCCGTCCCGTATATGGTCAGCGGCGGGACGGACGCCCGCGTTTTCGCAGATTTGGGCATCCAGACCTATGGCTTTATCCCGATGGCGCTGCCGGACGGCTTCAATTTTGCCAGCCTGATTCACGCCGCCGATGAGCGAATCCCCGTGGAGGCCGTGGCGTTTGGGTCAGAGGCGATTTACCGCGCCATCACGTCATGGACAGGACTAAAGTAACTCTGTTGTTTATCGGCATCCTACCTAGAAATAAGGTAGACTGTAACTTCTCGGTCTAATCCTATAGGGAGGGTTTACCCATGACTTTCAATCGTTCTGTCATTTCACGCACGATTATTGGGGCGGCCTTGTTGGTCGCCATTTTTGTTGCCGTCTTGCCCAGCACCGCGAGTGTAGGTGGCTATTCCATTGGCTGTTCATCCACGACCATGCAAATCGTTAACCCTGAGAACACAAATGAGGTTGCCAATGGGACAATGACTGTGACCGCCAACGGCGAAGTCATCGCCATCGTGGAGACTCCACCCAACGGTGAATTTACTGCTGTGGCGACCTATACATTGCCCGCTGGAGATTACACGATTGTCGCCGTCTGGGACAACACCTCACAATTGAATCCGGTTACAGAATATACCGTTAGCGACGATATAACTTGCACAGAGGACACCGTTGAAAGCGACTATGGGCGCATCTGCTTTGGCTCCGGCGAGGTTGCATCTGCGGTTTATCTGTATCCCGATGGGCTGGAAATTTATTCTATCGCCAATGACGAAGGTGTTTTGAGCATCAGCGTGTCCAGTGAAAAGCTATACGGCACGGCAAGCGACCCAGCGGGTGATGTCGTCATCGCGACTGCCGATGATGTCCTTGCGACCACCTTATACCGTCAAATCGACGGTAATTTCCGTGTGGTGGTTGGCCCTGAAGCCAGCGAAGGCAAGGTTTTTGAATGCGTATTCAATGCTTCTTGTTCGAGATCGCGCTCGTGGCTGCCGGGGCAAGAACCGTTCGCCCCGATTGATATGAGCGTCTGTGACGAGGCCGCTGTCATCGTGACGCCCATCGTGACGCCGGTTGTGACCCCAACGGTTAAGTAGGGACAACGCCTGCGTCATCCTCCGCCCAAAGCCCCTGTCATAGTACAGGGGCTTTTTAATGCCCTAAGCCCATCGACGCGATACAATAGAGAAGATTCTTGGGGGAACTTATTTGAGATGGTTGATAGCTAAACAAGGGAAATGAACTGATGACAGCAATATTTGATATTCACCCGGCAGCCCTTGCTGCATTGGTTGAGGGGCGGCACGGCGCACCGTTTGAGATCCTCGGCCCGCAGCCGTTGAGCGATTCCGGCGGGGTCAGCCTACGCGCCTTCCGCCCGTGGGCCAGTGCGATGAGCGCTGTCTTGCCAGACGGGTCGCGCCATTCGATGGAAAAACTCCACGCCAGCGGCCTGTTCGCGCTCGATTTCCCGGACGCCGCTCAAGCAGAGTTCACCTATCAACTGGAAATAACCGACTTCGACGGCGATTCCAGCCTATATGATGACCCGTATCGCTTCTCGCCCCTGATGACCGATTTTGACCGTCACTTGTGGGCGGAAGGCAAGTTCTTATATGCCTACCAGAGTTTCGGGGCGCACCCCGTCACACATCAGGGGGTCGCAGGCGTCAATTTTGTGGTCTGGGCGCCCAATGCCGAGCGCGTCAGCGTGATTGGTCTGTTCAATCGCTGGGACGAACGCTCTCACCCGATGCGGATTCTCACGGGCGGCCTGTGGGAGTTATTCATCCCCGGCCTGACGACGGGCGAGGTCTACCGCTACGACATTCGCTCACACAATCAGGGCTGGCGCTTCCAGAAATCCGACCCGTTCGCGTTTTGGAGCGAGAAGCGCCCCGCCAACGCCTCGGTAGTCTATGACCTCGACGGCTATCAGTGGGATGACGCCAATTGGATGGGCAGCCGTGGGCAAGGCAATATCCTCAAGAAGCCGATGTCCACTTATGAAGTCCACCCCGGCAGTTGGAAGCGCAAAGACGACGGCACATGGCTAACCTACCGCGAGTTGGCCGATGAGATGATCCCGTATGTGAGCGATTTGGGCTTCACGCACATCGAACTCATGCCCATCACGGAACACCCGTTTGACGGCAGTTGGGGCTATCAGGTCACGGGCTATTTCGCCGCGACCTCGCGCTTTGGGACGCCGCACGACCTGATGTATTTCATCGACAAGGCGCACCAAGCCGGAATCGGCATCATCCTAGACTGGGTTCCGGCGCACTTCCCCAAAGACGGCCACGGCCTAAACTTCTTTGACGGGACGCACCTCTACGAACATGAACACGCCCTCCAACGCGAACACCCCGATTGGGGGACGCTGATTTTCAATTTTGGGCGCAACGAGGTCAAAAATTTCCTGACTGCCAGCGCCCTGTTCTGGCTGAAAGAATATCACATCGACGGGTTGCGCGTGGACGCGGTATCGTCGATGATTTACCTCGATTTCAGCCGTAACGCGGGGCAATGGATACCGAATAAATATGGCGGGCGCGAAAATCTGGACGCGCTGCAATTCCTCCGCGAGTTTAACGAGGTCGTCCACCGTGAAGCCCCCGGCGCGGTCACGATTGCCGAGGAATCGACCTCATGGCCGATGGTCAGCCGTCCGACCTATCTGGGCGGGTTGGGCTTCACCTTCAAATGGAATATGGGTTGGATGCACGACACGCTCGAATACATCAAAGCTAACCCGATTTTCCGGCGCTGGAAGCACAATAAGCTGACGTTCAGCCTGATGTACGCCTTCAGCGAGAATTTCGTGCTGCCGCTCAGTCATGACGAGGTGGTGCATCTCAAAGGGGCGCTGATTGAAAAAGTCAGCGGCGACTGGTGGCAGAAATTCGCCACGATGCGCCTGTTATTCGGTTATATGTGGTCGCATCCGGGGAAAAAATTACTGTTCATGGGCGCTGAATTTGGGCAATGGCGCGAGTGGAGCGAGGCGCGTCAATTGGACTGGCATTTGATGGTGTGGGAGACGCATCAAGGATTACAGCGTTGGGTGCGCGACCTAAACGCCTTCTATAAGGCCAATCCGTCACTGTGGCAATTGGATTTTGACGGCGCGGGATTCCAGTGGATTAACGCCGACGACGCCGATAACAGCGTGTACAGTTATGTGCGCTACGCGGAAGACCGCGATGATTTCGCCGTGGTCATCTGCAACTTTACCCCGGTAGCGCGTTCCAATTATCGGATTGGCGTGCCGCGTGCCGGTCAATATCACGAGGCGCTCAACAGCGATTCCATCCCTTATGGCGGCGGCAACGTCACTAACCCTGACCCGCTGGAGTCGCAGGAATATCGCCATCTGGGGTGGGATACCAGCCTGACTCTGACCCTCCCGCCACTGGGAATCGTGATCATCAAGCCCGACGCCAAGCCCAAAACCATTTCGTTTATGGCCGATGAGACGGGCAGCGGATTCGGGATGATTGACTTGCCCGCCCCAGCCGGTGATTCCAACGCCGGACAAGTGGGCTGAGTCAGTCGCTATCCGGCGTCAAAAATATCTTCCAATGTCAGCGCGAAACAGGGGAGGATTGTCCCGCCAGTGACACTCCCCTCCGAGTAGACTTCTATCCGTAAATAATGTTCATCATTGAGCGTGCAAACCTCGACTTGATGTTTATCCGGGTAGACCAGCCAGACCAACTGTGCGCCGTTTTGCAGGTAATATTCCGCCTTACCGCGCAATTCTTTATAGGTGTTGCCATCCGATTTGACTTCAAACGCCAAATCGGGCATAAAAGGGGCTGTCGCTTTATCAACAATAGGCAGGTTTCGCGCTGCGCTGACGAATGACACATCGGGAACGCGGTCATTATAGAGGTCGCCGGGCGTGCCAAAATGGACTTCTTGCATGACGTGTCCCAATTTATGGGTTCGGAGGGACGTCCATATATGGCCGTAAATATTCCCTGCGACAATCCCATGCCGCATCGTGACCATCTTGAGTTTAGCCTCTCCGTGGATGAGTTCGATCAGAGAGGGTTCGCCCAATGACTCTGCTCGCTGAATCAAAGCCCACAACTCATCGCGGGTATATAGGGTTTTATCAATCAAAACCGTTGGTGCGGGGATGGAAATGTTCATGCGACCCTATCCTTCAACAGTTGATACCCAACTATAACATGACTTAGGAGATAGACCTTGTCTGACGCGCCGATTTTGCTAGAGATTGACCACGACGGAATCGCCATCCTGACGTTCAACCGCCCGCAGGCGCGTAACGCCCTGAATCTGGCCGCGATGCGTGCGTTTTCTGAGGCGGTAGAGACGCTCCAGCACAGCGAAGATCAGATATGCGCGGTGATTTTGACTGGCGCGGGGACAGACTCATTCTGCGCAGGCGGGGATTTGGTCGAATTGGCGGGCAAGCCGACTGAGAAAGACGCCCGAAATTTCATCACCCTGATGGGCGGGGCGCTACGCCAACTCGAATCGCTGCCCGTGCCGGTCATCGCGGCGATTAACGGCTATGCACTGGGCGGCGGCAGTGAAATCGCCATCGCGTGCGATGTGCGAATTGTTGATGAATCGGCGCAGATGGGATTCGTTCAGATGAAATTAGCGCTCACCCCCGGATGGGGAGCGGGTCAGCGATTATTGCGAACTGTCGGGTATGCGCGAGCGCTGGATATTTTGCTGCAAGCCCGCCCGATGTCCCCGCCGGAATTATTGGCGCTGGGTTTGGCATCACAAATCGCGCCGTCGGGGAAGGCATTCACGGCGGCGATGGCATACGCCCGCCAAATCGCGACCTATTCGCCAGAGGTCGTCCGCGCCGCCAAACAACTGTTATGGGCGGGGCTGACTCAGCCGTATGACGCGGCGCTCAAATTAGAGCGCGATGTATTCCCCGCATTATGGGCGGCAGAACCCCACCTCAACGCGGTGGCGAAATTTCTACGGCGGAAAACACAGCCCTAGACCGATCTCACCCTAACCGGAGTTCCATCGCATCGAAATCTAAGCTGGCACGTATCCGCGTTAGAAAATCGACGCCCAGAATCGCATCGATTTGGACGTCGCGCTGGACTAAACCGGGCTGGACAATGACTCCACCAAACAATTTGTCATCAATTTGAATCCCGTCAATCTGTACCCCGACGTAATTCTGGTCGCCGCTTGTCGGGTCAGTAGGCGGGACAGCCACACCCAAAACTTTTAAATCCTCGGTTTCCATGATGACGCCAGCCGAGCCGGTGTCCACCAAGACTCTTAGCAGCAAAAGCCGCTCTCCATTGGCGTGAATGACAACCGTGATGAACGGCAAACCATCTTCCATGCGGATGGCGGTCATGAAACGACCATCCGGCGAAAAACATCCATCACGCCGATGTCTAATTGTGTGCGAGAGGTGTGCAGCACGTAGTATTCACGCCACTTATCCTCTGAATGGAGGCGCTTAAACTCATCCCAACCGCCATAGTAGTCTGCGTATTCACCGATGACGGTCAGCGTAGGGATGATACGATGTGCGCCGTCCGTATGCGCCTCAAGTGCCTCTACCAATACCCATCGGTTAGGGTTATGTGTGCGGATTTCGTCCCAAGACATGGCAACCTGCCTTTACGCTTATTTTCTAGCCGTATTATACGACCTCATGAGGCCATCGCGCACGGTAACGCGGTCATGTCGATAATCCAGACGCCGCCTTTGCGCCCCTCTGACGCGAGCGCGAGCGTGGTCTGGTCTGGGCTGAGAGTCATCAGGCCGCGTTCATCCGGCGCAAGCGACAACGGCAATAGCGCGAGGTCGGTCAAATTGTCCGTCGCCGTCCAGAAACATTGCAGGCGTGCGCCGCCGTCGCCAACCTCACGCACCAGATAAATGAATGCGCCGCGTTCCCCCTGAACATACAGCGGTGCTGGGAAATTATTGCCCGGCGCTTCGCCCTCAAACAGGTCTTCGCCGCGTGAGATATTGATGGTTGATTGCAGTCGGTAAACCTCTACCCCGTCTCGCTCAATCGCAATCACCACCCGCGCCCCGTCTGGCGTCGCCCCCGGCACAATCAGCGATGGCACGACATTTAACGGGTCTTGGCTGATTTTTTGCCCCGCCATACTCCCTGTAAAATAACGCACCTCGTCGCCATACGCGCCGTAGTAATAGGCCAAAAAGCGCCCCTCGGCCAGCCAAGTGTACCCTTGCAGACTGATTCGGCTGAGGGCGTCCCATAATAAGCGCTGAAATGTGCCGTCCGGCTCGGCGGTCAGGATAACGTTGATATCATCCTGATAAATCAGCCGCCGGTCTCCGGGGTGAAATTGGATTTTGGCGTGAGCGGCATCCGCCGGATTTTCCAGTTCAAGGCGATTCAGCACCGCGTCGTCAATTGACTCCCCATTGGGCGGATCAATCGGACGGGTATCACCGGCCACCGGGTCATATTCATACCACTGCTGCGCGGTGAACAAATCCAGTTCACAGCCGACAGCGAATCGCAGTAATCCCTCGGGCGACCATTCCAGCCGGACGACTTCTCCGCGATGGAGTTCAGTCACATGGGGGTAGGTCAAAAACGGATTCACTGGCGTGGCGTCGGTTGGCGTGGCGCTGATTTCGATGTCGAGGCGGTCTGGGGTCAGGTCGTCCCTGTCCAACTCTAGCCCGATTTGATAGCGGGCGACTTCCCCCGGCTGCAACGGCGCATCAGGCCGGAAGCTGAGGCCACAGGCATCCACTGCGCCGCCGAATCCTTCCCCGATGATTTCCCCGGCCTCGTCATAAACAGTGGCATATAGCACGGTATCGGTCAGCGCATCTGTCGCGGTATCGGCCACCGTCAACGTCCCGACGGCCATCCACTGTGATTCCCCGAAAGCGCTCACGCCCTGCGTCAGTTCGGGTGGGGTAAGCGTCAGGGAATCAGTGGGATTCTGTGCAGTCAGCGGCCATACGGTCAACAATGTTAAACAGAGTGAGATCAATACACGGCGCATCAAGGGGAATCCATCCATTACTGAGTCTATTATCATATCCCCTCATGATATAACCCCTCGGATGGACGGGCTACCCCTAGCCCACGTCCCGGCGATTTCTAACCCAATTCCGGCAATCTGGGCGCGGGGCGAATCCCTTTTAGCAATTGTTCGATATTGATGTCTTCATCACACGATTCCCAGTGGAGGCCGATGCTGCTAAATTCCACCGTCTGACGCTGTTCGTCAGACGCAGATTCAAGCACAGGAAACCATGCCAATGGTGCGCCGATAATGCGACCATCCGCAAGCGAAATGAGGATTTTTCGTCGCGGAACTCTACTGAGACAGGGCGCGCCGCCTCATCATAATGACGCACACCAGCCAACAATTGCTCATCGGTGAGGTCGTCATATGGCGTGTGTTCCAGCGAATCGGGGTCAATCGATTCAGTCATTATCATTGCCACTCGTTTTGGCCGCCGGGTTTTTGATTGACGTGATCTTGAGTCGGATTCCACCAACTACACAGCGGCAGCACGCTCTGAGCGACGCGATAACATTCTTCCAAATGCGGGTAGCTACTCAAGATGAACTTGTCCGCGCCGAGGTCTACATACTCTTGCAGGCGTTCAGCGATGACATCCGGCGTCCCGACAATCGCCGTCCCCAGCCCCTTATTCACGACGCTAAAACCCGCCCATAGATTCGGATAGACTTCCAGCGAGTCGCGGCCTTTGAATCCGCTGGCAGAAAGCTGCATCATGCGACTTTGCCCGACGCTATCGAAACGCGCCATCTTCTGACGGTGCGCTTCAATCGCCTCCGGCGTGACGTGGCGCAAAATCGAGTCCGCTGCCGCCCACGCTTCCTCCATCGTGTCACGGGCGACGATGTGGCTGCGGATTCCGATGCCGATGGTGCGCCCGTGCTTGGCGGCTTCCTCGCGTATCTTGTCCAGCTTGGGCTTAATCATATCCGGCGGCTCAATCAGCGACAGATAAACGTCGATATGCTTGGCGGCGACGGCGATTCCGGCGTCAGATGAGCCGCCAAAATACAGCGGCGGATAAGGCTTCTGGACGGGCGGGAAGTTCAGGCGTGCGCCTTCGACATGTTCGTATTTTCCCTCAAACGTGCTGGTCTCGCCTTGCATGACCGCCCGCCAAATCGTTAAGAATTCGTCGCTGATGGCATAGCGCTCGTCGTGGCTCTCAAATGTGCCATCGCCTTTGAGTTCTACCGGGTCGCCACCCGTGATGATATTCAGCAGCAGCCGCCCGTTGCTCATCCTATCCATCGTAGCCGCCATCCGCGCCGCCAATGTCGGGGATAAACTGCCGGGGCGGAAGGCAATCAAGAACTTCATGCGCTGGGTGATGGGCAACATTGAGGCGGCAATCACCCAACTGTCCTCGCAACCGAATCCGGTGGGGAGCAGTGCGCCGTAGTAGCCCAGCGAATCAATCGCCTTCGCTACCGTCGCCAGATATTCCCAACTGGGGACGCGCTTATTGATGTCTGTACCAAGATAGGGGCCGTCGCCATGCCCCGGTATGAACCATAAAACATCGACCATCGTAAACCTGCTTTTGTGTATATGATTGAGATTATTGGAATGATTATACCCTTAATTGCCGTGTAATGAATGTGTCTTGTAATACGTATTTTCTGGGAGAATCCATGACCGTTTCCGTCCTACAGTTTGCGCCGCACCACATCAGTGTGGACGGCCAAAAAATCACCTACCGCATCGCTGGCGACCCCTCTAACCCGCCGATTGTGATGGTACATGGTTGGTTATCGCACAGCCGGGTCTGGCGATTCCAGATGGAACAGCTTCAAGCCACGCATTTTTGCATCGCAATCGACCTGCTTGGCTTCGGTGACAGCGATTCCCCTCGTAACGGCGATTACTCGATTGAAGCGCAAGGGCGTCGCGTACTGGCATTGGCCGATGCGCTCAATCTCGACAAATTCACGCTGATGGGTCACTCGATGGGCGGGCAAATCGCCATCTTTATCGCCGCAGTCCTCGCGCCGGGGCGTGTCACCCGTCTGATTGACGTGGGCGGCGTGGTTAGCGGGGCGCTGGCGTGGTGGCCGAAATATATCAGCAAAAATCAGATGTGGCTGGGGCAAGTCGCGCCGTTCCTCGTGCCGCCGACAGTTTGGTTGTTCCGCGTGCCGTGGGTGAGCAAAGTCGCGTTTGGCGTATGGTTCCATATCGCGCCGCCGTTTGAAGTCTGGGCAGAAGACCGCGAACGCGCCATGCAGACGGGTATAATCCCTTCTGGTTATCCAGCGGTACGCGCCATCATGACCACCGACATAACGCCCCATCTCACCAAAATCACCTGCCCGTCGCTGGTCATCTTTGGCCGCCATGACCGAGTTGTCCCGCCTGTTGAGGGCGAGCGCGCCGCAGCGGGCATCCCCGGCGCACGCCTGCGTTGGTTTGGGGAGTGCGGCCACTTCCCGCAGTTAGAGCAGCCGGCGGCTTTTAATCAGGTTGTGGCGGAATTTGTCCGTTAGAAAATTCCTCACCAAAACCTAACGAAATTAGGGGGATAGGGTTGGAACCTTGTCGAATGGATTGTCGTCTTTGTTAGTGACGGATAATGGCGCACATTGAGAGCGCCGTAGCTAACCTCTAACAGGAGACTTTAACCATGTCGTCAGTTTTCAAGAAATTCACCGTTTCCGCACTGTTGGTCGTCGTGATGGGCGTGTTGTTCGCCCTGCCGACTGCCGCCCAAGACGCTCCCCCCGCCAACACCGTGACCGTTAGCGCGTCAGCCTTCGCCAGCGGCGAGCCGACCCAAGCCAACATTGAGTTGGGCGTCGAGATTTTTGGCGAGTCGGTCAAGGACTCGTTCGCCCAATCCAACGAAACCATCCGCGCCATTTATGACGCCCTGATCGCGCTCGAAATCGCCGAG
>Ga0163154_10005293_pt1 | contig 16465 bp, 15 predicted proteins | sample OliLakLV19MP9P1_FD_148649 | JGI IMG/M metagenome (GOLD analysis project Ga0163154, IMG submission 148649) | Freshwater microbial mat bacterial communities from Lake Vanda, McMurdo Dry Valleys, Antarctica - Oligotrophic Lake LV.19.MP9.P1 | ecosystem: Environmental > Aquatic > Freshwater > Lake >... | reverse complement strand
TTAAAAATGCTTCTATACTCAGACTATCTTCTCCTCAAATACCCCCTTGACTATCCCCACTTTTTCTTAACTTGACACCAATGGGCACTGCCATGCCCCTACCCAACGTTGTTTACTTTGCCAGTTCTGATAGGGGAATCCCGAGCCAGCCCTGAAATAGCCGCTGCTGTTCGGCGGTGGGCTGGGCGATCGCCCCCAGTTGATGTACCTGCGGGCAAGCAGCAGCCAGCGTCACCGAGACGGTGCGCAGTTCGTCTTGATGGAAGAAAGTAAGTGGAATGGTATCGCCCGGTCGGTAGTCTTTCAATCGTTCGGCAAGCTGGTCAGCGGTGACCCGCAGGTGGGCGATCGCCAGCAGCTGATCCCCGGCATCAATCCCCGCTTGCTGCGCCGGAGAGCCAGCTTCGACAAACTTAATCACATCCTTGCCATGCTCAGTTTTCACCGTCATCCCCAAAACTGGCGGCGCGGCTTTCACCTCTTCTGGCTGTATCTGTAGCCCAAAGGGAGCTAGGTATTGGTCAAACGGCAGTTCTTCGGTGGTGTGTAAACAGAGATGGAAAAAGTCACTCAAATCGGTATCGGCCACCGCCATAATCACGTGCTCTAGCTGGTCTGGCGTAAAGCCAATCTCATCGCGGCCAAACTGCTGCCACATTTGCCGCATCACATCATCTAGCGATCGCCTATTGTCATGCCGCGCCCGAATCAGCAAATCTAGCAGCAGCGACACCATTTCACCCTTCAGGTAATACGAGATTTGATTATTATTGCTGTTGGCATCGCGGCGATAGAGCTTAATCCAGGCATCAAAACTCGACTCACCCAACGGCTGCACCCGCCGCCCCGGAGTCGCCAGAAACTGCGAAATTTCCTTATTTAACCCGCGCAAATAGGCATGGGCATCATATAACCCTGCCCGAAACGGAATTGCCAGATCATAGAAACTAGTGCTGCCCTCACTAAACCACAGCGACGGCGTATAGTTCTCGGCCTCGTAGTCAAATACTTCCAGCGCCTGCGGCCGAATCCGCTTCACATTCCACAGGTGAAAGAATTCGTGCGCCACTAGCTGCATAAAGCGATTGTATTTTTCGGTTGCGCGAAAGCTAAACCGCGAATAGTTGAGCGTGCAGCAATCCTTATGCTCCAATCCGCCAAACCCTTGAGCCGAAAGGTGCAGCAAAAACAGGTAGCGATCGTAGGGCAACCCACCAAACAACGCCGCTTCCACTTCAATCATCCGGCGCGTGTCGTCTAACAGCCGGGTTGACTCATAATTCCCCGCCCCCCAAATCACATACTGGTGCGGCTTGCCCAATACCTCAAACTCCAGCCGTTCATGGATGCCGACTTCCACCGGGCAGTCCACCAGCATGTCAAAATCTGCGGCTTCAAACGTGTTGGACTGACCTGCAACCGGGGGCAGCGTTGTGGCAATCTGCCACTCTGGATCAGGCGGCACCACCGTTAGCCGAATTGAATTATGCTCAAAACCGGGCACAAAAAAGAACTGCGCTGCTCCGTTAAAATAGCCATGCGTCGCGTCTAAATGGTTCGTCCGCACGGTTAACTCATTGGCATACATGCGGTAGCGCACTATGATCTCTGACACCCCTGCCGTATGAATTTGCCAATGATTTTTACCTAGCTTTTGCCAAACCAGGTCATCTTCTACCCCAAAGTCTTGCAACAGCCGAGAATATTCCCGCACGAGATACGATCCCGGCGTCCACACCGGCATCTTGAGGTCGAGCACCTCTGCCTGCCACCCGCTTACCTGAAGCGTTACCTCAAACAGGTGCGTCTGCGGTTGAGACATGGCAACGTGATAATGAAACTGGCAATTGGTACGAACGGGGGTATTGGGATGGGTTTGGGTAGCTGCCATACGGTCACAAGGAGAGGATTACAGGAGGATAGCGTATTGAGTTGAGCGGCAGTTAGTGACCTTTGCATCATCACTAAAATCTTACGTCTGTCACTCCAACATTTTTTATACTGCAAACTCACCGACTACACCCTCAATTTCCAATATCTTGCCCTCTTATTGGAGCATCTCCTCAACCTCAAATCTCTTCAGAACTCTAACTGGCAATGAATAATTTCCCAAATCAAGATATGCATACTCTGGTCGAATTACTATACCTTGCTGCACTTAGAATACTCAAGCGGACTCAGCCTATCAGTGAACGATAAGTGATCTTCTTGACCCAGATCTAGAGTGCATTGCACCCAATCTATTCGTTCTATCATGCGAGAACGGATACATTTAACCAAAATATTCCATGATCCAATATCACCCGAATTTGTGATTGCCTTAATTTCAATAAGTTCGTCCGCATTTAGTAGCAATGGTTGGGCTAGTTGTACACAATAGGGTGACCGAAGTTCAGCAGTAAAACTAACAGAATAGCTTTTGGTACCAGATGTCTTATCCTTCAGATTTGTGGCATGCACAACGGCTGTCACCTGCGATCCCCCAAGAGGTTTATTGGTTGTTACATTACGAAGGTGGCTTGGGAATATAAAGATTTTGTTACTCTGTGCGTCCAATTGCTGATCGGAGAAACACACTAAAGCGTAGTGACTCTCTTTTTTTCTTCCAGAAGGTAAAGATGCACGGCTTGTGATGAAGCAATGAATTGGCAATCTTCTTACTACGCCTTGTGCGTCAACCCAGGCGTTCCATATAACTACATCACTCGGTACCACATCAATTAGCTTAGGTTTGCTGAGCATCGGTGAAAAAATCACATGCAAAGAAGCTATTTCAGGGGCTACAACTTTAGCGTTTTCACCGAGGGACTGACCAATTCCCCAAAAGAAGTATCCACCCCCTAATTGGCGTTCCCACTCTTTCCTGCGGATAATTACTGCCAACTCTTCGCCAGCTTCTGTTCCCATTTTGGTCCAGCAGAATGTCGAGGGGATTTTTTTCATGATCGTGCCCATCTCCAACTGACTAAAATTATATCATTGTGTTATTCATTAGTAATTAGCGAATAGTATAGTGAATAAACATGAAAAATGACCAAACTCAGTTGGTGGTGCAGCAATTACTATCCTGCCTAAAAGCCGATGATCGCTCTACAATTGAGATTGCTCGACTAGCCTCTGTGAGCCAGCCGACTGTTTCGCGTATGCGACGGTTTGATGGGAAGCGCCATCGCACCAGTAAGTCATTCAATAAGCTATGCAATTTCTATGATGTGCCATCTGTAACAGATGGTAAAGCTAGTCATGGATACGGTGATTTGCTGCAAGACGCTATTATTGATGTATGGGACGGAACAGAGGCAGGTGGGAAAGCTTTGCTTGCAGTGATTAAGTGCCTGAAAGGGTTAAATAGAAAAGTAGATGACACAGCAGGAGATTCACGCGGATACATCTAACCGTCAGATCGATAGGATCTTTGGTTCACTAGAATCTGCTGGCTTCCCGCGCAGCATGCAAAACGTGCTGTTACCCGAATGGGTGACACCGGAAGTGTTATTAGATACCTCAGCATCGTTAGAAATTGCGGCGATTCTCGCAAAGCGGCTTGGTCTTCGTACTAGTCCTCTTTTTGATGCAAGTCCGCGAGTCGAATCGCTTCGGCGACGTGATATAAAGTACAAGCGCTCGATTCCAAACAAGGCGAAGAACCTAACGGCATCTACAGCAATTGCCGTTAGTGTTGCTGAATCAATTGCAGCGGCTTGTCGTGTGAAATTTATTCCATTTGTCGGTAGTGCTAATGCTCTACGTCAAGAGGTGCTGACTTCCTTCCCAGGTAACTGGCTAGGGCTGAGAAATTTACTCCTGTTTTGCTGGTCGCATGGCGTACCTGTGATTTATCTGGCAGAACTTGGAATCGGTGTAGCGAAAATGGATGGCATGGTGATTCATACAGACAGCCGACCAGTCATCATTTTGTCAAAAGCGTCTCCTCTCTGGGCGTGGCAACTCTTTATTTTGGCTCACGAAGTCGCTCACTTGGCACTAGGGCATGTGGCTCCCAATGAAATATTGATTGATGAGGAACTGAGCGAAGACTCCTATGCACTGAAGGATGCTGACTTGGACGAGCGTGCGGCTGATGGGTTTGCACTTGAACTATTAAACGGTAGACCAAGTGCAACTTATTCCTCAGCAGATCATCAGATTAATTTTAGGGAATTAGCTCATTCAGCATTTGAGTTTGGCAAGAAACACCATATCGATCCTGGACACATTGTGTTGAACTTTGCGAATCAGTCCGGAGAATGGGAAATGAGTATTGCAGCCGTAAAGGTGTTACAAGGTGAGAATTCACCCGCACCAGTCATTATTAACGAAGCGATGTGGGGCGGCATCAACCCTGAAACCTTGCCGATGGAAACCTTAGAATTTCTTGGTAGAGTTACTGGTTCGCACCTTGAGTGAGGTCGTTCATGGATCGGCTAATTTTGCTCGATAATGATGCCTTACTTAAACTTGCGCGTTATGGTCTGCTACATGAAGCTGTAGCTCTATTCGGTTGCACAATCACTGATGTGCGGGTGCTTGCGACAGCGAAATATGTCCTCTTGCCTGCTAAAAATCGCTTGCTTCTTTGTGAAGATGAGGGGAGCTACTATAGGCTGGCAACATTTCTCAAAATCGCTAAACCCCTGGACTCGAGATCGGCTGATCCGGAGTTATTGGATGCAATGAGTGCGGTACAAAATATCGATACTGGAGAAGCCTTGCTGCTTGCAGTTGGTGCGACTGCTAGGAATACGCTAGTAATCACAGGTGATAAGCGATCGCTAGCAGCACTTTGCTCGCATGAATCTATCGCTCACCTCGCCAATGCGCTGGCAGGTCGTGTGGTATCAATGGAAGTGTTGTTCTCGTGCTTAGTCAAGGATCAATTTACTTATGTCCAAGAGTGCGTGAGAGCCAAACCTGATGTCGATAAAGCCTTGAACATTGCATTTGGCGTAACTATTCCTGCAACCTACGAGTCAGTGCAAGAGGCACTGGCTTCGTACGTTAAACATCTGTGTGCTGTGACCGGGAACCTACTATATACAACCTCTAGTTAATTTTTAAGGAAAACTGCATATGGTGCTTTAACGTTGGCAACCAGTCCGATACGCTTTAATGGCTGTTCCACCTGTGCTACAGGTAGATCCTGAGGCGTATAAAGAAAGCACCCTTTGTCTGCCTGACCGACTAGATATTGGTCAGCTTTGCGTCCACGGCTAGGCCCAATCCCAACCTGTAGTTCACCTAGATCCAAGTCGAATTCTTCGACCCGAAGTTTGTCCAGAACTAATGCATAACGTGACCCCCGGACTTCTATACCCTTGGGGATCGGTTGCCAATCCACACCATCGTCTGAATACTCTTTAGCAATTTCTGGCGGAGCAGCATGTTTGGAGTTCATCTTCTGCATAACAATGAGAATTTGATTGCCACTTTTTTCTACCTCTTTTGCAAACGGTTGAACCATCGTTAGTGGATGGCAAGTATTACCGCCGTAACCCCAAAATATAGAACCCGTTTCTTCAAATTCGCGCTGTTTGCGCTCAACGATATCTTCGATACTCTCTTGTGCGTGCAGACCAACTTTCATAAAAATAAGACCTCCTTGCTTTATCTTGTCATCCATTGCCTACCTCCAGTTTTTCAAGTGTGTAGAGAAGATCTGATTCCCTATCGGTATTCAGGGTTGTGCGTTCACGTACATATCGAAAACGTAACGGGGAACTTTTGCCATAAAAATTCTCAAGTCGCGCTGACTTAAGAGGTTCTGATATAGGCTGCATGCAACCAGGATCAATACGACGAAACAGGCACGAACATGATCGTAGATCAGGTGCATCGTCAAGATGATAAAGGTGTAACTGTGGCAGCATCTCGGCTACTACATATCCGAGTTCAAGCGCACGGCGCTGTGTATCTCGTAAAACTCCTTGAGTCCACTGTAGGTCAGGGTCATCTGCTATAACGACAATCCCCAAACTCTTCTCTTTTGTTGCCTGACTGCCACGCTCAAAAAAGGCGATAACACTTTCCCCATCGTTACTTGCTCCCCAAGGTGGATTGATGTGAAAACCATCGTATGCGCCAAAATGCTCTGAAGGTAGTGCGTCTGCCACATTATAAAGATGTGATGAGATCTTAATGTGAGGGCTGAGCTTTTCACCAAAACGCCGTACAGAATTGACGATCCGTTCATCAAAATCAAGCAAAGTGATTGATTGCGGCCCGTAATTAATCACTCTTTGAGCCTTCAAATGAGCAGCAGACAGTGCAATTCCATCACCGTCCCCGACAAAGACGACATTCTTGTTATCAAAAACACGAGCCACATATTCCGCTTGGATCACCATATCGGCGACCTTCATGTATATCTGGTCGAATTCGCGAAGAGGGATTGGTCGATTTTGGACAACATCTGAGATTGCGTTAATCGCCTTTCGTAGGTCAAACTCCATAGAAGTTCTCAAAGAGTGCTCTTATAAAAGGTTGATTGCATGTGCTTCCAGCAACCTTAACTATTGTTGTATGGAAGCCGCCATCATGCAGACAGATTGCTGCCGCTCCCTCAATTATAGATTTCTCACGATCAACCTCAGAACACTATACTCTTAGACAGTTTCATACTTACTTAATTTTGAACACTAAAAGATAAGCTTTCGGTCGCGTCCCCACATCAAGTACTGGTGGCTTTAGTGGCGCAGGAAAATCTTGAAACCCTTATGAATAAATAACCCTCAATGATACACTAATTTTGACCTGTAGCCCTAACTTTCCATGAAGACAATGGGCTTCAACCCTTACGTGAACCCTTTGAAAAATCTCATTATGAGACTCCAAAAGTTTTCTGCACCACTAAGACAATTTAGTCTTAACGATATAGGTGCAACAAACCGGAAAAACCACGTCACTCAAGGTAGAGGGCGGTTCGCGTTCGCGAAGCGTCTCTAAAAGGGATACCGCCCCTACCCACCAGGTTCCATTCCTCCTTAATTCTTCAACCTTTCCATGAACCTCCCTACCTGGATTACCGTCTCCCGACTACTCGGCGTTCCCCTGCTGCTATCCCTCTTAGATCACCCCACGGATCAACAGCGGTGGATTGCCCTAGCGGTATTTTTGATAGCAGCAGGAACCGATTGGCTAGATGGCTATCTGGCGCGCCGACTGAATCAAGTCACAGATTTGGGTAAATTTTTAGACCCGCTAGTCGATAAATTGCTGGTGCTCGCACCGCTGCTGCTGTTGATTCAGCTAGGACAAATTCCGGCCTGGGCGGTGTTTTTGATTTTGGGACGGGAGCTAGCGATCGCCGGATGGCGGGTGAATCAAACGACGATTTCTGGCGCAAACCTGTGGGGTAAGCTCAAAACCGTCAGCCAAATTGCGGCGATCGCCCTCCTGATCTGCCCATTAACGGCATCAAGTGTCTACAGCCTGGTGGCATTTTGGCTCGCCGTAGCCCTGACGTTAATCTCAGGAGCGATCTACCTGTTTCCATCCCAACAGCGGGCTTAATCCGCTAGCGCTTCTAGCTCGGGAGCGGCATCGGCGCTAATCCAGGCAATTTGGCGAATGCGGCGATCGCGGGCAGATAGGCGTATTGCATCGGCGCTGGCTACTCCATTCAGCTCCACTTCTACCCGCATTGCGGGGGTTGCATCTCGAATAGTTTGGGCATAGGCAAACGCCGCCGCATAGGCGCTGGCGGTAGTGGGGACGACTAACCAATCGCTGGGTGGGGTGTCTTGCGGCAGCTGTTCGGTGGGCAACAGCACCTGATGCAGGTCTTCAATATTGAAGGTGAAGCCAATGCCGGGACTAGTCATTCCTTGCGGATGATATAGCCCCAGCAGCTGATCGTAACGCCCACCTTGAGCCAAAATGCGCTGCCCAGACGCATGACTGCTAATGGCTTCAAACACAATACCCGTATAGTAATCGAATGTTTGAATCAGGCTGAGGTCTAACACCAGTGACGGGGCGACTTGATGTTCGCGGGTAAAGCTGGCTTGCAGTAGCTCAATTAGGGCTTTGAGGGTGTTGACCGTCGCGTGCTGGGTGGCATCCAAGTCTAGGCTAGACACTTGCTGCAAGACATCTTCTGGACGACCACGCAAGTCGAATAAAAACAGCGCCCTCGCCTTGAGTTCAGGGCTAAGGGGCAATGTTTCGAGCTGCATCCGGTTGAGGTGGGCGATCGCCCGTCTTACGGGTTCTCGCTGGCTGTCGGGGAAGGCAGAGAGGAGCGATCGCGTCAGTCCCGCATCACCCAACACCAAAAACCAGTCGCTTAGCCCTAGATTCGTCACACAGTCTGCCAGCAGCAGTAGCACCTCAGCATCGGCTCCTACCCCACCCGCACCCAACAGCTCCACCCCTGCTTGGTAAAACTCTTGCTGGCGTTTGAAGTCGCCCCGATTTGCCCGCCGAAACACATTAGCGTTGTAGTAAAACCGCTGAGGGCAGGTAACACCCGCCATCCGAGTTGCTGCTGCTCGGGCAATCGACGCCGTCAACTCAGGCCGCAGCCCCAGAGCTTCATCATCGCGATCTTGCAGTTGCAGCACCGTAGACCGCTGCACCGCCCCCCCCGCCATCAGCGTATCTAAACGCTCTAGCGTAGAAGTGATAATCCGGTGGTATCCCCAGCCGTGGAATACCTGCTGGAGCCGATCTTCAATCCAGCGCTTTTGAGCTACATCCAGCGGAAATAGATCCTTGGCACCAACAGGGGGTTGATACACCATTATTTTTTCTTGCCACCAAATAAACCAAACAATCCCCCTCCCGACTGGGGCTTTCCTTTAGGATCGGGCTTAACGGCTTTGGATTTAGCGGCGTTTGGGTCGATCTTACCCTTGGCTCCCGCTGGTTGAACTGTCCCGGACGAGGCCGCCGCAGGGTCTGCTCGCCGCAGCCCTTCTTGAGCCGTTGCGTCTTGTGGATTAAGTTCTAACGCCTTACGAAAATGGATTTTTGCCATCGTAGACTGGTTTGACTGCAAATATACGGCCCCTAATCGGCAATGAATGGTGCCATTTTTGGGCGCAATTAGCAACGCATCTCTTAGTTCTTTGATTGCGCCTGGGTAGTTTTTGCGGGCTTCTAACTCTTGGGCGCGCCGCAAATAAGACGTGAGCACTGCCTCACGAGTCGCAGGAGTTTTGGGAATTGACTGAGGCGCTGCTCCCTCTTTACCCGACGAGGTGCCTGTTGCTGCATCGGTTGGTCGTTGCGACACAGCGGTAGGGAACTCGCCCTTACCCGCTTTGCGCATGAGATAAACCAGGTTGAGTTCGCTGATCCGCCCTGTTAATACGAGGGCTCGTTCCAGATGGCTGTACTGTTGTTCTGCTAACTCTTTGACGGCTTTGCGATAGGCTGTGTCAATATCACCCATTGGCACTGCTGCTAGCTTGCGGGCTTCATCACCACTCAGCACTACAGTTTCTTGCTGCCGCAGCGCCTGTTGCCCTTTGAGCTTCAAAAGCAAGATGTATTCTGTGTAATTTTTTTCTTTTGATAGCTTCTCGTACGACGGATTCACCAGCTTCGACAAAAATTCTTCGGCGCGCTTCCGTTCTTCTTCACCCAACTTTGCACAACTGTCGGGATGAAGACGTTGAGCCAGTTTGAGATACTTTTTTCGCATGTCTTTGGGTTCGGCATCTACCGGAACTCCTAAGATCGCGTGGTGATCGGTGAAGTCTAACCCAAACAGCCCGGACTGTATCGTAAACGACATGCGCTTCTCAACTGAACTTAGTCTAAGTTCTTTATAGTTTACTTCGCCTCATCGACTTGTGGGCGGTTGGCTGGGGCGAATTCCGCCAAAGGTTGAATCTGACCTAGTTCGTGGCTGAGGGCATGATGGATTTGGCCGTTGGTGGCTAAAATGCGGCCTGTGCTGAGGTTAAATGCACCGCCGTCATAGGCCGTCACTGTGCCTCCCGCTTCTTCTACTAACACTACGCCTGCGGCCAAATCCCACGGCGATAAGCCTCGTTCCCAATAGCCATCTAGCCGCCCACAGGCCGTGTAGGCGAGGTCGATGGCGGCAGACCCACCCCGGCGAACGCCTTGGGTGATGTGGGTGAGATGGCAAAACTCAGCGTAGTTGTTGTCGGGGGTTTCACGGCGATCGTAGGCAAACCCTGTGACCAGTAGACTTTTGGCCAAAGTAGCAGTGCCAGACACCTGGATGGGGGTTCGATTACGGGTGGCTCCTAACCCCTTGGCCGCGCGGAATAGCTCTTGTCGAAATGGGTCATATACCACTCCAACTTGGGGCACGCCTTCAATTAGCAGCCCAATTGAAACGGCATAGAAGGGATATTGATGGGCATAGTTGGTGGTGCCATCTAGGGGATCGATCGCCCACAAAAATGGATTGCTGCGATCGCCAATCTGCCCGGATTCTTCGGCTAACACTGCATGGTTTGGAAAATGCCGCTCCAGAATTTTCAACACCACGGCTTCGGAGGCTTTATCCGCCTCTGTGACCAAATCTCCCGGTCGCCCCTTCTCTTGAACATCTTCTAACTTGCCCCAATAGCTTTGCAGCACTGCTCCTGCGGCCAGCGCCGCTTCGGTAGCGATGTCGAGAAAAGATTGCAGTTGCGGCATCAGGGCAGGTGGGGGTAAGCGGATCAAACTAGAAAACCCATCTTTCATCCTACAGGGCGGTCAAGGTATTTCTGAGCACAAACCGTAATGTTGGTTTAAATAGACTGTGAGCCAGTTCACTCCGGTAAGGGCATGGCACTGCCATGCCCCTATCAAAGAATTTACCGAAAATAGTAGAAATCAAACTGGATATAAGATCTTCATCCTTCATCCTTCATCCTTCATCCTTCATCCTTCATCCTTCATCCTTCATCCTTCATCCTTCATCCCTCATCCCTCACCCTTCATCCTTCACCCTTCACCCTTCATCCTTCCTAAACTCTCCCGGCGTTTGTCGCATTGGTTGGTTCGGGTTCCAAATGCCGATGCCGCGCAGGCGGGCGCTTTCTTGGGCGCGGGTGAGGCGTTGGTCGTATTTGAGGTTGGGCGATCGCGATCTGGCTAAGACATAGCCCTCTGCAATCATCTTTTCGTTCAGTAGGGTGCCGTCTAACCATACGTAGGCTAACTTTTGGGACAGACCTGTTTTGGGCTGAAATGCGAGTTCTATATCGGGTTCGAGCAAAACGGTTTTGCCGAGGGTGAGGGTCTGGAGGTAGGTTTGAGCCTGCTCATCCCACGGATCTTGGTCAAATGCAGGGGCGTCAAGGCCAATCAGTCTGATGCGTTCGGCTTGGGTCTGCTGTGCTAAAGGCAATACTTCCAACATCATACCACTGGCGGCTTTGGTAATGCGGACGCGATCGCCCTGTGGCGTTGGCGCAGGTTGGCAGCCCCACAGAACCAGCAGCAGCCATAGCCCCACGATCCGCTGTCCTAGTTGTTTCATATCTGTCTGCCTGCCCGTGGTTCTACAATATTTTAAGAGTTCCCGTTTCCGCAGCAGAGCTTGAGGCATTGCAGATTTAACCACAGCGGCGGCTATTCCTCGTCTAGGGGCAGGCCACGGCGCACCTTGCCTTTGCCAAAATATTGACCAAATTGCAGTTCGTACACTTCGTCTTCGTCCTGGGTTTCCACTTCCAGGTCGCTCAGCGCATAGCTAACGCATAGTAGAGCGTAGCCTTTAGCTCGTAGCTGTGGCGACAGACCCATCGCTTCGGGCTGGTAAATTTCTCCAGACAGCACCCGCACAGCGCAGGCGGTACAGGCTCCGTTGCGGCAAGAAAAGGGCAGCGTCACGTCGTGGTCTTCGGCCGTACGGAGCACGTAGCTGTCTGCGGGTACCTCCACGGTGTGGCAGGTTCCTGTTTGACGGTTGTGAATTAAAACAGTGTGCGATCGCGCCATTGCTAAAAAAACTTAAGTGTGAGGGGATAAAAATCAGAGAATCGGGTAGAGCCGGAATCCGCTAGCAGAAGACGGCGCAAGTTTAGCCACCGTAGGGCGGGCATCTTGCCCGCGCAGGCTGGAAGCCTGCACTACGAACGGTAGGCAGATTTACGCCTCAGATTACTAGTCGGTTCCCCCTTTCATCTTAACCTCTGGTTCTTTACTAGTTCTCTGGGTTCAAAAACCTTCCCCATGTCTCTCCGTAGTCTGCTAATATACAAATTCTGTGGCTAAGATTTCTGAGCCGCAGAACACTCTGGAGAGGTGGCCGAGTGGTTGAAGGCGCAGCACTGGAAATGCTGTTTAGGGGTAACTTTAACGAGGGTTCGAATCCCTCCCTCTCCGTCCAATCGGCAGCGATCGTCTGTTGCTAAAGCCATAAAAGTCGCTAAAGCCATAAAAAGCGGGTGGGATGCCAGACATTCCACCCGTTTTTGTGGTTGATCCAATTACGATTTGACCGCTTTTTTTTGCAGCCGCATCCGTTCAAAACTTAGGCCCAACACGCCCAGCGTTACGACTAAAATGCCTAGGATTTGAATCGGTTGCAGAGCCGTGCGATCGCTAGGAGTGATGCCGTAGGCCAGCAGTGCCGTTAGGGCAGGGCCACTAGAGGCCAAAACCGAAGCCCGCGCCGCCCCCATAAAATTGACGCCCAGGTTGGTGAGCAAATAGCCAATTAATGTCAGTGTGCCCAACACGATGCCGCCCAAAATTAGCCCTAGCAGGTTGCTGGGTGGCTCCTGCACCCCAAACGGCAGCAGCATGAGATTGGACAGCACGAAGATGGTGACAAACTGAATCACGCTGACGGGGATAGGGTGCAGCTTGCGGAAGCTGATCTGCATGGAGATTAGGTAAAGGGCGAAGAATAAACCCGAGAGCGCGGCTAGGAGGATGCCTTGGTAAGACAGTTCGGTGGCTTGAACCAGCTTTGGATAGGCCGTGAGGATCACACCTGTCAACACCACAAACATCACCATCCAGCGCCCGAGGGTGGGGCGATCGCCAAACAACCACCAGGCCAGCGGCACCGTAATCAGGGGATACATGAACAAAATGGTGACCGCCACACCGGGAGTGACAGCGGCGATCGCCAAATAAATAAACACCTGCGACAGAAACAGAAATGCGCCGCTGCCAATCACATTGAACTGGAGACCACGGTCGGTGGACAGGCAAAATGCCCGCACATCTCGTCTGGCGTTGGGGTAGAGCGTCTTGGCAATCAGAATCATCACGGGTACAACCACCACCATCCGCAGCCACAGAATTAGCAGCGAATCGCTGAGACTGTTGAGGGAAATGGACGCGGGCAAGTTAAACAATCCAAATAGGCTGGTTTGTCCCCCAATGATGCCGACGACGACGTTGTGCAGAGACAGCGCCAAAGTCGATAGCAAGATGAACAGCACGCCCGTTTGCAGCGGGGACAGATGCTTGAAGCGAACCAAGGGTGGCACTTCGCCTTGGAGGCGAGCTGCTGTTGCGGGCAGCGGTGGCAAAGTAGCTTGTCGCCAGAGTAAATAGGCCAATCCGGCGGCAATCAGCCCCAGTAGGGTGGGCAGTAGCCAGGGGGTCGATGTCGTCGCCCCCACCGTAAATCGCTGCAAGATCCAGGTGATTAGCTTTCCCACCAGCACGACGCCAGCGATGACTAAAAAGCTACCCAGCAGCATCCCCAATATGCCCAGCCAGGGATGTTGATCCATGGCAGAACTGGAGACATACGAGCGGACAGAATGCCGCGTCGGTTGCGTGGTCGGTTGCATGGGAGGAGTGGGGCGATCGCCCGCTGGCGATGGCGGACGAACGGACTGGCTACCTAGAGCGGTTTTGGCCGATCCGTCACTCGTGGATGCCTCATCTTTGGGGAGCTGTCCGGGAAAGACGGGTCGCTTCAATCCAGGGCGGGGGGATGGTTCTACGTCACTGGCAGGGGATGACGAAAGCGACTCAGCCGCCGCTGCCGCATGATTGGTTGGATGATCTGCCGGATGCCTCACCTCTACTTGAAGCTGTTGACTCAGGCGATACACCAGGGCTTCGAGCAATGCCTCACCCTGATGCTCCATGCTCTGCATCCGATTCAGCTGTTGCATCAGGCTGGTTTCGTAGGTGCTGAGGTCACTCTGGAGAGAATTTAGCGCATGGTTGAGCGTCTCATCTAGCGCCAGAATTGCCCGATCGGCGTTGCTGATGGAGCCAGGGCTGGGCGCGGCGGGCAAGTTGGTTGGGCTGAGCGCAGCATCGAAGCCTGATGGCTGGCTCAACCGCTGCGCCAACATGCTGTAGAGGTGGCCAGCTAAGGTTTGTGCTAGTTGCTTAGCCCAAGCTCTTTGTTGGGCGAGCTGTTGTTGGGTAAGTAAAACCTGATGCTCAGACTGGAGCATTTGCTGCTGGGCTTGCAGCTTTTCGATTTCATTGATCAGGCGCGATCGCTCGGTTTGAAGCCGACCCACATCTTGGCTCAGCTGAGAAACCAGATCTTGCTGAAGTGCTTTCAAATCCTGTGTGACGCTCTTCAAGACCTGTTCTGCGGTCTGAGGATCGTTGGCTTCAGAAGCTGTCGGTAGGTTTGGTTCTCCCATCAGTTTGCAACTCCAGTGATGCTAAGCGTGTGCCTGGAGAGCACAATGCCTTGTTTCAGAGGTTAGCCCAAATCCGGCAGATATGCCGAAAATTATCTATGTTTGTTGCACAACATGAACGCGATATGGGCGCGATGGAACGCGATATGGGCGCGATCGCCCTTGTGCCATGCTCAATTAAACCTGAGTGGGTTCACGCTCTCCAGAAAATTTGGGTAGGGTAGACGTGGTAATTTCATGGTTGACCCGTTTTCCGCTCTCCGCGTCGGCCTGCTGCCATCATGACTCCTGCCTCCACTGCTGCCAAACCCGCCAAACCGCCAAAAATTATTGTGTTGGACGATGACCCGACTGGGTCTCAAACCGTTCACGGCTGCCTATTGTTGACGCGCTGGGATGTAAAGACGCTGCGGCTGGGACTGGCGGACGAGTCGCCGATTTTCTTTGTCCTGACCAATACGCGGGCGCTGCCTCCAGACCAAGCCAATGCCGTGACGCGAGCTGCCTGCCAGAATTTGAAGCAGGCGATCGCCCTCGAAGGGGTGCATGAGTTTCTGATTGTCAGCCGCTCAGACTCGACGCTGCGAGGACACTACCCAATCGAAACCGATGCGATCGCCGAAGAGCTAGGGCCATTTGATGCCCACTTCCTCACCCCGGCCTTTTTTGAAGGGGGGCGCGTCACCCGCGACAGCATTCACTACTTGATCGTCAACGGCGTGCCCACCCCCGTCCACCAGACCGAATTTGCCCAAGATTCGGTGTTTGGCTTTCGTCATAGCTACCTGCCCGACTATGTGGAAGCGAAAACCAGTGGGAAGATTGCCAGTAGCCAAGTCGAGCGGTTTCTATTGGCCGATGTCCGCTCAGGAACCCGCGATCGCCTCATGGCCTTAACTCACAACACCTGCGTGGCGGTGGATGCCGAAACCCAAGCTGACCTAGACCAGTTTGCTGCTGATGTGCTGGTGACAGCGGCGCAGGGTAAGCGCTTTCTGTTTCGCAGTGCCGCCAGTTTACTGACTGCGCTCACGGCTCTGCCACCGCAGCCCGTTGCCCCAGAAGCCATGGCCACCTACGTGCGTGACGGCAAACCGGGTGCGGTAATTGTCGGTTCCCACGTCAAAAAGACCACCGAGCAGCTAGAAGACTTGCTGCAAGCACCTGATACGGTGCCCGTTGAAGTCAACGTCTCGCTTCTGCTAGACGAATCTTCCGCGCAACGAACGAAATTGCTGCACCAGCTGCTGCATCAGGTGGGCGAGGCCCATGCTCAGGGCAAAACTCCCGTTGTCTTCACCAGCCGCCAAGAAATCAATTTTGCCGATACCCAAACCCGGCTTGACTTTGGCGCGGCTGTTTCTGGGCTGCTAATGGACATTGTGCGGGGTCTGCCAGCGGATATTGGCTTTTTGATTAGCAAGGGTGGCATTACCTCCAATGACGTGCTCAGCGACGGCCTAGCGCTGACGGCAGCGCGGCTGCTGGGGCAAATTCTTCCCGGCGTGTCGGTGATTCGTACCCCTGCCGACCATCCTCAGTTCCCCCACCTGCCCGTGGTGCTGTTTCCTGGCAATGTGGGCGATCGCACAGCCGTAGCCCAGGCGTATTTGCGCCTCAGAAATAGTCCTGAACCGGGTTAGTCGATTAGGATAGGAAGGTTCATTTGTCGAATTGTGGGATGAATCATTGCGGGATGAATCATTTTGGGATGAATCAAGGATGTGAGCGTCTCGCTCGCCTGCCCAACCCTTTGCTTCGCTTTCCCTAGAACAAATTTCCTACCCAAGTGTTTCGAAATGCAGCCTGACGACTAAGATGTATAGGTAATTTAGGCCGCTTGTTGATCCGTCTCGTCCCTTTGACCCCCTCGTCATTTCCCTGGCATGAATTCTGACTCTCCTCCAGTTTCTGCAGTATAG